>Ga0255769_10006763_pt1 | contig 10332 bp, 10 predicted proteins | sample 041ome_9_FD_179637 | JGI IMG/M metagenome (GOLD analysis project Ga0255769, IMG submission 179637) | Coastal salt marsh microbial communities from the Groves Creek Marsh, Skidaway Island, Georgia - 041413US metaG (version 2) | ecosystem: Environmental > Aquatic > Marine > Intertidal zone > Salt... | reverse complement strand
GTGGCATCACCACCCTGCACATTGACATCCTCGTTAACACGCACAGAGAGCGTACCGTGCGACACTGCAGCAGGGGTCACTTTCACATTACCACTTATCACCAGTGTGCCAGTTCGTGAGTTTACAATAATTTTGGCAGGAGGTTCACTTCGGACAACCTCAATATTTTCAAGTACAGAAACAAATCCAACTTTGAGAGTGGGATCCTGTGGTGCAACAACACGAATACTATTCGTGTCTAACGAGATTGCCGTTCCTTCTCCAAAGGTTTCATTAATTGCAGTGGTCATATTGTTTGCAGTGGTGAAATCGCCCTGATGCAAATTTAAAATTACAAAGTCCGCATCTAAAAACTCAGTCGGGACCAGCCGCTCTACGGATGCACCTTTAGGAATTCTACCAACGGTTGGAATATTAACTGTAAGAGATGAATTATCAGCCCCTTCAACGCCCAAGCCTCCGACAATCACATTACCTTGCGCAATCGCATAAGTTTCTCCGTCAGCACCAAGAAGTGGCGACATCAGAAGCGTGCCACCTTTTAGTGATGCAGCACCACCAACTGTCGACACAGTCACGTCAATGGTTTGACCAGGCTTGGTAAAGGCCGGTAAATCAGCTGTGATCATAACAGCAGCCGCGTTATCACCATTAAATCCACCTAAATCAGAGGTTATTCCAAATCTTGAAACAAGTGATTGCATTGACTGAAGCGTAATACCAGTATTCCCGTCCCCAGTACCTGCTAAGCCAACAACAACCCCGTAGCCAACGAGTTGATTTGATCTTACACCCGCCAGCGACGTTAAATCCTTAATGCGGTCAGCGGAAACTAAAGAACCCAGGCTAAGAAATATAACAGACAGAAAAAATCGGATTATCCACATCGATTTCAACCTTAAATTGGAGAGATGGTTTCCAGCATCCGTGTGTACCATCCTTTCTTACCAGAACGTGCGACATCGCCAGCTCCAATATAATTTATGTCTGCATTTGCAATTCGATCAGACTGTACAACATTATCTGCTGAGATATCCCTAGGTCTGACAATCCCTGATACACGAATGTATTCATCTCCATTATTCAAGGTCAGCTTTTTCTGCCCCATGATCTCCAAGTTTCCGTTATCGTAAACTCTCACGACATGCACAGATACTGAACCAGTTAAAGAATTCGATTGAGCTGTTGACCCAGACCCTGAAAAAGTGCTTTCACCACTAGATGAGAATAAGTCAGTTCCAGGAATTGCATTATCAACGACAGACGGCAAAGTTACCGAGTTTTCGCTTGTGCGAGATGTTGCTGCGTTTTGTGACTTAGTCGCTTGGAAACTTTCTGTGAACGCAACAGTCAGAATATCACCCACTCTATTTGCGCGTCCCTCCATAGCAAACAAACTTCCTTTGTTTGGCTTGTAAATACTTCCAAAAGAAGGATCGCTCGATGGAAGCGCTTCTTGTTCATAGACGGGCGCATAGTCTATCGATCTGCGGTCTTCGATATATGTGCCGCAGCCACTTAAAATGAAACTTGCAAGAACAAGATATCTAAACATCACTTAAGCCTATAGGTTTCGCGAGATGAACTGCATCATTTCATCAACTGCAGTGATTGACTTAGAACTCACTTCATAAGCGCGTTGTGTCTCAATCATGTCCACAAGTTGTTGAACGACATTTACGTTTGAACTTTCAACATAACCCTGAAGAACTTTACCAAAACCACCATCGAGTGGAGCACCGGTTTGTGCGACCCCACTTTCCGCAGTCTCAACCAAAAAGTTTTCACCAACGGGTGTCAGTCCTCTTGGATTACTAAAGTTTGCAAGTGAAAGTTGGCCGACTTCTTGTCCAATATCATTCCCTGGAGTTGTGACACTCACGATACCAGAACTAGAAATATTGATACTTGTTGCATCTGCAGGGATCTGTATCTGCGGCTGGATTACATAACCACTTGTCGTTGTTAATAATCCGTCACCATTTCGTGATAGAATGCCAGAGCGCGTATATCCAACTCTGCCATCTGGAAGCAAAGCTTGAAAAAATCCTTTTCCGTCAATCGCAAGATCTAGAGCGTTATCCGTACTTGCTAAACCGCCCTGAGTGAACAGTTTTTGTGTACTCACAACCTTTACCCCAGTGCCCACGGCAAGCGGCGACGTTAAGGAAGTATTATCAGCAGTTTGAGCACCGGCATTTTTTACAACTTGATAAAATAGGGATTCAAAATTTGCGCGGTCCATTTTGAACCCAGTAGTATTCACGTTCGCAAGATTGTTGGCAATGACTTGCATCTTGTACTGCTGCGCAGTCAATCCGGTCTTTGCTACGTGCATCGCTGATGTTGACATTATTTTGACCTCTTTTGTTCAATGGAGAGGAGCAAATTTTATGCCAATGTTAAATTTATGTGGGTAAGCTTAATAATTTTGAGCCAGCACTGTCTAAGTCACTCGCTTTTTTGATCAATTTAATGTTGATCTCAAATTGTCTTTGCATATCAATGTTATTGATTAACTCTTCTATCGCAGAAACGTTAGAAGATTCTAGATAGCCTTGGCCAAATCGCGCAGTTTGGTCTGCATCAGGCACTGTTCCATCAACTTTTCTTATGTGTCCGTCAAGGCTTTTTACAAGCTGATCAAGCTCTGTAGATGTTGAACCAATAAAACCAACACTTGTGAACTCACCATCTGGAGCTCCAGCCTGTTGCACAAGGATTTCACCGATGTCCGTAATACTGATATCAACAAATTCCGGCAAAATAATAGGTGCCAAACCATCGGATAGCACGACATCGCCAGCGCCATTCACAAGCTGATTCAGAGCGTCTATTCCAAAATCACCGCGACGAGAAAGTGCAATTTCACCATTTTCAGGCGCAATAAAAAAGAACCCTTCGTTCAGAATAGCCACATCCGTCGCAAGTCCTGTATTTTGAAGTGTACCAGCTTCATTAGAAAAGGAACGACGATCCACTTCTAGAGGAAGCACCTTCGCAGATACTTTGTCGAGTTCTTTTAGGAACGCTGCATTACCCTCATTTGGCAGGTCTCTCCGAAAACCCGGCACATTCACGTTTGAAAGATTATGTGCCAGGTCGAATTTGTTGTCTCTCATTTGCCTAATGGCGGAAAGAGCTGTTTGAGCGAGACGATCCATTTAAGTTAATCCAGCATTAATTCTCATTAAGACCGAATATTAATGATTGTTTGCGTCATACTTGACGACGTCTCAATCGCCTTTGCTGCAGCTTGATAATTACGCTGAGATGTAATGAGGTTCACAAGCTCCTCAGTAATATCGACGTTTGAACGCTCGAGTGAGCCCGACAAAATCTGACCATAGCCATCGTTTGCCGCTTCACCCAGTTCTGGATCACCGCTGGCTTTCGTGGCCAAGAAGCTTGAGTTACCAATCTGTTTCAGACCACTATTGTTCGCGAAGTTAGCAACAATAATCTTACCCAGCGCAACATTTTGACCGTTAGAATATCCCGCATTCACATTGCCGTAGTTATCAATTTCCAAGTTCGTCAATCGACCTGCCGCATAACCATCTTGGAACATTTCCTCTGCAGAAAACGGCTTATCAAGTTGCGTGATCTTAGAAAAGTCCATTGACAGCGGTTTAAGGAGTCCTTTGTAATCTATCTTAGTGATCGGGCTGACAATGTTACCATCCATATCAAAGGTCAGTTCACCATCGTCCAAGTACAAGGGATAATAGTCTTGAACCATATTATCCGCGAATGCCTGGTTATTGGCGGTGATTTCACCAGTTGGCGAAATATAAAGCGGACGACCTAGTTCATCAGTTGCTTGTACCGGCTGTCGTACTTCAGTGGTTTCGCCAAGACCCAATGGGATGTTTTTTAATCCAAATTTCAACGCACCATCAATGGCGATTGTTGATCCCGCGCCTGTCGTTGCAGTTGTGAATGTAACGTTATTGCTTTCAGCGCTGTACTCCACTTTGACACCACCAACAGGTGCACCCGAAATTGGATTGCGCATATTGTTAATGCGTGTTTCCAGTTCTTTAGCAAAAGTTGAACCCTTGTAATTGCCTTCAGGCAGTACGATTGACGCACTGACGCCATTGACAACCACATTCACAATATTTTCACCAGCAAGTGCCGAAACTGTAAACGCCTGTGTCATGTTCATTAGAGCTTCACCACCAACAGCAACTGCAGGCTTTGATACTAGACCAGTTGGCTTGACATAGCCTTCTACCCCATCACGTGGGAAACCTAGGATCTGTGCAGACCCTTTACCAATTTTATTAAATGCGTATGTCGCATCATCGGTTGTGTCGCGAGTACCGGTAGTAGAGAGTGCATAACGCCCAACTGCAACACTCGATTCATTTTGGGCAACTGTCACACCAACAGCAGAGTTTGCACGTAAGGATTCACCGGTTGTCCCGCTTTTAATCACAAACTGATTTTGTACAGTATCGTACTCGACTTCCATGCCGTAGCGTTTTTCTTCAGCTCGGATTTCAGGACCATTTGCAACAAAAGCATTCCCAACAAGAATATCATCCGTTCTCAAATCGATGTCTTTATTATTACCAAATGCCTCTATGCCAAGGCTATTTTCACCAGCATCAAGCTTTTTACTATATACAGTAAACAAATCAAATCCGACACCAGTACCTTTACCGATTTGACCATTGACGCCATCAAAAGTGAGACGCTGATTGGTTTCATCGTAACCAATTTTGATGGCAGGATCACGATCATCAATCCAATTGATTGTTTCTGTTAAGCTATCCAATCCAAATACCGATAAAGCATTTAGTGTTACACCACCTCCAATTTGAGCAAATGCAAATGCAGTACCGGAATTATCTGTTGTAGTGACGCGCTTAGATGAATCTTGAATTTCTCTAACTCTTAATTCTTTGGAATAAAACGTGTCCTTGACACCCTCCACTAGGTCCTGGGTGCTATCAAAGTAAGCTTCGATATGATCAGATGGCTTCGCAAGAATTGTTAAATCAGACGCAGAAGTAATGTTGCTATCAACAACTACGTGATTAAGCAAAATCGTAGTATTGCCGCCACTTGCGTTAACGGAGGCAATGGAAACCTCGTTCGCACCAACTTCCGTAATGAATGCTCCCGCGGTATTAATCTGATGAAAGCGGATTGATTCAAGTTGGGCCTGCGTGTAAGTCCCCGTAACTGTAAGTTGTAATTTTCCCGTGGTGGCATCTGTTGTCATCGAAGACAACGTCAACTTTGTATCATATGCTTTAACTTCTGGTGTCTTTGTTCCATTTGAATAATGTATGTAACGAGTTACACCAGTCCCAGAGTTCACTTGTGGGTTCGTGTGCGTAACCTCAATTATATCTGTTCCGCCGGGCATGGGCGTAGATGTGTTTATCGCCGCGCCTGCCACTTTCTTAAACATACGGCCACTTACCTTTAGCTCATTCGCATTGGCAGCATTATCATCACCATCATCGGAAGAGCTTTGAATCTTCTTGTTCATGGCGTCCGTAATCAGACGCTGCGCGTGAACAAGAAAATCATTTAATTCCATCCCAGCTTGAGCCTCACTGGCGGTCGCAACGACGGAAGCAGCATGTAAATCAACCACGATGGGAGTTGCCAATCCTTTCGCTTTACCGTCACCAGCAGGCGCCTTCAGGTCGATAGTAATTTCGTTGTCGATATTGGCAGTCAATTGCACTTTTTTATCGTCACCGAAAGCATCACGCAAAGCCGTTTGTACAGCCGCTGCGAGCTGAGTACCGTTGTATGTACCGGGTGGTATGTCTATAGAAACAGGACCGCTATTATCGACATCTACGAGTAAAAAGTCCTTACCCCAGAACGTTCCAGGAGTTGGGTTCGCTACATTGTTGAGTGCTTGATACTCCATAGTTTTGGGGAACTGCATAGGATCTGTCACAATTTCTACAGTACGTCCGTCACCAAGATAAGCAGACAACGATTGGCCGCTAATCATTGCCGGTGTAGATTTCACCGCTGCGCCGAGATCATCAGCGCGATACAGAGGAGAGCCCTTACCCTCTAAAATATAACCGGTATCCTCCGGCACTGTTGTCTTCTGGCCAAATTTATCGATAAATTGAGGAGTACCTTTGGCGTTGGTTGCACGCGCGAGTTCAGGTATAAGCTCTACGCCATCTACAAACATCTTTGTATCATATTTATATGTTTGATCACCAGCTACCGGGTCTTGGGTTTTGATATAAAAAACCGATGCAGATTTGGGATTACCAGCGCTATCAAAAATCGTTACCGAGGAAGAAGCCGAGTACGTTTCAGGATCATTCACATCAAATTCAACACCCTTCGCGATAACCTTTGCGCTTGCAGGTAGATTGACCCCAAGCGAAATGTTTTCGGTGACCTTTGGCTCACCAAAATCCGCTGCGAGTTTCAGCTTTTGCGCGCCCTGCAATGTCTTGTCAGAGACATTTCCGTCACTATCGACTGGATAACCAAGTAATGCCTGACCTGCACTATCTACGATTTCACCACTGTCACTTACATTAAATGCACCGTTACGGGTATATACAACCTGACCAGGATTGCCTGCCGACTTTAATGCGAAAAAACCCTGCCCAGAAATCGCCATGTCCAATGTATTGGTGGACTGTGCAATGTTGCCTTGAGAAAATTGCTGCGTAATGGATTTTGTTGCTGTACCTGCGCCAACAACATTTGTCTGTAGTGGCGTAGTCCCAAAAATATCCCCAAACTCTGTACGACTTTTCTTAAAGCCCGTAGAACCAACGTTCGCAATATTGTTTGACGTGGTCGAAATATCTTGTTGTGCGCCCTTTAAGCCGGTCAGTGCTGTGTAAAAAGACATTTATATCTCCTGTAAGAGTCTTAGGTTTTGCTGCTTTCTTGCAAGAATGGTGCCAAAATTGTCGTGACGATTTTTAACGGAAATTAACTGCTGATGAGACATCGAGCTCGCCGTAATCTTCCACGTTCAATAGAACTTGCTTTTCTTCACCGGCTCCAACCGATGCCGAAATAACTTTCGAATAGATTGATGGGCTCAATTGCTCAGGACCATTGCCAGTATCAATAGTAGCTTCGATTTTAATGCGCTTACCTGCATCGAGAATTTCCTGAGGAATTGTTTTCCATGAAAATCCTACCAAACCAGCTGGCCTTGGACCCAAGTCTTCAAAATGAATTTCTGAACCAGTGTCGGCATCTAAATACCTGAGTTCTGTAGATATCGTGCCTTCCGGTAAATCAAGCACTCCATGAAGTTCGCCCTCATTGTCTGGTTTTCCAGTATCGCCTGGAACCAATACAGAATGACCAAGTAAGTTTGATGCTGTCGCAATCCGAGCCTGATCAAACTCTTCAACAAGGCGCCCAATAGAATTATTCATCTCCTCGATCCCTGTCACAGTTGAAAACTGCGCCATTTGTGCGATGAAATCGCCATTATCCATTGGAGCAAATGGGTCCTGATTTTGTAATTGGGTAGTCATAAGCTTCAAAAAGTCAGACTGTCCAAGAGTATCTTTCTTTTCCTTTTGGGTTTCAGGTGTTTGCGAAAGCCCTAACTTAGCAAAAATTGCTGCTTGTGAGCTATTTGGATCAATTGTCGACATAGTAACTCCTATTTACCCATACTTATTGTGCGCATCATCAAGCCTCTCAAAGTGCTGACGACTTCAACATTATTTTCATATTGTCGCGACGCTTCTAGCATCTCGACCATTTCTTCTTCGGCATCTACTGCCGCCATATAAATGTACCCGTCTTCATCGGCTTTCGGGTGTCCTGGCTGATAAACTTTGTCCGGTTGTCGATCGACAGAAACAATGTCGACAACATCCACGGAAGCCACTCCAGATTTCTCTAAATCATCCGCATATAGAGTACTGAATACAGGCTTGATGGCACGATAGGCTTCAGCTTCACTTGAAGCGACCGAACGTGCGTTCGCGAGGTTACTTGCAACTGTGTTGAGCCGCAGCATTTGTGCTGACATGCCCCGTCCAGCGATATCGAATATATTTTTAATATCAGACATCCTTATTCACCCTTAATTGCTGAGCGCAAGCCTGCGATTTTACGATTAAGAAACTCCAATGAAGTTTGATAACGCATTACATTCTCGGAAAATTGCAATTGCTCAACGTGGAGTTCGACGGTATTTCCATCTTTTGATGGTGTTATATTTTGTCTAAATCCAATGCCCTCATCTAGCGGTCCAGATACCACTGTGAAATGCCGTTCATCCGTTGTTTGAATTTCACCCAAACCTAACTTAGCTTGCATCATTTCATCGAATTTTAAATCTTTTGCTTTAAAATTCGGCGTCGCTGCATTCGCAATATTGGAAGCCAGAATTTCATTACGCTGAGATCTAAGCGCCAGGGCTTCTGAGTGAAATTGTAAGTGCTGTTGGATTGACTTCACGAGTTAACCTATTTGCAATGTTGTTTGGTGCGGATATTGCAAGTAGCGTGCCAAATAAGAGGAGCACTCAAATGACTGATGAACAGGTGTCAACAATCGAGGTTGCAAGAAACAAAATCCTCAGCGGTATGGCGGATTTAAATTTTCAGGACGCTTTGAATGAAGTTGAAGACCAATTAAAAAAAGAAAAAGTGAAGGCAAACAGACTAGCACTCCTAAGTGCCAAGAGTTGGCTGTTACGCAATAAGCTATACTCGGCACTACACGACCCGTATATCTACTCTATCAACGAAGTTGAAAACACCGACATTTTTGATGACATTGAAGAAGAAGACGATAGCGCGCTTGATAGTTTATTTGGTGATGATAATGACGTTGATGTCGATGAGGGTGTCACAACTGAGACTGTTGACGTAGTGATCACAAAAAACACCACGCTAAATGGTCATAAAGTGAAAAAAGACGCTGTCGTTTCTGTGACTCCAGAAAATGCTGATAAACTTATTAGCGACGGGAAAGCAAAGTTGAAAGAATAGGCCTCGGTGCTCAGATTTTGTCAATCGACATCAAGTTAAGTCAATGGAAACCGCCATCCAATGTCATGAATATTGATTTTTGGCAGGTCACTATCTGATCTTTCAGACATATCCAAAAGAGCCTGGATATCCTTTATTTTAAGATATATTGACGGGTTTCGTGGTGGAGAAAATCTAACAAGATCAAAAAACTCATCAAAAGATGTTGGGTTTAAATTTGCGAGTGCTAACACCAACGGTCGTTTTTTATCAAAAACAATGTGTCCAATATGACCCAAATCTTGCGGTTTGCGTTGCAAGAGTAAAGTAAAGTTATATTTTGGCAATTCAGAAGCACTACAAGAAACGGATATTTGTGCTTCCTCATGCATAGAGGCTTTTACAACCTCTGAGCTCAACACAGTTAATTGTAGAAATTCCTCTTTCATACAAAAACATCCCGTCTATGCATTTACTTGGTCTTCAATCAATAATCTTAAATTTTTGATCGCAGCCGATTTTATTTGGGAAACACGACCGGTCGTAACACTTAATACTTCCGCAATCTCGTAAACGTTAAGTTCTTCTACGTAGTAGAGCTGCAAGACGAGTAATTGTTGTTGGTTTAAATGTTCCAGTTTCTCTCTGAGAATGTCTTTGAGTTGCCCATTAAAAATCTTTTCTTCAACTGAAATATCCGTAGAAAATAGAAAATCACCGTACGCCTCAGTGGCTTCTTCAATGCTTTGATGCTGGCTTACGGCAAAATCATGTTTCCATTTTGTCAATTCAGTCACATCAATCTGAAGTTCTGTTGATATTTCATGAACATTTGGGTCGCGGTTTAACGTTTTCTCTAATTTACGTTTTGCTCTTTCATAATCTTGCTTTCGGCGAATTGTTCCTCGACACAAATTAGACGATTTACGCAAGTAGTCGACAATTGCACCCTTAATGCGCAGCCTTGCATATACTGCAAATGGAACATTTTCTTTTGGGGAATAATTATGTGCAGCTTCAACGAGTCCAACCATGCCTAATTGCAAAAGGTCATCTATCTCGATAATTTTTCCCACTCTACCCCGATAGTAGAAAGCAATTTTCTTAACGAGCTCAAGATTGTCATCGATGAGATCGGATGGACCTTTATGCTGATGTGTATACCCATGTACCATACCTAACACCTATGAGCTAAAAAACTGGATACCCGTTAGTGAACATGGTTGCAGAGTCTCTACATGCTTCGCCACATCATTAAAATTCTTATTAAGGGTTTTATCATTAGGTTTATTTTGAAGAACGACAGGCTTTCTGCTGAGAATAGAGTTCTTCATTTCTGAAGAATTTGGTAACCACCCTGCATACTCCAACTCTA
>Ga0255769_10006746_pt1 | contig 10346 bp, 9 predicted proteins | sample 041ome_9_FD_179637 | JGI IMG/M metagenome (GOLD analysis project Ga0255769, IMG submission 179637) | Coastal salt marsh microbial communities from the Groves Creek Marsh, Skidaway Island, Georgia - 041413US metaG (version 2) | ecosystem: Environmental > Aquatic > Marine > Intertidal zone > Salt... | reverse complement strand
AATAATATGTTAACAATTGTTATAGCAGATATTCTATTATTCATCTCACTTTTTATTACTGTATATACTGGCTTTATCTATACTTTAAACACTTTTAAAAATGAAGAAGCTCATTAAGGAAGATTATAAAATTTGTATAGTTGGATTGGGTTATGTTGGCCTTCCTCTGGCTGCAAGATTTGCACTTAAAGGATTTGAAGTAAATGGTTTTGATATAAAGGAAGAAAGAATTAATCAGCTAGTCAATAAAATCGATATCAATAATGATATATCTGATACTAACTTAGAAACTTTAGTTGAAAATTCAAAATTAACATCAAATATTGATGAAATTAAAAAAAGCAACATATTTATAATTACTGTCCCAACTCCAATAAATGAAGATAAAACTCCTGACTTGAAGCCGCTCAAAGCTTCAAGTGAATTGGTAGGAGGAGTTATGCAAAAAAATTCGATAGTTATTTATGAATCTACTGTTTATCCTGGTGTTACTGATGAGGTATGTACGCCAATTTTAGTAAAAAAATCTAACCTAATTTTTAATAAGGAATTCTCAACAGGGTATAGTCCTGAGAGAATAGTTCCTGGAGACAAAGTAAACACCATTGAGACAATAACAAAGGTTGTCTCAGCATCAAATAAAGAGGCTCTAGATATTATATCTTTTTTATATTCTTCAATAATTGATGCTGGTATACATCAAGCACCATCAATCAAAGTTGCTGAAGCAGCAAAAGTAACTGAAAATATTCAAAGAGATGTGAATATTGCGCTTATTAATGAAATGCATCAGTTATATACTTCAATCGGTATTAATACAAATGATGTTATTGAAGCTGCTGCAACAAAATGGAATTTTATGAAGTTGAGTCCAGGTATGGTTGGTGGCCATTGTATAAGTATTGATCCATATTATCTTATGCATAAATCTAAAATATCAGGCTACACACCAAAGTTAATGAGCTCAGCACGAGAAATTAATGATCAAATGCATGAATGGGTTTTAAAAGATTTTATTAGATATATGGACCAGATGAAAATTGATCTAGATTCAACTGAAATAACAGTATTTGGATATTCATTTAAAGAAAATTGTTCAGATACAAGAAATACAAAAGTTAAAAATCTACTTTTATTAATGAGAGATTCTAAATTTAAATTTCAATTATGGGATCCATTAATTTTGGATCATGACCACAAAGAATTAAAAAAATTAGGTATTAAAACTCTCAAGGATGAACCAGAAGATGTAAAAGTTGCTCTGCTATGTGTTAGACATTCACAGTTTAATAATTTCTTAAATAAATTTAATGGTGTTTTATATGATTATAAAAATATCATTGGAGCTAAGTAACTCATTAATATTAATATAAAATGTATAAAAAAAAACTATAAAAATATGAAAGTAATAATTGTAAGTGGGGGCTTTGATCCTCTTCATTCTGGACACATAGCCTACTTTAAATCTGCAAAAGAACTTGGTGATAAATTGATTGTTGCATTGAATAGTGATGAATGGCTTGTAAACAAGAAAGGTAAATTCTTTATGCCTTTTCTTGAACGTAAAGCAATAGTTGAAAACTTATCATGTGTTGATTTGGTTATTGATTTTGAAGATGATGAACTAGGAAGTGCAACAAATGCTTTGATTAAAGTAAAAAAAATGTATCCAGACAATCAGCTAATTTTTGCAAATGGTGGTGACAGAAACAAAGAAAATATTCCAGAAATGTCCGTTAATGGTATAGATTTTCAATTTGGAGTTGGCGGTGATGATAAAAAGAATTCATCTTCTTGGATACTTAAAAATTGGCAGTACTATCATGAAGAAAGATTGTGGGGTTCTTTTTATAATCTTTTTGAAGAAGATCAAGTGAAAGTCAAAGAGCTTATTGTTGATCCAGGTAAAGGAATGAGCTTTCAAAAGCACTTTAAAAGAAGTGAAATATGGATGGTTAGCAAAGGCTCTTGTATTGTAAATTACAGTAAAGATGACCCTGATAATAAACAAAATATTAAATTAAATAAATTTGATCATTATCTAGTACCACTAGGTGAATGGCATCAAATTACAAATCCTTTCGAGGAGACATGTCACCTTATTGAAATTCAGTATGGAGAAGAGTGTGTCGAAGAGGACATTGAAAGAACAGAATACTATTCACCTGAAAAATAAAACAATTTTTTTATAAATTGTTATACAATGCTTTCTTTAAAAATGGCTGGATGGCAGAGTGGTTATGCAGCGGCCTGCAAAGCCGTTCACTCCGGTTCGATTCCGGATTCAGCCTCCAGTTTAATGCTATAATTATTGTACTTAAAAGTATTTTAAAGGAGAATATATAAGTTTGCCCGAGTGGTGGAATTGGTAGACACAAGGGACTTAAAATCCCTCGATAGAAATATCGTGCCGGTTCAAGTCCGGCCTCGGGTACCATTTACTTATTTTATCTAAACTCCTTTTAATTCATGCTTATATACACATAAAAATTATGGTGTTAACATGGATTTAGCTTGGTGACCATAAAAAATATTGTAAATACATTCAAAAATGGACGAAAATTTAAACAATATCAATCAGTATGAAGATGCAATAGATATTAAAAATATACTGTCAATAATTTGGAAAAAGAAAAATATTGTAATAGCTATCACCTTTGTTTCAGCGATTTTATCTGTGGCATATTCTCTTAGTCTCCCAAATATATATAAGTCAAATGCTCTTTTACTGCCAGAGGCACAAGAAGACTCACTTTCATCAAAAATTGGAACGCTATCTCCAATAGCTTCATTTGCTGGAATAACATTGCCAAATAATCAAGTTTCTAAAAGCAAAGAGGCCATAGAGAGAATAAAGTCTTTTGAATTTTTTTCAAATTTCTTTTTACCAAATATCAAACTTGAAAATCTGATGGCTGTAGATAAGTGGCTCCCTCTGAAAAATCAAATAGTTTACAAAAAAAGTTTATTTGATGCTGAAAAAAATGCATGGGTTAGGAATGTTCAATATCCATATACAAAAATTCCGTCTGATCAAGAAGCTTATGAGGTTTTCAAGAAAATATTATTTGTTAATGAAGGTGCAAAAACGCAATTTGTAAATATCTCTATAGAGCATTTTTCTCCATACATATCTCAAAAATGGGTCCAAATTATTATTGAAGAAATTAATGAAAGCATGAGAGAGGAAGATAAAAATAATGCAAAAAATTCAATCGATTATCTTAATAGTTTAACTAATTCTAATAATATTCAATCTATCAATGAGGTTTCTTTTTTGCTTTTAGAACAACAAATGCAAATTTTAATGCTCGCATCATCAAACGATAATTATATTTATAAGGTTATTGATCCACCAATAGTACCTGAAATTAAAATAAAACCAAACAGGGCAATTATTTGTATTATTGGAACATTTTTGGGGGGCATCTTCTCATTATTTATTGCTTTTTTAATTCATTTTAGACAAGAATATAATCTTTTAAGAAAAAAGTAATCATTATGATTATTTTTAAAAGATTTAAATGCGTAAAATGAAAAATAGTAAAAAACTTATTTTTCTAATAACAGGTGGAGCTGGTTTTATTGGCTCAGCTGTAATAAGACATATCATTGAACATACTGAACACACAGTAATAAACTTAGACAAATTAACCTATGCTGGAAATCTAGATTCTCTTGCTAATGTTGAAAAAAGTAGCCGTTATAAGTTTGTTCATGGTGATATTTGCGATGAAAAATCTGTTGAGAATATTTTAAAACTCCATAAACCAAACATTGTTATGCACTTAGCAGCAGAATCACATGTTGATCGTTCTATAGATAACCCAAAAACTTTTATTGAAAATAATATTATTGGAACATTTGTGATGCTTGAGCAGGTTAGACGATATTGGTCAGAACTAGATGATAAGAATAAAGAACATTTTAGATTTCATCATATATCAACAGACGAGGTGTATGGAGATCTAAATTTTGAAGATACTAAAAATTCAAATAAATCTCTTTTCACAGAGCATTCACCTTATAAACCAAGTTCACCATATAGCGCAAGCAAGGCAAGCAGTGATCACTTAGTAAGATCATGGAACAGAACCTTTTCTCTACCTACAATAGTAAGTAACTGTTCAAATAATTATGGTCCATACCAGTTTCCGGAAAAGCTGATTCCATTAATGATATTTAATGCTTTAGATAAAAAGCCCTTACCGGTTTATGGTAATGGAAATCAAATTCGTGACTGGTTATATGTTGAAGATCATGCCAGAGCTCTTTTTTTAGTTGCAACAAAAGGAAAAATTGGAGAGACGTACAACATTGGTGGCCACAATGAAGAAAAAAATATAGATATAGTTAAAATGATATGTTCAATTTTAGATCAACTTGTTCCTACCTCCATTAAATACGATTCATTGATTAAATTCGTGGCTGATAGGCCTGGGCATGATCTTCGTTATGCTATTGATGCAACAAAGATCCAACAGGATTTGGATTGGACTCCTCTAGAAACACTTGATTCTGGTTTATACAAGACTGTTAAATGGTATCTAGATAATAAAAGATGGTCTGCTAGCGTAAATAATGGCGACTATAAAAAAAGAGAAAGATTGGGGTCTCAAACATGAAAGGCATAATTTTAGCAGGAGGTTCCGGTACGCGCTTGCATCCAACAACAAAAGGGATTTCTAAACAGTTGTTGCCTATTTATGACAAACCAATGATTTATTATCCTTTATCTGTTCTTATGTTAGCTGGCATAAAAGATATCTTAATAATAACAACTCCTCAAGATCAATCAGGTTTTATTCGTTTGTTAGAGGATGGGTCTCAATTTGGCATCAATTTGTCCTACACAACGCAAAAAAATCCAGATGGCTTAGCTCAGGCATTTATAATTGCTGAAAAATTTATTGGTGATGAAAATGTTTGTCTTGTTCTTGGTGATAATATTTTCTGGGGCCATGGGTTTAGTCCAATCTTGAAAAGAGCTGTATCGCATAAAACTGGAGCAACATTATTTGCATATCAAGTGAATACTCCTGAGCAATTTGGGGTAGTAAGTTTTGATGAAAATAAACGCGTTATATCCCTTGATGAAAAGCCATCAAAACCGAATTCTAATTTTGCAATCACAGGTTTATATTTTTATGATAATGATGTAATTGAATTAGCAAAACGAGTTAAACCCTCATCGAGAGGTGAATTAGAAATTACATCGCTTAATAAGCTATATTTAGAACAAGGTAGACTTAATGTTGAACTATTGGGTAGAGGTTTTGCTTGGCTTGATACTGGAACTAATGAAAATCTTCTAGAAGCATCTTTATTTGTTGAGACTATTGAAAAACGTCAAGGCTATAAAATTGCATGCTTAGAAGAGATAGCATTCAGTAATGGCTGGTTAAATAAAAGTAAACTTGAACAAATTGCGAGCTCGTGGCCAGAAAATGTGTATGGCAAATATTTAAAAAATTTATTACTTAGAGAAGACAATTGATTCCAGTTACCAAAAGCTATTTGCCAGATAAAAAAAAATATCAATCATATGTTGATCAAATACTAAGTTCTGGAAATTTAACCAATAATGGTCCACTACTAATTGAGCTTGAAGAAAAGCTGGCAGCATACTTTGATATTAAACATGTAATTTGTGTAGCTAATGGTTCTTTAGCCCTTCAGATTGCTTATAAATCACTTGAATTTAAAGAGGAGGCAATTACAAGTCCTTTCAGTTTTGTTGCGACATCAAGCACATTAATATGGGAAGGTATCAAACCACTTTTCTCAGATATTAATCCAAGTTCTTACAATCTCGATACAAAAAAAATTGAATCAGTAATAACTGAAAAAACTACTGGTATTGTTCCTGTCCATGTTTATGGTAACCCTTGTAATGTTGAAGAGATACAAAAAATTGCAAGTAAACATAATCTTAAGGTTGTATATGATGCTGCGCATGCTTTTGGTGTAAATTACAATAAAAAAAGTATTCTGAAATATGGAGATATTAGTGCACTAAGTTTTCATGCAACAAAGTTATTTCATACCATTGAGGGAGGGGCATTGGTAACCAATAATGACGAGCTGGCATATAAGATTCGTGCACAAATTAATTTTGGATTTAATAATAATAAAGAAATACAACATATTGGTATAAATGCAAAAATGAATGAATTTCAAGCTGCAATGGGACTTGCTGTATTCAGTGATATCGATAAAATTATAAATATTAGGCGAGAAATATCTGAAAAATATAAGGATGAATTATATGGTTATTTAAGTTTTCAAGAATATGATGGTAAATCATCAAATAACTATAGTTATTTTCCTGTTGAATTTAAGGATGAAAAAGAATTATTAAAAATTGAAAAAGCATTAAATAAAAACTCAATATTTCCAAGAAGATATTTTAATCCTTCTCTTGATACCGTAAGTTGTTTTCAAAATAAAGAAACTATGGCTAATTCTAGATTAATAAGCTCCAAGATTTTATGCTTACCATTATATGTCGGTCTAAAAGATATAGAAATTAAAAAAATAACAGAAATCATCAAGCAAGAGATTGGTTGATATATTGATGAAAAGATAGGGTAATTTAGATGAATGCAAATAAAGTTATTGTTATATTTTCAGGCTATAACGACAGAGCAGTAATTTCTTTTATTAGAACATTAGAAAAAAAAAAAATAAGATATGCAGTTATAGCAAGAGATAATTCTGATCTAATTTTTAAAACCAAATATAAAGATAATGTATTGATAACACGCTCAAGTCCAAGTCTTGAGATAAATTTTGTTGAAGATGCTCTTAATTTTGTCAAAAAGAAATTTAATGCTAATGAAGTATTAATAGCACCCTCAACTGAAGCGCTGATAAGATTTTTTCTAAAATACCAGGCTGAGCTTAATAAAATAAATGCCATAATGCCTGTTGTTTCACAAAGTCTTTATGAATTAATTTCAAATAAGAAGTCTTTTTCAGACTTATGCTTACAATATGACATAAATGTTCCTAAGGAATTTGCTGATTACAATTCAACAATACCACCCTTTGTTGCTAAGCCTAAAGAGTATGAATCAAATGGCAATAAAATTTATAACCCTGTTTTAATTTTTAACAAGAAACAAAAAGATGATTTTGCAAAATGCCATGATATAACTGCATTTTACTATCAAGAATATATCGAGGGAAAAAGTAAATACTTATTATATTATTTTGATCAAAACGGAATAGCCTACAAGTTTTCTCAAGAAAATATAATGCAGCAAGGCGAGGGTAAGTCAATGCTTGCAGCAAAAACTTCGGACTATCATCTTAATGAAATTAGTGTAAAATTCGAACATTTATTTAAGTCAGAAAATTTTTTTGGTTTAGTAATGGTCGAGTTAAAAATTTATGATAATAAAGATTATATGATTGAAGCAAATCCAAGATTCTGGGGGCCCTCTCAGTTATTCGTTGATGCAAATGCTAATTTTTTTGAAGCATTGCTTTACGACTATGGCTTTATCTATTCTCGACCAAGTTTTAAAAAAACAAAAGATACTTCATACTTTTGGTTTGGTGGCTTTTATAAAAGCATTACAAATGGTCAGGCCAGTACAATATGCACTTATGAAGATTTTCTAAAACTTGATAAGTGGATAACTAATGATGTTTATAAAAGAGAGGATACTATTGATGTTTTCCTTGAGGAGCTCACAAAATGAATTATATAGAACAACTTAAAGAATTGTATGAAAAAAATACAAAACACTCTAACTACCAAATTCTTTCAAAAAAACTAACAGAAATAATTTCTAATGACCAAATTGTGGTTAAAACCAGGCATGAATTAGAAAGATTCAATTTTGTTACAGATTATATTGATTTTGAAAATAAATCTGTACTAGATATTGGTGGTAATACAGGATATTTTTCATTTGAGTCTCTTGAAAAAGGCGCGAATCTGGTTCATCACTATGAAGGAAATAAAGAGCATTCAGACTTTGTAAAAATGGCAGCAAAAGCTCTTGAATATGAAGATAAAGTCATAATTACTAATGATTATTTTAAATTTAAAAATGAAATTGAACATAATTATGATGTAACTTTTTTGCTAAATGTTCTCCATCATTTGGGAGATGACTATGGTAATAAAGAAATTTCAAAAGATGAAGCAAAGAAACAAATGTCGGAACAATTAAAAAGTATGGCAAGTATTACTAATGTTCTTATTTTTCAAATGGGTTATTGTTGGAAAGGAGATAGAGAAAAGAATCTTTTTGAGAAAGGTATTAAAGAAGAGGTTATTAGTTTTGTTAAAAATGCTTCATCCGGAATCTTTGAAATAATAGAAATTGGTATACCATTCCAAAAAGACGATGTAATTATTTACGATAAAATGAACTCAGAAAATATTAAACGTTATGATTCTCTTGGTGAATTTCTAAATCGTCCATTGTTTATATTAAAATCCACGTAGATGGACATTAAATTAAATTCTGGATGGGAAAAGCTAGGCATGGTTTATTCTCCAAATGGCTCTAATGGCTTTGATCATTCTCACTGTCATAAGCCTACTCCTATAATTTTAGATGACAACACTATTAGGGTTTTCTTTGGGACTAGATGTTGGGAGGGGAAGACCAGAACTACATTTATAGACATAGATGCTGAAAACTTAACAAATATAAAATACATACACGATAAACCTATTCTTGATATTGGTAAAATTGGAGCTTTTGATGACTCTGGTGCCAATGTTTGTTCTGTTGTTAAAGTAGATAATTCACTATATATGTATCACATCGGATGGAACCCAAGTACGACAGTTCATACTAGAAATTCTATTGGTATATCAATCAGTAAAGATAATGGTATGACCTTTAGTCGTTTATTTGATGGTCCTATTTTAGATAGAAATAAGATTGAACCATACTACACTGGAGCTGTAGATGTAATTAAACAAGGCGACTCATGGAAAATGTGGTACACATCAGGCTCTACATGGAAAATAATCAATGAGAAGCCTGAAATTTTTTATCACATTAAATATGCAGAGTCATCAAATGGAATTGATTGGGTCAGGAATGATATTTCAGCTATCAGTCCTGAAAATGAATTTGAAGCAGTTGCTAGACCATCGGTTTTATTTTGTAATGGTAAATATCACATGTGGTTTAGCAAAAGAAGCATCATTGGTTTTAGAACCGACTCAAGTAATAGTTATCGTGCAGGTTATGCAGTTTCAGGCGATGGGGTTAATTGGGATAGACAAGAGCTATATGGTATGGATTTATCTCAATCTGGTTGGGACTCAGAAGCTATTGCATACCCATATATAATAAAGCAAAAAAATAGGTTAATTTGTTTTTATAATGGAAATGGATTTGGTAAAACTGGTTTTGGATGTTCTATACTTAACTTGAAATAACATATTAGGAAAAGATTTATAATAGTGATTGAGAAAAAAATATGAGAAAAAGAGCTTTAATTACTGGAATTACTGGACAAGATGGATCTTACTTAGCAGAGTTTTTGCTAAAAAAAGACTATGAGGTTCATGGTATTAAAAGACGCGCATCCTCATTGAATACTCAAAGAATTGATCATATCTATGAAGACCCTCATACAAATAATCAAAATTTTTTATTGCATTATGGTGATTTAACGGATTCCTCTAATTTGACTAGAATTCTTTCAGAAATTCAGCCTGATGAGGTATATAATCTAGGAGCTCAATCACATGTGGCTGTTAGTTTTGAATCTCCAGAATATACAGCAGATGTTGATGCAATTGGAACACTGCGTTTATTAGAGGCTATTCGTTTTCTAGGCCTTGAAAGCAATACAAGATTTTATCAGGCATCAACCTCAGAGTTATATGGCCTGGTGCAGGAAATTCCTCAAAAAGAAACTACTCCATTTTATCCAAGATCGCCCTATGCTGCAGCAAAGCTATATGCATACTGGATAACAGTAAATTATAGAGAATCTTACGGCATGTATGCTTGCAATGGTATTCTGTTTAATCATGAATCGCCTAGAAGGGGTGAAACTTTTGTTACAAGAAAGATAACTAGAGGTCTCAGCAATATTTCTCAAGGCATTGAAAAATGTTTATATATGGGTAACTTGGATGCTCTGAGGGATTGGGGCCATGCTAAAGATTATGTAAGAATGCAATGGATGATGCTCCAACAGGAAATTCCGGAAGATTTTGTAATTGCCACCGGCTTACAATATTCAGTTAGAGATTTTATTTTATGGTCTGCTGCAGAGCTAGGTATCGAAATAGAATTTGAGGGACAGCTTGAAAATGAATATGCAGTAGTTAAAAAAATTAATGGCGATGATACTCCTGG
>Ga0255769_10006741_pt1 | contig 10350 bp, 7 predicted proteins | sample 041ome_9_FD_179637 | JGI IMG/M metagenome (GOLD analysis project Ga0255769, IMG submission 179637) | Coastal salt marsh microbial communities from the Groves Creek Marsh, Skidaway Island, Georgia - 041413US metaG (version 2) | ecosystem: Environmental > Aquatic > Marine > Intertidal zone > Salt... | reverse complement strand
GACGGCTGTCTCAATATATCAAGAAATTGTCGCGACAAATCAATAAATAAGAAATCCGCTCCTGTTAAATGCTAAGAATCAAAAATATAACAGTTAGGAGAGTGCAACATGGTTAACGGTTCAGTATGTAAGTATTCTGCGTTAGCGGCCGCAGTGTTCTTAGCTTCTACGGCGCAAGCGCAAAAACTGGAAGAGGTTGTCGTTACGGCGCAAAAACGTGCGGAAAGCTTGCAAGACGTGGCGATATCGATGCTTGCCATGAGTGGAGAGCAAATCAAAGACTTCGGTATTACTCGCGGTGAGGAGTTTGCGGCAGATATTCCCGCCGTGACGATTGCTCAGAACCCTATCGGCAATTTTGTATTCATACGAGGTATTGGCACGCCGGGTGCCAACCAGGGTATGGAGCAATCAGTCTCTATTTTCCATGATGGCGTTTATATGGGCCGGCACCAATTGTCGCGCGCCCCCTTTATGGATTTAGAGCGCGTAGAGGTACTGCGTGGTCCCCAGTCGATCTTATTTGGTAAGAACACGATTGGTGGTGCGATTAGCGTGATTAGCGCGAAACCGACTGATGAATTTGAGGGTATGGTTTCGGCTCTCTATGGTGACTACGGTGAACAGGAATGGACCGGCGTAATTTCAGGACCCATTTCGGACAACGTTCGCGGTCGTATCGCGGCTCGCGGCTATGAGATGGACGGCTACTTGACGAACGTCATGACCAAGCAAGATGGGCCTGCTCGTGAAGATCAAACAGTTCGGGCAACTTTACAATGGGACGCAACTGACACAGTGTCGGTAACCGCGAAGTGGGAGAACAGCACATTTGAGCAATCCCAGCAATCAACGCAGCTCAGAATAACCAATCCCTTCAATGCCGGCTCTGCCGCAGTAAGTGGCCTTAACCAAGCGCTTGTCGCCATTGCGACGGGGGGTGATGGGGTAGAGCGCTACGATGATGAGCGCGCAGTGGTGAATGACGGCGGCGTTTTATTGGGACAAGTCGTACCTCTATTTGCCGGATTACCGGGTTTCCCCGATTTGCCCGAAGGCAGTGACAACGAGATGGATGTCGGCAGCATCACTCTCGATGCCCAACTGGGAGAACACACGCTGACCTCAATTACGGCGTTTGCGTCCTACGATTATCGCGATATATGCGATTGCGACTTTGCCGCAATCCCGCTTATTCAGGTTGATGCGACAGAAGACTATGAGCAGTTTAGCCAAGAGATAAGATTGGCGTCACCGGTGGGTGATACGCTTGAATACATTGTCGGGTTCTATTATCAAGACAGTGATCTCGATTATCGGTCGGTCGAGTCGTTCGGTGCCACGATGGCGTATGCTCAGGTGGGCGTTCCCACCCCGCTACTTGTACCGAACCTGACACGCGACTATGGTATGAAGCAACAACAAGAAATGTGGTCGGTGTTTGGCTCAGCGACATATCAGCTGTCCGATATCTCCCGAATTACCCTCGGATTGCGCTATTTTGAAGAAGACAAAACAGTCGATCACTTCTTGAACAAGAGGTTTACCGGCGGCTGGGATTACAGTGCTCTAGCCGGACTGCCCGCTGGCTCAATCGCCTTTGGCAATACCGCTGCAGACTACGATGCCTTCCTGGCGGGCTTTGGCCAAGTAGACTTGGGCGGCGTTACGGCAGGCTTCTTAACCGAGGCGGTTTACGCGGGTTTGTTGGGTACCTTCGAGCATGACATCAAGAACCGTAGCCGCAACGAGACTGATGTTAACTTCCAGTTAACTTACGAGCGTGATGTGTCCGCAGATACGATGGTGTTCGCCACTTATTCTAACGGTACCAAAGGTGGTGGTTTTGATGGGCGATTCCTTCGTACAAACGATAACCCATTTTTCGAGTACGATGAAGAAACAGCGGATAACTTTGAGCTCGGTATTAAAAGCACGCTTCTTGATGGCGGCATGACGCTCAATGCCACGGCATTCATGACAACGGTGGAAGACTTCCAGGTTAGTATCTTCGACGGTGCCACTGCCTTTTTCGTACAAAACGCGGCCGAAATCGAATCTCGTGGTTTGGAAGTGGATGTTAAATGGGCCGCTACCGATGCGCTCACTGTGAGCTTCGCCGGTACTTACTTGGATAACGAATATTCGAAATTCCCCAACGCGCCATGCTGGGCCAGTAGCGCCGATCCCATTCGCGGGGAATGCCAATTGTTCGGCACTCCTGGCGCTTATCGTGACGCATCAGGCGAAACTAACTCGTTTTCACCGGAATATGCGTTTAACTTGAATTTAGATTATCGCCAAGTTTTGACCGGAGATCTCGAAGGCCGGGCCGTCTTGAATATCAACTATTCAGATGACTACATGGTTGCGGCGGATTTGGATCCAATCTATGCCTATCAGGAAGCCTACACCAAATACGATGTTCGCTTGTCCGTTGGGCAGATTGATGGAGAGTGGGAATTTGCGGTTATCGGTAAAAACTTAACCGAGGAATTCTCTGGTGGGAACTCTAACGATCAGCCTTTGGTGCCTGGCAATGGTTTTGCCTCAACCGATCGATTGCGTTCCTACATGGCTCAGTTCACCTACCGTTTCTGATTAAATAGCGCTAGTAAGGCTTGGCACCCCGCTTGTATGAGCGGGGTGTTTTTTTTATCGACCCTCGGTGTAAATGAGGGGGGAATGGGCAGTTAGCTTCGAGAAGGGCGCGAAATGACCGAGCGGGCTTGTCTATTGCTCGCAACTCGGTTTTTACCCCACTACACATTCCACAGCTGCTAGATCTTATTCGGCACTCCCGCCCGATACGCCAATAACCCCTGTTAAGATGCCGTTTCTGCACATGGAGAGTCCGCTATGGAAGGCACATTATCCCCGCCCGTTTGATTGCGCCATACGAATAAGATGTTGGCCTTGTATCAGAACCCCGAAGGCTCCGTTGGGGAATGGGAATCAGGCGCAGGCTTTTGCCTCCTTTTTTATTGCGATTTCGATTGAGCCCTTGAGGAAACTCTCTTTGCGTCGAAAGTCAACGAGCCTTCCTCTATTATTAGTGATAGCAATCGCCGTTTTTGAGAATGGTGCCTCGAGAACTCAACAGTCTTATCAAGTCACTTTTGGGATGCACGAACCCATGCTTTTTGGGATCTCACGCCAGTGGCATTGCCCGTGGAAGAAGATATCTCCACAGTGATTTCATGCACGCTTGCTCAAGGCGAGATCTCTACTGACGATTTAATGTTAAAGAAGGTACTCTGGGTGCATGACATACTTTGGACTCACTCAGAAGTCTTGGCGCGAAATCAAGCGGGGTTTTATCTTTTGCTTGGTGTTTGCGTTGGTGCTCGGGCATGCTGGCTATTGGAAAGAGCTCGATAACGTACTGACTCAGCATGAAAGGCAATTGGGCTCTGATACGCTGAATGGTCTAAAGTCTGCAAATGCGGGCTACCTTGAATATCTGTACGGTGCGGTAGGGCACGCCGCCTCACTCTCCTACTTTGTACAGTCACAAGAGTTGGGGGTACTACCCGAAGCGGATTCGCCGCTTTTAAAAAGCCTTCGAAATATGATGGCCCTGTACGGTCGATACGATGATCTAACCATCCTAGACGAAAATGGCTTTGCCCTGTATTCCGTTAGTCGCGATTTAATCCAGTCGCATGTTCACGAAGATGCTCAGAAGCCACATTTCGTTTTTGAGGAACTACAAAGTCGTTCGATCGAATCGGCCTATGTCTCTCAAATGATGCCTAATCAAGAGCAGGGTGTTGTCGTTTCGCCTGTTACCCCTGTTGTATTCGTGGCCATTCCGATCGAGCAAACCCGAGGGTTAGATGGCGCCAAGTATCTTGTTATCAAAGGCTTCGCTGGGCGTTATCTCCAACCCTATTTAGACGATGTGGCACGTGAATTCGACAGCGTATCCTTCAAGCTATCGTTTCCCGGAGCGTTCTATTATTGGCGCTATGATGACTCCGGATGGGCAATTAAACGTGTTGATGAATCGGAGGCTAAGGCGGTGGGCGACTCCGAATTGTTATCCCTAGAGTTCTCTCTGACCCAAGCCGATCATAATGGACGATTGGTTTTTCAACCAGGGTCTCATTTACACATTTATTCGGCACTCGATGAGCGGCTAGATGCTCTGGGATACTTCAACTTACATCCGATCTTAGAGGTCGAGGTGTTAATGGAACGAGGCAATTGGGATGGGTATTTCGCTGGTTATACTAAGAAAATATGGTGGGAGATATACGTTCAGCATGTTTTCGGGGCGCTTCTGCTAGGTGCGCTTGTTGCACTCTGTGTGGCCGGCTTTGTTTTTACAAGAGATCGCGCGCGTTCGAAGTACCATGCCGAGCGGCGCAGAGTGGAGACGGATCATCTGACCGGAGCTTTATCAAGAGTCGGTTTCGAACGGGCGCTCTCGAGGAGGGCCGTCCAAACCGCCGCCCCCGCAATCTGTGTGATTGACATTGATCATTTTAAGCAGGTGAACGATCGGTATGGTCACGCTGTTGGCGACCAGATTCTTTGCGAGGTGGTAAGCCTTCTCCGACAAGGATTGCGGGATTCGGATTTGTTGGCGCGTTGGGGTGGCGAGGAATTCATCTTGCTGCTGCCACTGGTCGATTCTGAAGCCGCGTTCCCAGTTGCCGAGCGCTTTAGGATGTCGATAAGTCAGCACAAGTTTCGCGTTGACGAAGACACGAGTTTGTCTGTCACCATTTCCATTGGTATTTCCTTTTTAGAAGACGAAGGCTTTAGTGCCGCGTTTACGAAGGCTGATGAAGCCCTCTACCGTGCAAAGCACGAAGGGCGAAATCGAGTCTGTATCTGTTAAATCGGTGAAATCGTGCAGATCGTGAAGGGGTGAAGCTAGACACGCATACTTAATTTCTCGCGCCACTCACAACGCTATTGAGCCTTGGGCGATAAACGCGAACAGTGTCACATAATCAAAGCCGCGCCCTAAAATAGAGCAGCCATCTTGAGAGCTGTGTACAATGTTCAGAACGTTCTGAGCTCAGGGTTAGTCTAGTGAATAATAGAATTCGAGAGTTGGTGCCGGCGAGCGCGCTGGCAGAGCAGGGGCTGGTGGTCTTCAATCCCGCTTCGGGTGAGTCACTCGCGGCTGTTAGAGATTGGCCTTTAGCTGAAGTTGAAGACGCCATCGTTGCAGCGAATATTGTACAGAAATCCTGGGCGGAGCGGACAGGAAAGGCACGAGCGCAAGTCTTACGTGCGTGGAACGATCTTATCCTCGCCAATAAAGAAGCGCTCGCGGAGCTTATGACGCTCGAGTGCGGCAAGCCTTTGGCAGAATCGCTCGGAGAAGTGGCCTACGGCGCTTCGTTCCTTGAGTGGTTTGCCGAAGAGGCCAAGCGAGTCTACGGCGATGTGATTCCCTCGCACGCCGAGGGTAAAAAGATACTGGTATTGAAGCAGCCGGTTGGCACAACGGCAGCGATCACACCGTGGAATTTTCCCTTGGCCATGATTACTCGTAAGGCCGGACCCGCTCTAGCTGCGGGATGCTCTATGATTTTAAAACCTGCGGAGGCGACGCCGCTCACGGCTCTGGCGCTCGAAAAACTAGCGATCGACGCGGGTCTGCCCGAAGGACTTTTCAAGGTCATAACCACAACAAATCCGGCTGCGGTGGGTGAGATGCTTTGCAAATCCGATACCGTACGTAAATTGTCATTTACCGGCTCAACGGCAGTCGGGCGAATACTGATGCGGCAATCGTCTGATACCATCAAGAAGCTGAGCTTCGAATTGGGCGGCAATGCGCCTTTCATTGTCTTCGATGACGCGGATCTTGATGCGGCCGTTGCGGGCGCTCTGGTGTCCAAGTATCGAAACGCAGGACAGACTTGCGTTTGCGTTAATCGATTCATCGTACAAGAAGGCATTTATGATGCCTTTGTTGACGCTTTGGCATCCAAAGTGGCGGAGATGAAGATTGGAGATGGTCTGAGTGAAGGCGTCGCAATTGGGCCCTTAATTAATACTGCGGCACTAGAGAAGGTTGAGGCCTTGGTCGGGCAAGCTGTATCTGCGGGCGCACACGTGGTGACGGGTGGGGAACGCCTTGAACGTGTGGGCGCGTTTTATAAGCCAACGGTATTGTCGGGGATTACACCTGAAATGGATATTTTCAGAAAAGAAATATTCGGCCCTGTCGCATCGGTGATTAAGTTCAAAACAGAAGAGGAGGCCGTTCGTATTGCAAACGATACTGAGTTTGGTCTCGCAGCTTATTTCTACACTCAGAATTTAGGTCGCAGCTGGCGCGTGATGGAACAGCTTGAGTACGGTATGGTTGGCCTCAATGAGGGTATTATTTCGACTGAGGTCGCGCCGTTCGGTGGTATCAAGCAGTCGGGGCTTGGACGAGAGGGCTCGAAGTACGGTATTGATGAATACACAGAGCTTAAATATTGTTTGGTTGGTGGTTTGGTGTAAACATAGCCGGCCTGAGGTGACTCCGGCTCCTTTGTATTGGAAGCGTTCAATATGAATTTAGACGAATTAGCGGTAAAGATTGAGCGGCTGGAGGCGATCGAAGAAATCAAGGCGCTCAAGGCTCGCTATTTAAATGCCTGCGATAAGCAGGAGCCCGAGGTTGTTCGAGAGTGCTTCATTGAAGACGGCGCTATTATCGATATGGATTACTTTGGTTATTGCGACAGCCGAGATACCTTTGTCGATGACATTTACGTGCCGCGCGGGTGCCATGATTTTGTACTCGATATGCATCATGGAACCAATCCTGAAATCGAGATCATTGACTCCAGCGCGGCAAAAGGCGTTTGGTCCTTAAATTACCGCAACATCAACACGCAGGATCGCACGCTGACCATGATGAGTGCGCTCTACCACGATGACTATGTGAAAACGGCTAAAGGTTGGCGTATCGCCAAGTCACGCACCGAATATCGAACGGTCATGAACTGCACCTACGAAGAAGGCTCTTTACAGGTGAATATCGCTGCCCGATCCTTAGCTAATGGCTAATGGCTAATGGCTAATGGCTAATGGCTAATGGCTAATGGCCGTTCTGGCATAAGTTTTTAGTCACCAATTCATTTTAGAGACGACCTATTGCGTAGGAGTCGATACTGCAGATAGAACTCCGCACGGCTGTGCGGAGTGTGCATTCTACGAGAGCTGTCTTCATGCGCGCCTTAATAAACCGCCGCGGGGTTTTTTGGTCGGGGGTTCCCGAGCATGGCGCGATGCGATGGTCGGTCTTGGCCACGATCCTTGATACCCAGTTCCAGCGCTATTTCGGCACCGATTAAAGTCTGGCCTGACAGTTCATCTCGATTTGGCGCACGATCGATGGCGTCAAAAATATGCGCGGAGAACTCCGGGTTTTCGGCATATGCGATGAAATCTTCGTACTGCTCAGGGTTGGTTTTTCTCGCGATTTCGGAGCGTTCGGTAATTTGTGGGCCAAGCCAGAGCGAAACGGATACGACGCCGGTTCCTCGAAGATCGTGTTCCATATCGTGTGCGAACTTATCAATGCCCGCTTTTTGTGCTCCATAAGCGGGGCCATGCATGTAGCAGTCCGCTCCAAATGAAGACACAAAGCCAATTAATCCTGATCCTTGTGGCACCATTATTTGTGCGGCATGCCAACTCGCGACATAGGCTGATCGAAGACCTACATCTAAAATCTTCTGGGCATCTAATTCTTTCTCCCAAAACGGTTTTTTCTCGATCAACTGGTGGTGGATATAAGTCGCATTATTGATCAGCATGTCTAAGCGGCCCTGCTCGCGTTTGATCTGCTCGAATAAACTCGCAACCTGCGCATCATCGGAGTGGTCACATACAACGGGAATGCCCTTGCCGCCTCGCGCTGTAATTTCGGCGGCCGTTTCCGCAACCGTACCTGGCAAGACTGAGCCGTCCCAACCTTTGGCCTCACCAGGACTGATGGTTCTTCCGGTAACATAGACCGTATACCCCAATTCACCAAGACCCTTGGCTATACCTGCCCCCGCTCCGCGGCTGGCTCCGGTCACTAAAGCGACGTTATTATTCGACATTGGTTATCTTCCTGTTTTGGTGCAGTCTACAGGCTGCTTTGAAGCGCTGGCTACATTCGTTCGAATTAAAAAGTGACGCCGAGTTATGGGTGGCGGGCAAATGGGTGAGCGCGAGGGATGGTAAGCGGTAAGACGGATAAGACGCGTAAGGCAGAGCGAGTGAGAATCCCCAGGTTTCACGGCCTGCTGACCGTCGCCGAGATTGGTGTGACCTTTAATCGTTACCGAAAGTGTTTGAAAAGCGAATTGGCTCGCTGTTCAAACGGTAGGGCTATCGGTTCTCGGTTCTCGGTTCTCGCGCTCGCCGATCAAAATTAGCCGACGCGTTTACTACTTTGCGCTTCCGAGGCTTCGGATTCCTGAACTGCCTCTGGATAGGGTGCCGTATCGGATGCAAACAAACCCACGAAATCAGGATGCGCTAGCGTTTCATAGTAGTCGCCGACGTAGCTTTCAGCCTGACGCTCCTTGGCGATGTCACCAATTGCTGAGGGGAAAGCCGCTCTTGTCTGGATCATGCCCATTCGTTTAGCCAGCGACCGGTCTTGGGCATTGCTCGCTATAATCGAAATATTCACGGCGTCTTTCTGAACGGCGAATCGGAAAAATTGCCCCAGTAGGTATTCAAATATACGAGTGCTTCCAGCGTAGATTGAAGTAACTACCAATGTGGGTTTGTCGTAGTCTTCGGCGTTCAGTGTAGCCAGAATGTGGCCGAAGATCTCTTGCGTATTGGGGTCTAGTACCTGAAGCGAAAGTGTGTGATTGGACTGTGCGTCACTCAGCTTTTCGAAGTAGGGGTCGATGTAGCGCTGCGAACCGCGTGTGAGGCGCGCAGGGTCTTTTGAGACAACTAAGGCTCGCTGCGCCTCGCCTATCAAGTAGGGGTGCGGTGCAAAGGTATTGATTTTATCGAGGGGGCACTCAATGGATCCTCTCGGTCGGTCTGACACCATGTGCCGTAGCGTGGGGTGCGCGTGCTGAGGGTAAAGAATTTTCGCGAAGGCAATCAGGCGCCGTGTCGAGGGGTAGACGCGTGCAGCCTCCCATCGACTGATCGTGACAGTATCTACACCTTTGAATACCGGCGACCGTTTTGTAAGGTAAGCAGCAAGCTCGGATTGGGTCATACCCAAACTCATGCGGCCATGGCGTATCAGGTCGCCCGTTTTTAAGGTTTCTATCACGTTTTTATGGTCGTTCATCGAAGCCACCTTGTCTGAATGCACGCTTAGTATAAAAATGCGGCATTTCTTGGCAATTGCCCCAAGGGGCCGAATTTAAACACTTTTTTTTCACCAAAGGCGAAATGTTAACGGGATACTCAGTGCAGCGCAATCGAATTACGGTTCGGGTATCGACTGCGTTTTCTTGTTGTAGGTAACGGTTGAAGATGTGCTGAGCGGTTTGAATGTCTCCGACATAGCCTGTCGCTGCGCCTTTGAACTGCTCTTCCGAGCGCGGGAATTCGATATCAAGAACGGTTTGTAGTCTTCTACCTAAGATCGTGCTTCTATGTATTTTTGCCAGGGCTGGCGCCGCGTCGATAGCGGTCGCAAAGTTGACTAGAGCGCTTTTTTGGTCGAGGTCGATGTCTACGTTGGCAGGAGATCGCAAAATATCTGAAAGCCTCTCGCCCTCTACCGATTTCAAACTCATGCCTGCCTTGCAAAAAAAATATAGCTTGCTCCGATAATACGATCGGTTTGATCCACAACGAGCAGAGCCCTCGGTAAAAAACGGTGAATCGCAGTTTGGGCTAAAAAACGATTCCGCGCGTTTTCGAATCGTTCTTGTAAAAACTGAGCGCCGTTGCTGAGATTTTTAGTGAACTGCGATCGTAGGCTAGAAGCGAGGACGTATAGTCATAAGATGATGTAGGTCAGGAGTAGGCTTTCGGCGAGCCCTGCATTGGGCCGAGTCAGAAAGGCATCGATATCTGACCGTGTTAGACCTATAAGTGCATATTGAGGCGAAAGTAGGCTGGAAATCAGGAATGCCGCGACCACTAAAATGGCATAGATCTGGCTTTTTTGGGGGCTTTGGAAGGCGACAAGCCCTATGATAGAAACTAGGATTAAATGTGGAGCAGTAGATGTGCCACCGAAGAACAAGTTCGCCCATACGCTTGCGGCAAAAGTGGGCGCAATGAACAGCCAAGATGCGAGCTTGTAGCTTACCCGCTGATTAACGACGAGTCCCAGGGCGGCCGCGATTATTCCGAAATAAGGCGCGGCGACTGCCAAGTCGGGCGAAGACGGGTCCAACGTGATTATCC
>Ga0255769_10006727_pt1 | contig 10361 bp, 10 predicted proteins | sample 041ome_9_FD_179637 | JGI IMG/M metagenome (GOLD analysis project Ga0255769, IMG submission 179637) | Coastal salt marsh microbial communities from the Groves Creek Marsh, Skidaway Island, Georgia - 041413US metaG (version 2) | ecosystem: Environmental > Aquatic > Marine > Intertidal zone > Salt... | reverse complement strand
TTGGTTTATTTTAGGGTTCGTTTTAGTAAAAATGCACTACCCAAGGTAAGATTTGAATTTTTTTATTTCCTAAATATTTTTATTTTTTCTATTGTAGGTAGTTATGCTTTCTCGATTTTCCGAGAGTGCTTCAAAAATCATTTTTTTTGCTAAATCACCAACATCTAATGGTTTTTGGGATTTAAAAAGCCCAATTCTGTTTAATCTATTGAATATTTTTATGGCACTTTTTTCTACTGCTCTCATTAATTCTGGCTGACGAATTAAAGTTGGGGGCTGAAAAATTTGGATTGTTTTAAATGGAAGCATTTTTATGGACTTCTCAAGTGCCCCTTTTATTTTGGGATAGAAAAAAAAAGACTTGTCGTTTGCTCCTGTTGAGGAAACCAATGCATAGTGTTGTACGCCATTTTCCGATGCCATTTTAGCAAATTCAAATTGGTAGGTATAATCTATCAAGTACTGTTGATCTTTACTTCCAGCATCTTTTCTTGTAGTTCCAAAAGCTGAAAACAGAATGTCTCCAGTAATCAAGGATTTATATTTTTCGAATTCTGAGAAATCAATTTTATGTTTTTCTAATTTTTGATGTTCAACAGTAAGTGTTTTTCTGGTAAAGACAGAAACTTTGCTAAAATTAGAATCTTCAAGAAGAAGTTTAACAAGCACTTGGCCCGTAGCACCTGATGCGCCCAAAACTAAAGCGTGTAGTTTTTTCATTTCATTGAGATATAAAAACTAAAATTATTTTGAAAGAAGTACAACTTTATTTGTGTCAATACGAACCTTTTTCTGTTTGTAGAGTACTCCAAGCGCTTTTTTAAATGCCTTCTTACTCAGTTGAAGCTGTTGCATGATTTCGTCAGGATTACTTTTATCAGTAAGATTTAATTCACCCGAATGTTCTAGTTTTTTCAAAATGAGTTCACAGTTAGAATCGATCACATTCAAAAATCCTTGAGGTTGAAGAGAAACATCATACTTTCCGTCTTCTCGTATTTTTTTTATAAAACCGATTTTTTCCATATCTACTTCTAGGGGTTCAAAAACCTCATTCCTATATAATAATCCTTCAAAAGAATTATTAATTAAAACAACAAAACCTAAATCAGTTTCCCGTTCAATGATAAGCCCAACTTTTTCTCCAAGATCCAATTCCATAACCCAAAGGTAAAAATATCTTTGAGCTAATCTCACTCTCTGTCTAGGGTTTTCAAAATGCTTGTAAACCGGAATAATTTTCAATTCCTTTTTAGGAATTTAAAAGACTAGCGTATGATTTTATATCTTGGGGCTAGTATTAAAAAACCAAATAATTTGAATTAAACATGAACACAACACGATTCGTCTTTTGCCTACTGATTACTCTTACTACAAGCGCCCAACAAACTTTAGACCAAAAAGTGGAAGCTCTTCTTTCAAAAATGACCCTTCAAGAAAAGATAGGTCAAATGAACCAGTACAATGGTTTTTGGAATTTTACAGGACCATCTCCCGACGGAGGAGATCAAAAAATAAAATATGATCACTTGGCAAATGGGCTCGTTGGCTCTATGCTAAATGTTCGTGGGGTAAAAGAAGTAAGAGCTGTACAAAAAATTGCTGTTGAAAAATCACGCTTGGGAATCCCTCTAATTTTTGGGTTCGATTTAATTCATGGGTATCAATCGGTTTTCCCTATTCCTCTTGCTGAAGCAGCAAGTTGGGATTTAGAAGCGATTCAGCGTTCTGCATCACTTTCTGCAAAAGAAGCAGCAGTAGCAGGAATTAATTGGACTTTTGCACCTATGGTAGATGTTACTCGAGATGCCCGTTGGGGAAGAGTAATGGAAGGAGCAGGAGAAGATCCTTATCTGGGGAGCCTTGTTGCTGCTGCTAGAGTTCATGGATTTCAAGGGGATGATTTGGCCTCCCCCTTCACTATCGCAGCTTCAGCAAAGCATTTTGCCGCTTATGGCTTTGCAGAGGCAGGAAGAGACTATAATACAGTTGACATTGGTTTAAACACATTACACAATATTGTTTTGCCTCCATTTAAAGCTGCTGTAGATGCTGGGATCAAAACTTTTATGAATTCTTTTAATGACCTCAACGGGATTCCAGCTACTGCAGATGCTTATCTTCAGAGAGATTTATTAAAAGGGGAATGGGGTTTTGATGGTTTTGTTGTTTCAGATTGGGGTTCTATTAGAGAAATGGTAGACCATGGCTACGCAAAAGACCGAAAACAAGCCGGGGAGATGTCGGTTTTGGGAGGTTCTGATATGGACATGGAATCCTCCATTTATGTGAACGAATTGGAAGCACTCTTAGAAGAAAATAAAATTAATATCGCGCATATAGATGATGCAGTGAAAAGAATACTCAAAGTGAAGTTCGAGTTAGGACTCTTTGACGATCCCTATTTGTATTGCAACGAAGAATTGGAAAAACAAATTACAGGTTCTCAAGAACTTGTTCAAGCGAACTTAGATGTTGCAAAAAAATCGATTGTATTGTTAAAAAATGAGAATACTATACTACCCTTGAAAAAAGAGGGCCAAAAAATTGGTTTGATAGGTCCTCTTGCAGCAGATAAAAACAGCCCCTTAGGAAATTGGAGAATTGCCGCAGTGAATAACAGTGCTGTGTCTGTTTTGGAAGGGTTTCAGTCTTATAAAGGAAATAAGATCAGCCATGCCCAAGGTGTAAAATTGGTAAACAAAGTTCCTGATGGATTTCATGAGGAGGTACAAATAAACACCACTGACAAAACGGGAATTGAGGAAGCGATTGCTTTAGCAAAAGAAGTTGATGTGGTAGTGATGGTATTGGGGGAATATGGTTTTCAGTCTGGAGAAGGACGTAGTAGAGCTTTTCTAAATCTTCCTGGGTTCCAACAAGAACTTCTTGAAAAAGTTGCAGAGGTTAATCCAAACATCGTTTTGGTTGTAATGAACGGGCGACCATTAATTTTAAATTGGGCTTCAGAAAATATTCCAGCCATCGTTGAGGCATGGCATTTAGGCTCACAAAGCGGGCATGCCATAGCGCAAGTTTTATATGGAGATTACAATCCAAGTGGTAAATTGCCCATGAGCTTTCCAAGGAGTGTAGGACAGCTTCCTATATACTACAATCATAAAAGCACGGGTAGACCAGGAGCAGACGGAGAAGACATGGGTAGTGTTTTTTGGTCTCATTATGGAGACGAAAAAAACAGTCCGTTATATCCTTTCGGTTATGGATTAAGTTATACTCAGTTTGAATATTCACCCCTTCAATTAAGTGATGATATAATGGACAAAGGAGGATCTTTAAAGGCTAGTATTAAATTAAAAAATACGGGGAAATTTAAGGGGAAAGAAGTGGTACAATTTTATATTCAAGACCCTTATGCAAGTGCAACAAGACCCGTAAAAGAACTCAAAGGTTTTCAAATGGTAGAGCTTAATCCTGGCGAAACAAAAGAGGTATCTTTTAGGATCACAGAAGAGCAATTAAAATTTTATAATGCTCGTCAAAAATGGGAAGCAGAATCAGGCACTTTTTATGTATTCATAGGATCAAATTCTGCTGTTAAAGAGAAAAAGGCATTTGAACTTAGATGATTTAGTTTTAATCGGGGGTCTAAGTTAATTTCAAAAGAAATCTTGGAAAACAAAGATTATGATTCGCTTCAAAATGCAGTAGCTGAAACACTTAGTTTAATTAAAAAACTGAAGTAGTTAAAAGTTCATAAATCAGCGGAATCATTGCTAATAATAAAAGCGAACCCCAAAATTTAAGAAAGGAAACATCGAATAACGATCTACTTCTTTTATGACCATTTTTGATTGGTCATAAAAGAAAATCCGTTCCAAAACGTTTCTTTTATTTGTTAAGTTCTTAAGGGCAACTTTTAAATCCAATTTTAAATTATCGTTTAGGTTGTATCGTTTGGAAATACTGACGTCTAAACGTTCAAAAGCTGGAAGAAATTCGCTGTTTAAGCGATCGTAAACCAAGGTGTAGTTCTGATTGACTAATTCATAGCCTATAGGCTTAGAATAAGGCACGCCACTTCTGAGGGTGTAATTTGCGTCTAAAGACCAGTTTTTATAACGATAATTGATACCGGTGGTTAGCATATGTTTTACAAGGAAATTACTGTTAAACCACACACCACTTTTAAGGTCATTAAATTTATTTTTATTGTCTTGATAACTGTAGCTCGTCCAGAAATTCAATGCATTCCAGCTTTTCTGTAAAAAGAAGTCTATTCCAAAAATATTAGATTTACCGATATGAAAATCGTTGTCGTTTGGGTCGATATAACCAAAATTATAGGTAGAAACCCCCTGAATTGTACGCCTATAAAAATCAAGATCTAAAATCGTACCCTCATCTTTTCTAGTGACTCCAAAACTGTACTGAGTAGATTTTAAAAGTGGGTATTGTTCACCTCCTGCTAGTGTCCATAGGTTGTTGGATCTAGAAGAATTATTGAGTATAGTCTCATTGGTTTGGTATATGGTTTGAGACTTTTTCTCATAGGAAGTATTGAGTATCCATTGTTTGTTTAATCGTTGAGTCATAGTTACCCTAGGTTCTAGTCTAGAAGAATTAAGGATTTCAAAATAGTTATACCGAAGTCCAAATTCTAATGTGTTATTTTGGATAAAAGAAGTTTTAGTAGAGGCGTATAAAGCAAAAGTATACCCACTTAAAAGTTCTGAAATGTCACGAACTTCGTCGTTTATAGTGTTCTGATTAGAAAGAATGACATCACGATAGATCAAATCTGAGCCTAAATTTACTGTAAAATTGTTTTTAAAAATTTTGCTATGTTGGGTTTTTAGATCAATTTCTTGGATGTGATTTTTCCTACTTGTCAAATCTTCAAATTCAATCTCTAATGAGGCTTCAGTATCATCGTCATCTGAATCGTTTTCTTCATATTCAATTAGTTGTCGATCATAAAGGAGTTGATAATCGCTGTACGAAAAATTCAATACATTTTTCCAATTGTTTTTTATCCAGTTCAGTTCGGAACCCATTCCTATACTCTTTGTCTTTAAAAGATCATTATATTGGGCATTATCTTGCGTCAATTCATAACCTAACTCATCTTCCATATAAAATGAATTTAGATGTAAAAACATGTTTTTTTGAAGGGTAATCCTAGAGGAGAAGTTGAAATCATTGTAATAAATCTTTTGCTGAGAGAACACTTGAGAGGTGCTGGTATTGTTTTGAATATTACTAAATGTATTTGTTTTGAAATTGTCTGAAAGGGTTGTATTGAATGCAGTTCTCGCGGAAAGTTGAACTTGTATCTTGTTTTTTACATTGAGTTTGGAAACAAAATCAGTATCTAAAAGACCAACACCGACAGAACCTTCAATTAAAGATTTATTTGCTGACTTGTTATTATCTAATAAAATTAACCCTGAAGTATGTTCGCCAAAGGAAGAGGGAACTCCTTTGACATACAGTTTAACTTTTTCAATACTGAAGGGATTAAAAGACGACAAGCCCCCATTTGCATGATTATTTTGATAGAGCCGGATATTATTCCACAAAATTTGATTTTGATCTGGGGTACCGCCTCGAATAAATAATTGGTTATCCTCATTAGGTGAACTTATACCCGGAATGAGTCTGAGTAACTCAAACAGGTCAGGGTTTATTGAACCCGGACTTAATCTAAAGCGGTTTAAGTCAAATTCGAAGGGACCACTGATTTCCTTTTGGATTGGTGGAGCGATATAGTTTATAATAACCTCCCCTAATTCAATTTCCTTGGAATTGATATAATATTCTGGACACTTTTCAGATAGGTCTAGAGAATATTCTGTAAAACCAAAATCAGCACTTTTAAATGCTATTCTATTTATAGAAGGATTGACATTTTTGAATGAAAAAAACCCATAATTATCACTCAATGTAAATCGATTACCACAGATGACCAGTGTATTTTGAAGTAGAGTATCTGTCAAATCACTTTTAACATATCCACAAATCAAATTGTTGTAATTAGAAATATTGGAGAGAATAATAGCCTCTCCTGAAGGGGTACTTTTTAAAGCGTATTCTTTTTCAAGAACGTCTTGAAACTCCTCTAAAGTTTTTGGCAGAGGACTCTCAAGAGCGAGGTATTCAGAAATTAAACCATCATTAAAGGTAAAGGTGACGAGGTACTTTTTTTCTGCTTCAAACAGGGTTTTTTTTAGGGATACTGGAAACTGTTGTGCACTAAGACAAAGAGAAATTAATAACAGAAACAGAAGGGAAAATTTCAATTTCATTCTTCAATCAGGATCAGGTTACCATTGTCCCCTTCTTTTATTCCAAATGAAAAAGGTAAGCTAATTGATTTTATTGCTTTTTCTTTATTGTTCAATGGAACGACCCCTGTAAAATAAAAACTTTTGTTTGATTGTAATTCAATTTGGAGGTTATAAAGATTTTCAATCAGATGGATTACGTGATTTAAAGGGACTTTGCTATAATATACGGAAGAAGTGTTTCCAAATTGTGTAGGCTCAAATTCGTTTATCTGTTGATCAATTGTATTAAAAGAAAGCCCTTTGGTCAAGAAATAAGTCTCTTCTTGATGTGTAACTTTAACTTTTCCTTCAGCACAAAGGACTTCAAAATATCCATCGGTATGAATAACTCTAAAAGCAGTTCCTAGAACTTCAACAGTTCCGTTTTTCGTATTTACAATAAATGGCTTTCCTTTTGTTACTTGATAAGAAACTTCTCCCTCCATGAAAAGCTCTCTATTGGTCCAACCAAAAGTTCGAGCGTGTGAAAGTTTTGCACCAGGGGATAATTTTACAGCACTACCATCAGGAAGATTAATTTGGGCAAATGAATTTGTAGCTAGATATTCTTTTTGAGAAAGAAAAATTGAGCCGATTCCAATCAGCAAAGTGAGACTTGCTGCAAGGGAATAGATCCAAGTCATTGAAATGGTTTTTGGTTCTTTCTTCTCGGGAAGGGTTTTTGAAAAGTGTGACCATTGAAGTGTTTGAGGAATATCTATAGACAGTTTGGATGATACGGATTTAATTAGTAGATATTTATCTAAAGCAACTTGTCCTTCAATCTTTACAAGTTGGCTGTCTGAGAGGTTTCCTATAACCCATTCCGCTAGGTAATTTTCATTTTTCATAGCTATTTTCTTTTTAGATCAATAGATAAGAGTTCATTTAATTTTTTTAGAGCTTGATGCATCCGTTTTTCTACTGCTTTTTGAGTGATATCCAATCGTTCTGCAATTTCACGGTATGTAAGATCATCAATACGATTCATAAGGAAAACAGTTCGTTCTTTTGAACTCAATTGATTCAGTGAACGGGTAAGTTTTTCTTTAAATTGCTTTTCTTCTAACATTTCATGGGGAGATTCTGAAAAATGAATTTCTGTAGAAGCTGTACCATAATTCTGTTGATTTTTTTTTAATTCATTTAGAATTAAATTTTTACCCATAGTAAAAATGAGACTTTTGATATTGGATAACTCGAACTTGTGGCATTGATCCCATAGCTTTAGAAAGACACTCTGGGTGACATCCTCGGAAAGCAAAACATTTTTAAAAGAATACGTCAAAAACCGAAACAAGTCCTGAGAATATAGTGTAAAGGTTTTTTCAAACACTTTTTCATTACATAGAGTGTCATTTTTAGTTGGGGTCATTTCTCAAATGTCAAATTAAATTTAAAGTTAAGGAGATCTTCCATTTTTACCATCATAAACGAAGGAGGTTTAATTCCATAATCCGTTATTTTAAGAGTAAATGTCCCACTAAGGTTCATTTTATTCAATGAGATTTTATGTTTAGCTATTAAGGTTTGATTTTTTGTAACTCCGTGAAAATCAAATTGACCATGGATTAAAATAGAATCTTTTTTATATTCTATTAAGTTTGCATAAAACCGAACTTCAGGAAATGACAATGCTTCTAAAACCTCAAGGGCATGTGCATCACGTCCTGAATTTTTACTATCAAAATCACGAACTTGAGTTAATATTGCAATTTCCTTAATCTCATCTACCGCTGGATCGAAAAGCAGTACGCCTTTCACATGCTTATTGACACCTTCCCAAGGATGTAAAAGATGAATTGCTTCATAAGATATCTGGCTTTGACTCGAATTTAATTTCCATTTTTGATTTTGAGCAAGACTGATCTGAATAAACAATAAGAAAAACAAAGAAACGGGGAGTCTAAACATGATTAAAATTTAAATGAAATAATAGCCAAAGCGTAACTTCCAAATAGGGTATAGGACGCAGCTCGATGATACTCTTTGTTGGAATCGGCGAAAACATTTGTGGCAATCATTGCTGAAAAATGAACGGTTGCCAGCCACTTATGTGCTTTGATTGAAGTTAACCCTTTGTCTTTAACACTGATTAAAGGTGGAGGTGCAAATAGCGAAAGGCCAGCTCCAGTAAAATAGGAGGCTGTAGTAAAATTACCAATAATTTCATGCGCATCCTCATACTGTGAATGTCCATTATAGAGTTTTACCCCTAAAACACCTTGAGCGATCATTCCAGCCAAAGTTGCATAACCGATTACTTGATGAGAAATCAACATTTTTCTTCTGATTTTCATTTCCCGCTCCCGATTTTCAATCGAGAGGGGAAGTAAATTTGTTTTTCTCATCAGTCCTTTTTCCCCCCACAACCAGCGCTGTGTGAATAGCATGGAGTTGGGTAATAATTCAATTTCTGTTTTTTCTGATTCAATTTCATCAAATAAAGAATTGACTTGCCCTGTGATTCCTTGGAATACGAAAAAGAGCATAAAACTGTGAAGGAATGTTTTTTTCATTTTAGTCATCGAGTCTAAGAAAGTTTCCGTTTAAATCAAAGATCAGTTCGATGTTATTGGAAAGCTCAATTTCGATTTTTTGACTTTCTATTTCAACTTCGACTACAGTTAGATCAGGGTAATTTGAACGGATATAGTCCATAATTTTTTGCTGAACAGCATCACTTAAGTTACTACTTGTAAGAGAATTATATTCATTATCATCATCATTCTCATCGTCATCATCGTCATCATCATCGTCATCATTGTCATTATCGTCATTGTCATTTTCGAATGAAAGAAAATTCCCGTTTAGGTCAAATAGTAATTCTATGTCACCAGTAAGTTCAATTTCAATACTTTGATTATAAATTTCAACTTCTGTTATCGTTTTTCCAGCATAGTTGCTATTAATGTAGGTTGTGATATTTTGTTGAACGGATGCACTTAATGAAGTGTCTGGTAGGTTTTGATATTCATCTTCATCATTGTGAATTCCATCCCCATCTATGTCATCATCGTATTCGTCGTTGATCCCATCATGATCAATATCGGTACCGTTATCATTAATTCCATCATTGTCTAAATCTGCGTCAGAAAGGTTGTTGATTCCATCAGCATCGTCGTCAGATCCATTGTCTATAACTCCGTCTCCGTCAATATCTGCATCTGCAAGATCATGTATGCCGTCATTATCTGTGTCTTTACTTGTTAAGGAGTTTGTAGTATCAATTGGATTTTCAACAGTAATTTCTAGATTTTCAATCTGCTCATTCAACTTGTCAACTTCTTCCATTTCAGAAATAGAGCATGAGAAGATTAGAAAAGGTGCGGTAAGTAAAATAAATTTTTTCATGTGATTTGTTGTTTTTTGTAATAGAACAATTGAAAGGTGTTTTACCCTACCATGAAGAAGTTTTTTTTATTTAAGGGATTAAAATATTTAATGAACACATTGTTTGAAAAATAACAAAAAGTGTTGAACGATAGGGGTTTACAAGGCATATTCATCAATACAAAGAAAATTTTAACTTAATTTTATCCTGCTCATAACCAATCAATGGATGAATCCTTTTCTCTATTTCATAGTATGTATTCCATTTGTGCTAATGAGCCAATCTAAAAAATCAATGGACAGAACCTATTTTGATAGTGGCCAAATTAAAACCGAAGGGAATCTCGTAGAAGGGAAGAAACATGGTGAGTGGGTTCATTATTTTGAGTCAGGTCAAATTAAAACAATAAATAATTTCCAAAATGGGATACAAGAAGGCAAATCTTTTTGGTATCATCCCAACGGATCAATAGGTTGGGAAGAAAATTACGTAAATGGGATTGCTCATGGTAAATTTCTTTACTACGATGAATCGGGTCGTTTAAGGATTGAAAAAATATATGAAAATGGAAACGAGGTGAGTTATCGTTTTGACGGTAAAGAATTAAAAAACAATTAAATTTTATAGATCTTATTAGTCAGTACAACACAAAAGTATTGCTGAATTTTTCGTAGAAATCTTCTCAAACGGATAGTAGATTCCGACCTATTCAAATAATTAAACCCTAGTCTATTTGA
>Ga0255769_10006707_pt1 | contig 10382 bp, 20 predicted proteins | sample 041ome_9_FD_179637 | JGI IMG/M metagenome (GOLD analysis project Ga0255769, IMG submission 179637) | Coastal salt marsh microbial communities from the Groves Creek Marsh, Skidaway Island, Georgia - 041413US metaG (version 2) | ecosystem: Environmental > Aquatic > Marine > Intertidal zone > Salt... | reverse complement strand
GAAATATCTTCTTAGGTTTCCATACCTTCTTCTTGTTGACACGCTGTCTCTTCTGCTCCTCGATGATAGGCTTCATGAATACATCCATAGCTTTGTTACCAGCTTCGATGTCATCATTGTATGTCCTGCCCTCGAATGCTTTCTTACCTACGTCATAGACACTGAGACTTGGCATGTCCCAGTGATCTCCTAAATGAACTATAACATCAGGCTTAGTCTTGACAGCGTACTTACCTGCCCATTCTAAATGCTCGAATGAGTTATTAGGTTTGCATTGTGTGTCAGGGATTACTAAGTGTCTCATGTTGACCTTTCTAACAACTGTAAATAATAGACCGCATCTATAACAACCAATGGGTCTGACTTGTTTTGTTTAACAACAACAACTGGTTCTCTACCTTCAGGGCAATTGTCTTTTGCTTGTGAATAGAAAGCATAGACAGCCATAGATTCTCTTGACTTACACTCAACAGATATCTTTAGCTTATCACCTGCCAACTGAGAGAACAGGATGTCCTCACCGCCAGCACCCATACTCGTAGACCTTACATCGTCTTGGGAAAAGGGAAAGAGTTCGAGGATCTGATCTCGGAACCATTGCTGGAGCTTTCTTCCTTTGGCTTTTGCACTTTGGGTTTTGATGGCTTTCTCCTTAAATCTAAAAACTTATCTAGTCTTACTTTCTTAATACTCTTAATCCACTGTTTCGGTATGTGTATCCTAGAGTTAGACTGATCGTGAGAGATTGCAGCAGCAAGACAGACAGCATCATCAGTCTCATCTACTAAGAAACCTATGCTTAGTACAGGATGTACATCAGCTTTAGAGTTATCTTCCCATCCTGCATCAGCAACAGCATCAACCCATTGGACATAACCTATTGTGAATTGCTTGGCGGTTTCCACAACTGCTTCTCTTGTCTTCTTATCCATAGCAACCTCGCACGTTCAGTTAGTTTATCAATGTCATTGTCGTAAGCAGACAGTACCTCGTCAAATAATTGTTGCTCACCTTCACAGTCTTTAAGTATCTTCTCTGCTTTCTTGGGTCCAATACCTCTTAATCCTGGAATGTTATCAACACGATCACCAGTTAGTATCTGCATATAAAAGTTTCTTATGGCATCTTCTTCCTTTACATAATATAAATCTTGTTTAACAAAGTTGTAGTGCCAGCCACGTAACATGTCTAAGTCTTTATCAATAGACATGACACATGACTGGTCTTCGGGTAACTCGTAGACAGCAATACCTATAGCATCGTCTGCCTCTTGACCTTGAATTAATTCAAAGCCCCACTTGCTAACCAAGTATTCTCTAAGGGTATCGTAGTGTACTGGTTTTCTATTGTTAACTCTATTACCCTTGTAGTCTTGCTCAGTAGCAATCTTATCTCGGTAGTTTCCTTTACCTGTGATGTAGCCAGAGTAGGACTCGACACCTTGAACACTTAATAAGTTATCAATGAAATGTCCCATCCTAGAGATAGCAAACTTCTCTTCCTCTGGATCATCAACAGAGAATCCCACACGATAGACGAGGATGTCCCCATCAATGAGGGCTTTGACATCCTGCATTGACGGGGTACTCATTACAACGCTTCTTCTAAACTATCATCAAGAGCAGACTCATCAGCCTCATACACAACCAAGTCAGTAATGACTAGCTTGTTGATACCTGCGGATACACCTGCCTTACCTTTGAACTGGTAAGCATAGGGTTTGATCCACGCTACTCCCTTTGATCCATTACCTACCTTTCCTGATACGCCTGAACCATCTGGCATCTCAGTCTTGATAGGAAACTTCTTAGATTTAGCTACAATATAGAAGCCTTTATCTTCCTTACGCTTCACCTCGATACCTTGATCCTCTAGTGCAGAGACTGCACCATCAGATAGGTTACACAAATCAACCTGATACTTCTCAGACATCTGGTTAGGTGTGTCAAGGAAAGCCCACATGATATCAGCTTTTACCTTTATTGCTTTTAAGTCTTGCATTTTACTTCTCCTTAGTGTGTTGTTGCCCAATTAGTACCTATCTTATACTCACCGTCGAGTGGACAACGTAGCCCTAGTGTGAGTCCTGCTTCCTGAATTGCCTGTACGCCAGCTTGACCTACAGATTCAGCAAGTTTTTCATTCGTTTCTATCTGCCATTCATCATGAACATTAGCTACAAATGAAGCATCCATTATAACACGATTTAACTTAGAATGCAACAATACTAATGCTTGTTTCATTACTACTGCACCTGCTCCTTGTAGTAATACATTCAAGGCAGCGTGTGCTGATCGAACCATAAGCCTACGACCATCAAGACTAGGTAGCCAACCACGTTTAGCTAGTCTATCTACCTTCTGTCTCAGTGTCTTGAGTGCTGGTGTGTTGGCAAGGAAGCTATCGATTAACTTCTTACCTTCACGTTCACCACCACCTACGATAGCACCTATCTTAGCTGGACCCGCACCATAGAGGAAAGCATAGATAAAAGTCTTGGCTTGATCCCTGTTAGTAAGACCTGCTGCTTTCATGTTCTTAGTATGAATGTCACCACTCAGTATCTCGTTGGTGTACTCCTCGTCACGCATGTAGTGTGCAAGCATACGTAACTCAAGACCACTAGCGTCTATACCTACCAGTACATTACCATCCTCTACTGTCCAACACTCACGACACTCCTTACCAAACGGATTACCAACACGAGGAACCTGTGCAAGATTAGGTTTAGAATGAGTCATCCTACCTGTCACCGCTCCGTTGGTGATGATCTTACAGTGAACCCTGTCGGAGTTATCAGCATGGTCAATCCATGATTCAACTTGAGCCACCCGTTTCTGAACGAGTAAGTATTCTGCAATGAGTTTAGCTTCAGGTAAGTCAATAGTTTGTAATACTTTCTCATCAACGATCACCGATCCTTTCTCTGTGTGCTTAGTTGGTTGCCAACCCAAAGTCATCAAGCGTTCTGCTATCTGCTTACGTGATCCAGGATTGAACACTTCTACTTTGTCCTTGAGTCTGTTGCCTGTCTTCTCGCTATACCTACGTGTTACAATAGGTCTGAAAACTTCTTGTAGTTCTTCCTCAATTTCGTGTAGTCTTTTCCTCCAACCTGCCAAAAGGAATAACGCTTTCTTAACATCGAGCTTGAATCCTTTCTCTTCCTGTTGCTTAACAATAAGAGCGACTTGATGTTCGAGATCCAATGAGTTACCCCATACCAATAGATCATTGCTAAGACGCTTATGTAGTGTCTCGGTAACGGAAACATCTTGTTTACAATAGCTGACCATCTCTTCTGTAAGCCCACCATCAAAGTCTTTGAAGTCATCCTTGTAGTTTCCTAGTCTGTGACCCCAAGCTCTGAGTGAATGTCCTCCCTCGATGATTGGGTTCAGTAATCTTGACATGACTAGCGTGTCTGATATTTTGTGATGAGTTGTATCGATACCCCATACCTTTTGTAGCACAGGCTGATCGAACCCTATGATATTGTGTCCTATCAATGTGCTTCTTTCTGTTAGGTATTCTGCTAATTGATCTTTCTCTTCCCATACTCTTACCTCCTTAGTTGATAAGTCTTTAGTAACAGCACACCAGATATGAGTGGCTGTGCTGTTAGTCTCAATGTCTATGATGATTGACCTCATAGTACGTCTTCCTCTTCGTCTTTACGTTCAATCATTCTACCAGAATCCAAGTCATAAAGCAAGCGACACGCTGGTCCAGTGAGTCCAGAGAATCTGTTCTTAAGTACACGTACATGAGTGGTGTGTCTCTCAAGTGGATCATCATCCTGACCATTACGTTCCAGTCCAATCACTAGGTCTGATAGCTGTGCAATAGAACCAGAGCCACGTAATTGTGACAAAGATGTGGCAGCGCCTTCCTCATGTCCCTTACCATCAGGTCTCTTGAGATGTGACACAACGAACAACGAGATACCACACTCAGCCACAAGCATACGTAACTTAGTCATGATCTCATCGATAGACTTACGCTCATCACCTGACCCCTGTGCTGACACGACTATGGACACGTGATCCAAGAACACGAAACGACAACCTAATCCTTTAGCCAAGTAGCGAACTCGACTCAGTATGTTATCGATACTTGTTGATCCGAAATGATCGAACAAGAACATACGACCTGTGCCTAGCGTAGCATCAAACGACTGACGCAACTCATCAGTGGTGTACTCTACATCAGGTAGGTGCAACGGCTTGTTAGCATGGAGTGACATGATAGAACGTGCTGTCTTGTTGGTTGATTCCTCTAAGAACATCAGCCCTATGTTATCGTCTGTGTTCTTCAGCACATGCCACACTAACTCACGTACGAACTGTGACTTACCTAGCCCTGACCCTGCTGTGATAGTGACAAGCTCCTCACGTATACCATACGACAGCTTGTTGAGTCCTCTGAATGGGTAGTCAACAATGCTCTTCTCGACAGGCTTAGACACCTCATCCCACAAGGTAGAGCCATCGATGATACCATCCGGTACATAGCGTTCGGACTGCCACCACTTCTCAAAGAATAACTTCTCATCTCCTCGGCTCAAGTAATCGCAACCATCCTTGAACTCAGACGTAGACTTGAACACCTTGATCTTAGAACCAAAGACTTCAGCTATCTGCTTAGACGCTTCGTGTCCTTGATCGTCATTGTCCATGAACACAACGATGGAATCAAAACTATCAAGCCACTCATAGTTCTTACGGATGTCAGCACCTGCTGATCCTGCTCCGTTCCTGATTGATACAACAGGGTACTTACTGCCTAGCATCTGGTAACAGGCGAGGGCATCCATCTCACCTTCTACTATGGTTACATACTTACCGCCCTTGTTAAACAAATGCTGACCAAACAAGCCACCCTCCCTCCAATCACCTACGGTAGAGAACTTCTTGTCTACAATGCCACGCTTCTTGTACGCTACTACATCGTTGCCGTTGTGATATGGAAACCAGTAGCTGTTACTGTCTTGCACAACGCCATACTTCTCGCACGTTGCTTTGGTAATGCCTCGATCAACGATAGTCTTAGAGACTGCATCGTCATCTGGTTCTGCCATCTTAGTAGAATGGAGTGTCATCTTGTTCCTTTGTGTTTGATTATTGTCACCCGTCCAGTGCCTAGTCTTACATGAGAAACAATAGGTAGAGTTCTCGTAGTAAGTCAAAGCATCTGAAGAGCCACAGTCATTACATGGTTGATGTGTTTTTATTTGAGTCATAATAAATAATAATAAATAATAATTAATTAATAACTAAGTTAAATATTTTAGCATGGATTTACTGATCCGGTACAATTTTATATCCACGCACATTGAACGCACGTTGTAGCACCTCTATCTGTCTATCGATAGGGTAGTCGTTACCGTTGATTGAGTTGTACAAATCAGACAGCAACCCCTCCTGATAAGACTCCTCTTGCCACGCCTCCTCTTGTGCCACTGTCATCTCATACTCGTGTCCATCCTGATCGTAGTATTCGTCATCCATTTTGTTTCTCCTTTAGTTAGTGATCGTCTACGCTGATACCACCGTAGAGTACTCCGCTTATATTGTCAAGGTCTAAGTCGTCTGGGTAGTCCTCGTACTCGTGCAGCAATGAGGTATTACCGTAGCTGTGTACGCCTGTGTCCTTAGCACAACTGACGCACATGTCTAGGAACTCCTTAGTTTCTGCTGACTTCATGCTTGCCTCATACTCAGAGAGCACAGCATCACAAGATTTACATCGCATAAAACTCCTCCGAATCTATATAACCCTTAATATACTGCTTGATTAACTCAACCTCAGATAGAGTATGGATCACCCCGTCCTCTATCATGCGTGGGTTAAGCTCACGGTTAAAGAATGAATCCTCTTGTCCACACTGGAACGGTGTCATGTCTTTCATGTTAACTCCTCTAAATATAAATTATATTTTTTCCTATTCTCAATAGGGTCTAACAGTTGTAGATTAGATAAAGTATGTAGACCACATACTACTTTAGAATTCAATGGAATAACATGGTCAACCACTAACCCCAACTCTTTAGCCTTTCGATACAGCTTTTTAATTTCGTCCTTCTCTGACTCATACCAAGACGGTCTAGCTCGCATCTTAATCTGCCTTCGTCTCTCACGACGCACCCTAGACTTGTCCTTGTTATTATAATAGTACTCTCGACTGTAAGCTCTAGCCTTTTCCTTGTTAGCTTCGTGCCACAGTCGATGAGCTTCTTTCTTTCGTGCCTTGTTCTTTTCATACCACAGCTTGTCCCTTAAACGCTTGCGTTCTTTCTTCTCCTCCTCTGTAAGTTTTTCACCCATTATACTATCCCTCTAGGTGGTACGTCCTTCTCGTCTGGTCTGCCTTGTAATTCTTCAACGTGGTTTCTGACATCAACACATTCCCACTCGAAGAAGTCATCAAGCGGAGCCTCCTCTGCTATCAGCATGGCATCATCATAACTCTCAGCTTGCACCTCCTTCATGTACTCGACATCAACATATAACTTATAACTCTTCATGCTTCACCTCCTTGTTAGGTCTGAATAAATAAATCTCCAACGCACGATCAACACGATACGTATTGTACATAGTACAGAGTTGACTCTCAGTTGTAAAGTAAAAACCTCCTCTCTTTTTCTTGTGCTTGTCCATCAATTTCCTTCTTCGGTTCTGCCTCTGTCTTTCAGATAACATAATACACACCCCATATCATCCATAATAATACACCCACATGAATACCTGCGAGCACCAATAGAAATAATAACATTAATAAATCATCTTTCATAGTCTACCCCTATATCTCATACACTTATTGTTGAACACTCACTGCCTTGTTCCACAGGATAGAGGCAAGCTCCGACACAGGTATAACCTCCATACCTATCTCGTTACGTAGTACCTCCTCCTCTGTCATGCCTTCTGTAAGGTCATCATAAGCCTCACACGCCCTTACTTCCTCTTCGTAGAGGGTACCCCTATGCCCTACCCATACAACGTAGCCACCAGCCTCCTCGGTAGCCTCGTTAAAGATTGCATCTCCGTAATCATAACTCATAGTAATGTAACTCCTTTAACAAAGTAATGAACAACAACCACCACGCACACTGCACGTGGTAGCATCCATATAAAATCTTTAATCATAACTCTATCTCCTTTGATACAATGGTTGTCTCATCTACACACATGATGTGTCCATGCTCCATGACTAGCTCTTCGATGTCTTGCCAGTAGCGCATCGCCTCGTGTTCATCTTGGAACGTAATGATAGGCTCTCCGCTTTTGGTTCTAATGCTATACGATTTCCTGCTCTCTGTGTATGTCATTGCTCTACCTCCAACCAAGTTTGCAAAGCGTCTGTTATTTTGTCGTGTGTATCATGCCAATCAATATCATCCATCCGATAGCACGCTGACTCCCAATTTAAAGACGGGTTATTCACCAAGTCAGGATTAAAAGATTCTTTGTCCCACCAAGCTATGACTACAGAATCATCCTCATCGTAGTTGTTTTTTAAATGCTCAATAATCTCTTTTACTTTCATTGTATTACCTCCAAATTGGTTGTTTCATGTTGATATTATATCCCATCTTCTTAACTATTTCTATCGTCTCAGGCGTGAGCGTTTTCTTGCCAATAAGCTGGGCGAATAACTCCGCCCTCTCACATGCTGGGTAATACAACGTCCGCCCGTATACATCTTTTGCTTCTATTGTAATTTCCATTATACTCTTTCTCCTTTAGCTATTCTCATGCCCTTCTCTAGTATGTCTATCGCCTCCCATAGTTCACGCTTTGAGCGATAACCTTCTATAATAGTTTTTTGCCCTCCCCCTTCATTGGTTAATTGACCCAGTTGATAACCTCCATAAGCTCCGTTCAATACGTATGTGCCTACGTTCGCCATCATTCTGCCCTCTACATTATGCCAAGGCGCTCTTAATTGTCCAGTTATGTCGTTCAAGTGTGTAATTTTTTCGTTTAATTGCTTTAATGAAACTCTCATTTTATTGCTCCTTTTTGTTTATTTTTAAGACCTGCAAAACTCTTGCTTTTGAATATTGTTTTCTTTTATCGTTCCTATTTGGGTTCGTGTGATCGTTTAAATCACTGTCAACCATAGCAGAAACATGCTCATGCTGAAACAATAAAAACGTACCTTTTGAACCCTGTCTTACTAATTCGCCAACTGTTGGGCGGTTGTTAAAGTGTAGCCATTGATAATCTACATTATAACATTTTAAAAATCTAAGCATTGTACTAGTCATCGTACCCTGTCGATGCACTCTGCCGAACTTTTCTAATTTTCTTTTTACTCTTTTAAAAGATATTCCTGTAACTATTGATAAAGCAATTACAGCGCAAAAATTGTTATCTTTATATTTTTGCGTTCCTATCTTTTCTAAGTCTTCGTACTGTTGCATTGTAAAACCTCCCTTTTGTTAATGCGTCTAACGTTCTATTATTTAAAACGCTAGAGGCATTAGCCTGTTTATCATCGTTATGCTTTTAAGGTATCTTAATCGTTCGCCTCTTTAGCTAATGATACTCAAGCTAGGTGCCTTGATGTTCCGCCAGTGATGCGATTTTATCAGTCTTTTAGACCATGCCACGGCATGTTAGATATCCAAAAAACCTCGCGCCTTAACGGAGGGTTATCGGAGGATCTAATTTGCTCAACCTATTTAGATAATGTCCGCCGTGGCAGATGGTTGAGTATTCTTCCCTTGAACCAAAAAGAACCTTGATCCGATAACGTGAGAAAGATATTAATTCCTAACCCTAACCACTGTCAAGCCCCTTGAGCAAATATTTTGCAAAATATATGAAAATAATTTACTACCTCGCGCCGATAACGAATCGATGGTTATTCCCAAAGATGAAACACGCGCGCACGCGTTATATATACCGATGAAATGATATGTTATAACATAACCTACCCTACCTGCTCGGTTGCGTAAATATGCACCCTAGTACATATATTCATTTACCAATGTGATGTTGTAACATAACGCTGTCGAGATCAAATAAGGAACGCGTGAGCCTTATTACGCGCATGTTCCTTATAACGCGCGCAGGTACCTGTTTATACACGCCTGCACAGATGGGGGGAGGGGTCAACGCAGCCTTGTCAATTATATATATACCCTAACAGACACAAAAAAAAGGTAATTAAAATAGGTACAATACTGCATATATTAATAAAAAATAGTAAGTAGAATGTACATTTAGAATCAATAAGTTAGGATATGGTCTGGATAATGCTCATTTAGAACTAAATAGTAGGTGTCCCCTACAAAAAAGTCTCCGGGTAGTACTAACCTATGCAAATAATGCTTGACAAATACCTCAAAGTATGATATAATACTGCTCTACTATGTAGACTAAGAGCAAACTATAATTATTATTACTATTATCCCTCGTCTTTAACTACATAGTATTAATTAATAACATAAAGGATAATCATTTGACCCTTGAAGATAAACCTGTAAAAAGAAAAAGAGGAAGACCACGTAAAACAGAGGTTGAAGCTAAGAAGAAACGTGGTGTTGTTGGTAGACCTCCAGGTGAAGCTGCAAGAATCAAAGAGTTTCATGCACGATTGTTAGCAACTAGTGGTGAAACAGTAATAAATACTATCATCAAGAAGGCATTAGATGATGAAGACAAAGATCAGGTAGCATGTTTAAAGATGTGTATTGATCGTGTGCTACCAATGTCCTACTTTGAGAAAGGTAAGGATGCAGGAAGAGGTAATGTTAATATACAAATATCAATGGTAGGTGATAAGAAGGCTGAAGTAGTAGAAGAAGTCACTGATGTGGAGTTTGAGACCGTAGATGTCAGACCTGAAGATTAGTTTACTACCCTGGCAACAGGAGGTCTGGACAGATGACTCTAGATTTAAAGTCATAGCTGCTGGTCGTAGGACAGGTAAAAGTATGTTAGCAGCGTGGAGACTGATTGTCTCTGCGTTAGAAGCAAAGAAGGGTCATGTGTGGTATATAGCCCCTACGCAGCAACAGGCTAGGGACATTATGTGGCAACAGCTATTAGAGTTAGGTCATCCAGTCATAGCCAGTAGTCACATAAACAATATGCAGATCACATTGATTAATGGTTCTGTTGTATCTTTGAAAGGAGCAGACAGACCAGAGACAATGCGAGGTGTAGCTTTAAAGTTTGTTGTACTCGATGAGTATGCAGATATTAAACCTACAGTGTTCGAGCAGATTCTTAGACCAGCGTTAGCTGACTTAAAGGGTCACTGTATATTTATTGGTACACCGAAGGGACGTAACCACTTCTATGATATCTACAAGATGGGTAGGAGTGAAAGACCAGAGACTAAAGACTGGAAGTCCTGGCACTTTACT
>Ga0255769_10006704_pt1 | contig 10387 bp, 5 predicted proteins | sample 041ome_9_FD_179637 | JGI IMG/M metagenome (GOLD analysis project Ga0255769, IMG submission 179637) | Coastal salt marsh microbial communities from the Groves Creek Marsh, Skidaway Island, Georgia - 041413US metaG (version 2) | ecosystem: Environmental > Aquatic > Marine > Intertidal zone > Salt... | reverse complement strand
TCCGCCTTTGCCTTGGCTGCGGCGTCGGCATCCGCCTTTGCCTTGGCTGCGGCGTCGGCATCCGCCTTTGCCTTGGCGGCGGCCGCGGCAGCCTCCTTTTCTGCTTGAGCCTTGGCTGCTGCCGCGCGCTCAGCTTCCGCCTTGGCTCGCGCGTCAGCATCCGCCTTGGCCTTGGCGGCGGCCGCGGCAGCCTCCTTTTCTGCTTGAGCCTTGGCTGCTGCCGCGCGCTCAGCTTCCGCCTTGGCTCGCGCGTCCGCATCTGCCTTGGCCTTGGCCGCGGCTTCCGCTTCGGCCTTGGCCTTGGCCGCGGCTTCTGCCGCTGATTTCGCCTTGGCGTCCTCTTCAGCCTTTTTGCGCGCTTGCTCCATCTCCCTCGCCTTTGCTTCCGCCGCTAACTTTGCCGCCTTGTCTGCCTCAGCCTTGGCTCGCTCTTCAGCTTTGCGACGCTCTTCAGCTTCCTTGTCAGCACGGCGTTTCGCCTCCGCCTTTTCATTCTCCAATCGCTTTTGTTCGGCTTCGCGTTCCTTGGCTAGGCGTCGCTTGTCCTCCTCCGCCTTGGCCGCGGCTCTGGCAGCTTCTTCTTCAGCGCGCTTCTTTGCCTTGGCAGCTTCTTCCTCAGCCGCCTTGGCTTTAGCCTTAGCATCTCTTTCAGCTTGTTCCTTGGCACGGCGCTGCTCTTCGGCAAGACGCTGTAACTCAACCTTCTTTGCCTCCTCCTCCGCGGCTTTGGCGCGTCGACGGGTTTCTTCCTCTTCCGCAGCCAACTTGCGACGCTTTTCTTCAGCCGCGGCGCGCTCAGCTTCAGCCTTCGCGGCAGCGATGCGCGCTTCTTCCGCACGTTTTGCGGATTCGATAGCCTCTAAGCGGCGTGTTTCTTCGAAACTTACCGTCTTGGACTCGATGACGACGTCGACGCGGCGTTGAGCCTCCGCCGACGCCCGTCTCTGATCTTCATCAGAGCGTCGAGCGTTCTCTTGAGAGTCAAAACTCATGAATTCGGCGTCCCATCGCAAGCGACGAGCATCAATTTCGGAAATCAGCGCCGCAAGCACGGCTTCAAGACGTCTAATTTCCACTTCAGCCGCTTGTCTGCGCGCGTCCTCCTCGGCGCGTCGGGCGCGTTCGGCGCGCACGGCTGCGTCGGCTTCGGCACAAATAGCGTCGCGGCGCTCATCCTCTGCGCTCGAACGAGTGACTTCCTCAGTAACCGTACGCTCGAGATCCACTTGTGACAGTGAGCGACGTTGTTGGAATGCAGCGTAATCTCTGGCGGCTTCTTCTTCGAGCGAGCGGAGCTCGGACACCAACGCGGCAAGACTCGATTCCGACTCTTGCTGCATTCGCCGAGCCTCTTGAATCATGTCGTCAATGTCTGATGCGAGTCGAGCCAGTCGTTCATCTTCGCCGAGACGACGGTTTTGCTCGTCACTGGCGCGCTTATCCATCACGGTTCTGAACTGCACACGACGAGCTTCTTCGCGTTCGTACAAAGTCTTCATGGTCAATGTGAACTCCTCAATGGCTCGCGTCGCGGCTTGCATCTTGGCGTCTGTTTCGCTTCGGAGCTTGTCTTCATCCGCTTGGCGTTGTGCCGCCGCATCGGCGGCTTGCTTGCGTCGCATTTCTTCTTTCGTCCGGATGAATTCTTCCTTGGCTTGAAGTTCAGACTTAAATTCATCGAGAATACCCGGGAGTTCTGCTTGGAATCTCGCGCGTCGCGCATCCTCCTTGGCGATGAGGTCATCGTCAATCTTTTTCTGCGCAGCAAACTTGTCGTCGACGGCCTTGCGGCGAGCGTCTTCTTCGGCACGGCGAATGGCTTCTTCACGAACCATACGTTGTAGATCAGTCTGCATTTGAGCACGTCGTGAGTTTTCACGCTCTCTCTCTGCGGCATCTTCGGCGAGGAGACGGGAATCGTCAGCCAAGGCTTGTTCACGGTTACGTCGGAATGATGCTACCATGGACGCTTCGCTCTCCAACGCAGACTTGGCAGCAGCTTCAGCATCACGACGACGACGCTCCATCTCACGGATGAATGCTTCGATTTCTTCACGCTTTTTGTTTACGTCGCGAATGTGCTCCTCGCGTCGTCGATCCTCTCGAGCTCGAAGTTCAGCTTCAGTGCGTTGTCTCTCTTCAATATTTGCTTTGAACTGCGCTCTCTTGGCAAGCTCGGCTTCCCAAGCGGCGTCTTCTTCCGCTTTGAGCTTGTCAATGCGATCTTGTTCAGCCTTGCGTCGAGAATCTTCTCTGGCAATCGTTTGAAGTTCGGCTTCGGCGGCGGCTTTGGCGGCTTGCGCCGCCGACGCTGCTCTCGCATCTTCTTGGCGACGACGCTGTTGCTCTTCGTCTTCACGACGCTTCGCTTCCAAGTCGAACTCCTTGCGACGTTGCTCTTCGCGTTCTCTGATGCGAGCTTCTTCTTCGGTGCGGCGGCGAAGTTCTTCCTGAGCGCGCGCGCGACGATCCTCTTCGGCAGCCAACGCACGAGCAGCGGCTTCAGCCTTCATGCGAGCCTCAGCCTCGATAGCGCGGCGCTTGGTCTCAGCAGCCATGCGTAAGCGTACTTCGTTTGCTTCCAAATCTCTGAGCTTCGTTTCAGCAGCCATGCGACGACGATTCTCAGCCTCGACGGTCTCACGTTCCTTTTGTAAAGCGGCGGCGGCGGCGGCGTCAGCCTCGCGACGTCGACGCTCTTCAATTTCGCGTCGCTTGCGTTCAGCTTCGGCTTCATTCTTCAAATTGATTGCGGCTTGGACTCTACGCGCTTCCTCCTCTGCGCGTCGGACAGCTTCTGCCTTCGCGAGCTCTTCTTTCGTCATCATGAAATCAACGTGTCGAGTATCCTCGACAGTGCGTCGCAAACCTTCTTGAGAATTGAAAATCAAGTTTCGCTTTTCGTCTTCGATGCGGCGACGCTCTTCAGCAGCGCGTCTCTCGGTTTCTGCTCTCGCGAGTTCGGCTTCCTTGCGCTCGTTATCGGCGCGACGCTTCTCTTCGGCGTCGCGTTGACGATCTTCAGCATCCTTAGCGGCGCGCGCTGCGTCGTCGTATGCTCTGCGACGACGCTCTTCAGCTTCAATCTTCTTCCGTTCGGCTTCTTTCGCAGCTTCGGCCTCGGCTTCGGCTCGCTTACGACGCATGTCTTCTTCGGAGCAGCGGCGGCGTTCCTCTTCTTCAATAATTCTGATTTGATCGAGCGCAGCCTTGTGTCGATTGTTGGCTTCGGCTTCGCGGCGCGCTTCCTCGGCAATGATACGAGCGAGTTCTTGAGCATACGCCGGACGACGTCTCTCCTCTTCTTCATACAAACGTTGACCTTGTTGTTTGAATTCTTCAAGGGCATTACGCATTTCATCGAGCTGTCGATCTTCGGCAGTACGCGCATCAGCTTCAACTTTGGAGGCGTTGCGAAGTGCGGCTTGGGCGGCGGCTGCGCGAGATTCCTCGGACGAAAGCGCAGCAGCGAGTTCCTCTTTACGGCGCTTAGCATCATCTTCAGCGCTTGCACGACGCATCTTCACCTCTCGATCAAATCGGATGATTTCTTCTTTAAGAGTGTTGATTTGTTGCTCAGCGCTGAGACGGCGAGAGTTCTCTTGATCACGGCGGCGGCGCTCTTCATCTTCTTGATCTCGAAGGCGTCTCGCCGCATCGTCTCGACGACGCTCTTCTTGAGACTGACGATCAGCTTCTTCGCGCTCAAAACGATCGCGCTGATCTTGAACCGCGCGCATTAACGCTTCATTCGCGCTGATTCTTCGAGCGTCTTCTTGGTTGCGAAGTCGCTGCTCTTCATCTTCAATACGAGCGTGGTCCGCATCCCAAGCCCGTCGGCGTTGTTCCTCAGCGGCGGCTTGAGATGCAGCTTGATCTTGAAGTCTTCTGAGATTCGCTTCTGATTCGTTTCGTCTACGCTCTTCTTCTTGCAACACACGAGCTTCGGCTTGATTCAAACCATTGGTTTGGGCTTCAAACTTTGCTCTCAACTCGTTTTCTTTGATGCGAGTCGCTTCAAGTGCACGGCGAGCGTCATCGATTTCCTTGTCAGCCTTTCGACGGCGAGTCTCGATTGACGATTGAACACCTTCAATCCGTTTCGTCATCTGCACGACACGATCTTTGGCGCTCGAAAGTCTGTCAGTGCTCTCGGTGAACTCTGCGTTGAGCTGGTTCTTCTGCTTCTCTGTGACCGTTCTCGTTGTGATGATTTCTTCCTCGTAAATAGCTTCGCACTCTTCATACATGCGATCTATTCTCTCTTTCTCAGCTCGGCGACGGCTGTTTTCCTTTCTTCGTAGCTCCGTTTCGACTTGAATAGCTCTTTCAAGAGCTTCCTCCGCCTCTCTACGTCGGCGATCTTCGTCGGCGCGACGTTCACGCTCAGCCTTGTCGATGTCATGGTAGACTTCATTCGGTAAAGTTTCACGATTCCGGCGTGGTGCACGCTTGGCGACCATTTCTCTTGTAACTGTTGTGGTCGTTCTTGTTGCGCCGTCAACCGCAGCAGTGACGGACGTGGTCACAGATTGTGCCACTTCGCCAACAGAAATCGCCGCTTGAGCAACCTGCTTTGGAGCTCGCTCAAGCAAGTGAATGAAAAGGTACACAATGAAAGCAATCACGGCGCCAATGATACTTGCGTATTCCATGTTCACCACGTACGTGTAGAACGTGCCATTTCCAGAAAAAGCACCAGCTTGAATCAAATATGACATCCCGGAGAGAAGGGACAAAAAGTTTGGCGCTGCGGCAACAGTGATGGCAATCATGGCACGCGGATTCACTCCATTGAAGAACCAGTACGGTCCATTCGGATCACGAGTCTGCATGGCTTTACGAGATAACTTACCACCGCGCATGAGCCAGTAGTCACACAAGATGACACCAAGAACTGGAGACACGAGTAAAGAGCCAACGCCAATAATCCAAGACGCTGCGGCAACAGTTTGCTCCCACATCAGGGACGCCGGAGCAAATAGACCAACGGCCACAGTCGTAATAATCGCCGCTTGCTTGGAAGTGATAGTCGTCTTCGAAAACGGAAGCTTGAACTCTTGCAAGTATTCTTGAGGACCGACAACGTTGGAGGCGCTGTTGGTCACAAGCGAAGCGACGGCGAGCGACACGAACATGATCGATGGCGGTGCTTTGGCCATAGCGGAAGCTATGATAGCGAAGATACCGGATAATATCGGTAACCAGAAAAACTGCCCGATTGGCGCCGTTTTCGAGCCCTTGATCCGCGCAGTGTAGTCGGGATAGATGCTCGCAAGAGTTACCCAAACGCCAACCATCAGCCAAGCGTGCTTCCAAAATTCAGCCGCCACATAGCTTGGCATTCCCGCAGCGAGCGTCGCACTCAACGTACTTTGAGGAATTCCTTGGCGCACGGCCCACGCCACAAAACCCGCAGCGATAGCCAGCACAGCTTGCCCAGAACCGATTAAGCGTGTCGCCGGAACCGTGCGAAGGGAAAGCGCGAGCTGGACGACCCAGAACATCGCGTACGCAGCTCCACGGACGATCACGTCGCTTTCAATACTCATTGCAATAGAAGTTGATTTGAATAAACCAAACACAGCCTCACCACCGACCAAAGTTTGAACGGCGTACAACAAGAATCCAAGTACGGCGCGTCCGAAATCAGCAAACTCTGCCCCCCAAATCCCAAAGCTCGATCTCGCCAAAATGGGCATGTTCAATCCATACTTCGCCGCAGGGTAGCCAATCGCACTGACGAAAGGCATTGCCATCAGCGTCCCCAACAGCGTAGCCCCACCGAGCTCGTACCACAACAACGGCGCCAACGTGTGCAAGTTCCAACGCACAAAGCCATACGGCACGGAATACATCACCGCACTCAACGCCAACGCCGCCCAAAGCGACAATTCGCGTCCACGCTTAATCGCATTCTCATCCGTCGTGGGCGGAATAATCAAATCCTCATCCCCAGCCGCAACTTCAAACGCCTCATCATCCGCGTCTTCGTCGGCCGCAACCGATCGATCGTCCCCATATCCCAACTTAATCGCCCGCACCACCGTCGTCCCACGCACGCACACCCCTCCACCGCGCGCAACGCACACTCCATCAATACCACTACTCCTCTTCATCGTCTGGCATCGAACAACCCTCACCGCGCGTCGCGATTCCCTCGATCGTCGCGACGCATTCGCTGCATTCACCACGCAATCCACGCGCGTTGCTCGCGAATTCACCGACGAATTCACCGACGAATTCACCGACGACGCGCGTGTCACTGCGCCCGGCATCGCCGCAGGCGTCATCATCATCGATGCCGCGCTGCGCATCGCTCAACTCGATGCCCGCGTGCGCGCTTGTGGCGCATTCGCGATCGCAATTCGCACAATTGCAATCCAATTTTCGCCCGCAGGGCTCGCGCAACCAAAGTTCACCTAGGGCTCCACGCCGCACTGTTCGCCGCGAGCTCACGCGGACGATGTTCGCGAAGACGACGACGATGACGACGATGATGACGACGACGACGCGAATGATGGATTCGCCCCGCGGTGCGTCGCGCGCGACGTCGGGGCGACGCTCGGCGGTCGTCGTTCGCGCGGCTGCGGGCGCCAAGACTGGGCCGTACGAGGCGAGGAATGAATTTGTGATCCGGGACACGGCGGATGCGGGCGTTCGAGCGCGATTCGAGGAAGAGATGGCGAAGCGTGAAGCTTTGGCGAAGACGCTTGGGTGTGAGTCGTGTGGGTTGAAGAAGATTTCGGCGAATGAGTATGCGTTTGAGCAGCGGTGGGGGAGCAAGGAGGCGTACGAGGCGTACATGAATCATCCAGAGCGCAGACGGAGTCATTTGACGGTTGGGGTGTGGCAACGATTGCCGAAGGATAAGTGGAGCGTGCCGGATAATTTTACGCCGGTGACGAATGCGTAGTTGGCGGTGGTGATGAATGATAGCGCGCTGATTTGTAAATTTGGATGTTCTTCGCGTGAAAACAAACCATGTCTTTGTATCGTGTGATGAACAATTTTGTTTCTTGTGCTAATCGACTAAGTGTGCGCGTGTGTTTCGAGTAAAATGTCGTCGTCGTCATCATGCGTTCTACCGTGTTTACAGGGCACCAATTTTACCCTTGTAGAGATTGATGAAGACCTCGGGGTCCCACATTGGCGAGCCATTCGCGCCCGTGGCGTGCGCGTCTAGCGAGGACATGGCGGCGTCGATGGAATCTGGATCGACACTCGTCGCGGCATCTGGAGACAACAACAGTGCGGTTAAACCAGTGAGAATGAATATAGGCGCCGTCACGGCGCAGAACAGCACGACGTAGATGACGGATACGTATTCTTGTCTCGAAAGCACCCCAGACGTGTCGCCCATTTGTCGAGAAAAGCTTTGCCACTCGAGCTCGATGAGAACATCCAAAAACCACTTGCCTTCGATTTGTCCAGGCGGGCACAACGTGTTGTAAAACATATTCGTCGCCGTCTCTTCCGCGACTTGCTCCCATTCACGCTCAATCTCTTCTGGAGTTTCAAAGTACGACTCGTCTTCGCTCTGGCTTCCCGGCGCGGGGTCGGTGCGAAAATCGACTCTATCCTCTCGACTGATAATCATGCCATCGCGATTGACTCTATACGTCGTGCGACCAAAAAGCTCAAACCCCACATCACTGTCATCGCTTTCTCCTCGCGCTTTCGTGGCGACGATATCACCTACATCGACCGAGCCTTCGTCCAACCGCCGAACCGCGCCCTCGTGCATCGAATCCAACAACACGTTGCTCATCTTCTTCCCAAACTTCGCCCCATCCCACCGCGCGGTCCACTGAATTAACAACACCCCAGGCTCAACACACGACGCCCTTCGCGTCTCAAACCTAAATCTCTTCAACGAATCCTTCGTCGTCGAAGCAAAGTGCGTCATCAACTCGCCGTACTCGCGCGCCCCGCGCACCGCCCACACGTCGTTGTCGTACTCAGCATTCGCCGACAACATCTCCGTCATCGCCGCGAACGGCTCAGCATCGAACCCAGCGCGAAGCGCATTCGTCGTCGCCGTCATGCGATCCAACGCCGACGGCATCGCCGCCGACGACCCGCTCGATTCGGCCGATGCCGATGACTCGGTGCGCGCCCCATCGTCGCTCGCGGCGCGCACGACGCGCCGCGTCCGCCGCGTCCGCACCGTCGTCCGCATCAACCGCGGCGACGACCGCGCGGCGCGCGATGGTGCGCCCATGGTCGCCGTCATCGCCTCCACCGTCGTCGCCACACGCGCGCGAGGCTGTGCCAACCTCGGGACCGCGACCGCGTGGCGTCGCGTCGCGCGCGCACACGACAAAAAGCAAAATCCGTCACACTGTGTACTCACACGCCCCAAAGCCCTAGCCGAGGGACCGAGCCCTAGCCGATCGCGCGCGCGTTCCGTCTCTTTGCGACGCGCGACGTCCGCGCCGGCCCCGCCCGTACGCGACAGAACGACGAAACATGTCCCCTATGTTATCTCAAAAGGAGGCTGACATCCAAATGATGCTCGCCGCCGGGTGCCACCTCGGTACGAAGAATGTGGATTTCCAAATGGAGCGCTACGTGTGGAAGCGCCGGGCGGATGGGATCCATATCATTAACCTCGGACGCACGTGGGATAAGCTCATGCTCGCGGCGCGGATTATTGTTGCGACGGAAAATCCGCAGGATGTGGTGTGCCAAAGCGCTCGGCCGTACGGTCAACGCGCGGTGTTGAAGTTTGCGCAGTACACTGGTGCGAAAGCCATCGCGGGCCGCCACACGCCGGGGACGTTTACGAACCAAAAGGATGCGTTGTTTGCGGAACCGCGCGTGTTGATCTTGACTGATCCGCGCACGGATGCGCAGCCGATTTCTGAAACTGCGTACGTGAACTTGCCGACGATTGCGTTCTGCGACACGGACTCTCCGTTGAAGCACGTCGACATCGCGATCCCGGCGAACAACAAGGCGAAGCACTCCATCGGTTGCTTGTACTATTTGCTCGCCCGTATGGTGTTGCAAATGCGCGGCACGATCTCCCCGGCGAACCCGTGGGATGTTATGGTCGATTTGTTCTTCTACCGCGATCCGGAAGAGTTGGAGCAAAAGGAAGAGGAAGCCGCGGCTGCCGCCGCCGCGCCCGTGGAATCCGCCGGGTACAACGCCGTCGCGGATGCCGCGTACGGTGCGGAGTCTTGGGATGAACAAGTGCCGGCTGGCGCTGGTGGTTTCCCGGCTGCTGCTGGTAACTGGTCTGAGGCCCCGGCGCCGACGGGCTGGGATGCCCAGCAAGGCGGTGACTTTGGCTCTGGTTTCGGCGCCATGCCGCAAGGGTATTAAACCCATCGCTAAGAGGAGTTTTCATTGAAACTCTTTTTGTCCCGGTGATTTTGTTGCTGTGACGCCCGTCGTCGCACGCACGTACACGCTCGTTTGTTCTAGTGATACATCCGCCATTTCGTTAGGGGGGAGAATAGCTAGCACGGGCACAGATACTACTTTAGGTGAAAGTTGTAGTGAGCGAGAAAAATTTGACGTAAACACGACGCGCGTCGTCGCTACAAAAACTAAAAACTACAACTACTCCTACGACCGCTCATTAAACGCACGAACGATATTTCCTAAATTACTCTCAAACAACTCACACCGCACCGGCATCTCCACCTCATAGAATGGATTCTTCAGCGCGTAGTCGCAAAACGCCTGGTACGCCCGACGCAGCGCGGCGTGCGTCGTCGGCGATCCCGCGCTCCCTTTCACCGTCGTCACAAAAAACTTCGTCCCCGTCGAGCTCTGAAAACAAAACAAATCAAAAGTATCGCACTCCAAGCACTCAATCCCCGTACATCCACTCACGGGCGCCACCTTGCGCGAGATCGCGTGCAACGAATGCCACACCGACGCCAACCGCAACTGCGCATTGGTGTCCAACCCCGCCCCGCCGCTCTCGCCGCCCACGTCGTAGGTTTTCTGAAAAATCAACCCCCCAGACTTATTCACGATCCATATCGACGACACCTTCGCCACCGACGTCGCGCGCATCCCACGACCGCCCGACGATCCCCCGACGACCGAAATCAAATCAAATCAAATCCCCGTCGTCGTCGTCGTCGTCGTCTGCCGCGACGCGCGCCGATCGCGCCGATCGCGACTCGCGCCATCATCCATCGACACCACGCCTCGATCGAATGCACCATCCATCGACATCGCGCATCGATGTCGATCGACGGAACCCGCATGCGATCGCGAGACGTCTCGACGTGTCTCGGACATTCGACGTCATGGTCGACCCCGCGCGCCCGCGACTCGCGCGACAAAATCGGGTGTTTTGAGGTTGTTATACGGCGCCGCGATTTTTGTCGGCGCTGGCGCGCGGATGCGCGCGCGGACGACG
>Ga0255769_10006693_pt1 | contig 10394 bp, 10 predicted proteins | sample 041ome_9_FD_179637 | JGI IMG/M metagenome (GOLD analysis project Ga0255769, IMG submission 179637) | Coastal salt marsh microbial communities from the Groves Creek Marsh, Skidaway Island, Georgia - 041413US metaG (version 2) | ecosystem: Environmental > Aquatic > Marine > Intertidal zone > Salt... | reverse complement strand
ACAGGCTGCACAAGGGGAAGAGCCCGTGTTGGTGGCCTGCACCCAGGAAGAAGCGTTGTTCACCAGCGCCGCAGACCATGCTGATCCGCCTGCTTATGCGCCGCTGCGCTTTGTCAATTTGCGCGAGACGGCGGGATGGTCTTCAGAGGGCGCCGAGTCGGGCGCCAAAATGCGTGCACTGTTAGCCGTCGCTGATTTGCCGGCGGCCGACCCCGTGCCATCGATCACCTACACCAGCGAAGGCCGTTTGTTGTTGGTGGGCCCGGCATCGCGCGTTGTACCGGTCGCGCAGCGTGCGCAGCGCCGGTACGGCGACCTTGAAATTAGCGCCCTGATTACGGTACCCGATGCGGACCTACCCCTCTCACCGGGTGTTGCTTGGTTAAGTGGATCGGACGTCCACATCAAGGGACACTTGGGCAAATATGCCGTGCAGTGGCAACAAAGCAATGCCATCGATTTAGAGTTGTGTACCCGCTGTAACGCCTGTGCGGCAGCCTGTCCCTCCGGCGCGATCAATAGCCTGTTGCAAGTGCAAATCAACCTGTGTGACCGGAGCGGGGCTTGCGAGGTCGCTTGTGAACAGCTCGGTGCGATTCGTTTTGATCGCGCCAATGAGCAGCGCGATCATGTGGCCGATCTCATCATTGACATGGGCGATGTTGCGTTGGTCAACGCACACGATAAGCCGCCCGGTTACCGCCACGTCACAGACGTGGTGGATGGCATGGATGCTGTCGCCGATTTGCACGAGTGGATTGGCAGCTTTGAAAAACCGCGCTACTTCACTTACGAGGCCTCGCTGTGCGCGCACGGTCGTAACAATACGGTCGGATGTTCAAATTGCATCGACGTGTGTTCGACGGAAGCCATCAGCTCCTTGTTGGTCAATGGCAAGGGACGCGTCGAGGTCAATCCCAACCTGTGCATGGGTTGTGGTGCCTGTAGCACGGTGTGTCCCAGCGGTGCGATGCGCTACGCGTACCCGACGGCAGAACATGCATCGCGCACATTGCGTACAGCCATCCACACCGCAGTCGATGCGGGCATGAAAGCCCCCGAGTTGTTACTTCACTCGGAGGACGCCAATGTGGGCGGTACCGCGTTGATCAACCGGTTGGGGCAGTTGGCGGCGGCGAAGCGCGCTAAAGGCTTGCCGGCGCGTGTGATCCCCCTGGGTCAGCATCACATTGCCGCGGCAGGCCCAGAGCTTTGGCTGGCCGCGTTGGCCTACGGTGCCTCTCGCGTGGCCTTGTTGCTGAGTGGCGAGGAGGCCCCCAGTTACCGTGCCGCTTTACAGCAACAAATTAACTGGGTTCAGGCGGTTATAGAAGCCTTGGGCGGGGAGCCTGATCGCGTGATGCTGATCGAAGCCGATACCCCAGAGTCCCTCGATGCCGCTTTACAAGCGTGCGCCAAGCGCCCTGCGTGGGTGATGGAGCGGGCTACTTTTGCCGTTGGAAAAGACAAGCGACACGCATTGGAAGCGGCGCTGGCGCACTTGATGAGTCACACGCAACCAGATGCCACGCGCCAAGTGGCGGCGTTGCCTGCTGTCTTGCCTGCAGGTGCGCCGTTGGGCGGTCTTAACATTAACACTGATGCCTGCACCTTGTGCCTGTCGTGTGTGGGTGCGTGCCCTCAATCAGCGTTAAAAGATGGCGGTGATAAACCGCTACTCAGCTTGTTGGAGCGAGACTGCGTGCAATGCGGTTTGTGCGTTGAGACTTGCCCGGAGAATGCCCTGAGTTTGGCGCCCCGCTTGAGTGACCTGGCACAGCGGCGCACCGAGCATACATTGCATGAGAGCAAACCTTTTCAATGTGTACGGTGCAGCAAGCCCTTTGCCACTGAGGCAGTCATGAAGGCCATGTTGGCGCGAGTTGGTGGGCATGCCGCATTCTCTGGTGATGCCATAAAGCGCTTGAGTATGTGTAGCGATTGCCGCGTGATTGATATGATGGAGAAAGCCCAATGACGACCGCACAACCGATGGGTTTTGTGCCCGCCAGTGTTGCAACCGACCCTGGTTACAGCGAAGAAGATTTGGCTCGCGCCGACACCTACGGCCTGTTGGCTGAATGGTTCATCCGCGAGCCGTCCGATGACTTGTTCAACCGGTTGGCAGGTAGTCCAGCCATCGATGAGGGTGATCAAAGTGATCTCGCCAATGCGTGGCGGAACTTGATACAAGTCGTGGCCTCAACGGCGCCAGCCGACGCGGCCGCAGAGTTTCAAAATCTTTTCATTGCGGTGGGTAAGCCGTTGGTGGCGGTGCACGCATCGGTCTATGTGGGCGGGGCAATGAACCACGGAATCTTGGTGGATTTGCGTCGCGATCTGGCCGAGTTAGGGTTGGAGAGTAACCCCGAGTTGGGCGAGACTGAAGACCACTTCTCGACCCTTTGCGAGATCATGCGCTACCTGATTGCTGCGCCTGATGCGAAAGGCAATACGCTGGTTCAGCAACAGCAGTTTTTCTCCGCCTACTTTCAGTCTTGGGTCGAGGCGTTTTTTGATGCGTTACAAGATCAGCCTCGGGCTAAAGTTTACGTAGCGGTTGCGGGTTTTGCGCGCGCGTTCTTCGCGATTGAGCGCCAGGCCTTTGACATTTTCTCAGCTAGCCTAGATGCGGTGGATAACCCATGACAGCCGATCGCGTCACGGGATTGATTTTGGCGGGTGGCCGCGGTAGCCGCATGGGCGGTACCGACAAGGGTTTACAGCCCCTGCGTGGCATGCCGATGGCCATGCATGTATTGTGGCGCTTGGCGCCGCAGGTGATTGATGTGGTGATCAACGCGAATCGAAATTTGGGCGCCTACGAGGGATTCGGTCGCACCGTGGTACCCGATGCCAGCGCCGATTTTCAAGGCCCTTTGGCGGGTATGTTGGCGGGATTGCCGTATTGCGAAACCGAGTGGATGATGGTCGTACCTTGCGACACCCCACATCTTCCAACCGATTTGGTCGCCCGTTTGCTCGAGGCCGCAGAGCATGTCGATGCGCCGGTGGCCATGCCAGTTACAGTCGAGGCGGACGGGCGTCGTCAAACACACCCAGTTTTCTTGTTGGTACGAGGCGACCTTTACGACAGCCTGAGCGTGTTCATGCAAAATGGGGGACGCAAGATTGATGCGTGGACAGGCTCGATCGGTGCGATCGAAGTGCCGTTTGATGATCCCGCAGCTTTCTTTAACGCCAACACCTTGGCTGAATTGAATCAATTAGAGCAGGTCGGATAGACCCATAGACCCATGTACCGTCCCCTCCTGAGTCACGCGTCAGTGCCTTTGGTTACCGAAGTTGAGGTGACCGATGAGGCTGGGCGTAAAAAAGTTTTGCACATCCCAGGCGAACGGCCGTTGACCATCTTCGTTAACAAGCAGGAGCTGGTGACGCTGATGACCCTGGGTGGTGAGCCCGAGGCTTTGGTATTGGGATGGCTTAAAAATCAGCGCTTGATCCGCGCGATTGAAGATGTCATAAGCATCCAAGTTGACTGGGACGTTGAAGCGGTAGCCGTCACAACTCACCCTGAGGTACTGGTCCTTTGGAATGAAGCCCAGAAGCAGCGAACCGTGACGACGGGATGCGGGCAAGGGTCGATGTTTGGCGATGTGCTGGCTGATATGGATGGGATCGAATTACCGCGTGCGACCTTGTCGCAGGCGACTTTGGTCGACATCGTAGCGGCCATTCGTACGCAACCGTCCATCTACAAACAGGCTGGCTCCGTACACGGCTGTGCCGTGTTTAAAGACGGTGTGTGCCAAATGTTTGTTGAAGACGTCGGGCGTCACAACGCGGTGGACGCCATTGCCGGTTGGATGTGCCTCAATGCGATAGCAGGGGACGATCTGGTGTTCTACACCACTGGCCGTCTGACTTCCGAGATGGTGATCAAGGGTGCGCAGATGGGAATTCCTTTCTTACTCTCCCGATCGGGCGTCACCAACATGGGCCTAGAGATGGCCAAACGTGTCAACCTCACCTTGGTGGGTCGTTGCTCGGGCCAGCACTTCTTGATCTACAACGGCGCTGATCGCATCGCGTTTACCGAAAAGGTGGGCACTGAGGTCTTGATCGCCTAGGCGACCCCCCTGCGATGTTTGTTGACAGCTTATTGATCGCTTGGGAACTGCTGGTCAGCTTTGACCCTGGGCTTTATGCCGTCGTCGGACGATCTTTGGCCTTGAGCGCGATTGCGTGCGCACTGGCCTGCGTGTTGGGTTTGTCAGCGGGCTCATTCTTGGCGCTGCGCGACTTTCCGGGGCGGAGCGCCCTGCTCACCGTCCTGAATACGAGCTTGGCGTTGCCCTCAGTTGTCGTGGGCTTGGCGGTTTACCTGTTGTTGTCGCGCTCTGGCCCTTTGGGTTTCTTGGGGTGGCTGTTTTCTTTCAAGGCGATGGTGGTGGCACAGACCATTTTGGTACTGCCCGTGGTGACGGCACTCACCCGCCAAGTGATTGCCCAAGCTGATCGAATGCAAGGGGAAGGGCTGCGTTCAATGGGCGCGAGTACTTTGATGCGCGCTTGTCTGCTCACTTGGAACGAGCGCTTTGCCCTGATGACGGTGGTCCTAACGGGTTTCGGTCGTGCAGTCTCGGAAGTAGGGGCTGTGATGATTGTTGGCGGCAATATGGAGGGTTTCACCCGCGTGATGACGACCAGCATCGCCCTAGAGACCAGCAAAGGTGAGCTTCCGATTGCCTTAGGCCTTGGCATCGTATTGCTGGTAGTGGTTTTGTTGCTCAACGTGCTGATGGGGTGGGTGGTACGCGCGGGCCGCCACGGTACCACTGATAACGACGCCCCCCGAGGAGCTGTCGCATGACGGCACCTGCGTTGTGGGCCCTGTCTGGCCTAGCGGTGCAATTGCAGCGTAACGCCACTGATTCGTACGCATTAACGGGCCTCAATTTGCGTATCCATGCTGGCGAACGTGTTGCTTTGGTGGGCAGCAACGGTTGTGGCAAAAGTACCTTGTTGCGGGTCCTTAATGGCTTGCTACCGATAACAGCTGGCAGCTACGAAAAGGCTCCAGGTTTCAAGCAGTCACTGCTGGCGCAGACGCCGCACTTGTTGCGGACCAGCGTGCGCAATAACGTCGCCTTGGCCGCTTGGTTACGCGGCACATCTTGGCGAGATGCCAAGACCTTGGCAGATGCGCAGCTGAATCAGTTAGCGCTCTCGCACTTAACGTCCCGCTCAGCGATGCAGTTATCCGTCGGGCAGTTACAGCGCGTGGCACTGTGCCAATGCTTGGTGACAAAGCCTGATGTATTGTTGTTGGACGAGCCGACTGCCAGCCTTGATCCGCACGCCAAACGCGATGTGGAGACCGTCGTTTCCGATTACGTGGACAGCCAACCGACCGCGCTGGGCTTGCCACGTACCTTGGTCTTCTCAAGTCATAACTTGGGGCAGGTGAAGCGCTTGGCGACGCGAGTCATTTACATGGAGGGTGGGCAGGTACTGGTCGATTTGCCTGCCGCTGATTTTTTTGATGAAACGGTGATGGCACACCAAGCCCCGTCAGCTAATTTATTCTTAAAGGGTGAAAAACTGTGATGTTGAGAGACGTCTTATGAAAACGCTTGCTGAAATTACCGCAGAGCTGGCAGGGTATGACCCCCAATCGGTACATGTGACTGACGTGGTCGCGACCACCTGCGCATTGGTGGCTGACCTCAAAGCAGACCCGAGCAACCACGAGACGGTCGATATCGGGGACTTGACGGGTCGCGTGTTGGCACAGCCTGTGATCTCACCCATCAGCGTGCCACCTCACGACAATTCGGCCATGGATGGCTACGCTTTCGCTTATGGCGACTGGGATGGTGAGCGCCCACTCCGCCTCACGGTCGCAGGGCAGCGCTTGGCTGGCGATACCGGGCTCGCGGAGGCGCCTGTTGAGACGGGGGCGTGTGTGCACATCATGACGGGTGCCGTCATGCCAGCTGGCGCTGATACCGTGGTGCCAACCGAACTGTGTACCCGCGAGGGTGACACGGTGGTCATCAATGGAGGCGGTTTACGCGCCGGTGATAACCGTCGTTTTGCGGGTGAAGATTTGCAAGCGGGTGGTGTCGCCGTACCGGCCGGGCAGGTCATGCATGCGGCTGCTGTGGGCTTGCTGGCGAGTTTAGGCATCAACTCGGCTGTGGTGGTCCGGCGTCCTCGGGTGGCTTATTTTTCAACCGGCAGTGAGATATTGAGTTTTGGGGATGCACCTCGCAGCGGCGCGGTTTACGACAGTAACCGGTGGGTGATGTTGTCGTTGCTTCGATCATGGGGTGCGACGCCCATTGACATGGGTGTCATCCCAGACGACCCCGCGCAACTTGCCGCTGCGTTCACGCAAGCCGCAGCGCAGGCCGACATGATCATCAGCAGTGGCGGCGTGAGTGTCGGCGAGGCCGATCACACCAAAGCCATGATGCGGCAGTTGGGCGATGTGACGTTTTGGCGCGTCGCCATGCGCCCTGGACGCCCCATGGCTGTTGGGCGCGTGAATGGCTGCCCTGTGTTTGGTTTGCCGGGTAATCCGGTCGCCGTGATGGTGACATTTTTGGCGTTCGTTCGCCCGGCACTTCAGACGCTTGCAGGGGCTGAGCCCACCCCACTGCCAATGGCAGTGGCGCGCAGCGTCGAAAAAATCCGTAAACGACCGGGCCGTACCGAGTATCAGCGAGGCGTCGCTTCATTCGATGCAGATGGCTCGTTGACGGTATCGGTGTTACCCAATCAGGGGTCTGGCGTGCTGAGTGGCATGGTGCGCGCCAACTGTTTGGTTGTTTTATCGCACGAGCAGCCGACCGTCGAAGTGGGCGATGCGGTAACTATTTGGTGGCTGGATCGTTTTATTTAGTGCTGAACCGCTTGGCGTTGCCTGCCAGCAAGCCCGTGAATAAGCGCAGTTCACAGTCGGGATCACTGCAGTCTTGACACACCCAGTCTGTTCGCCGTTGGGCAGCGGGCTGTGGACTCAGCCAGTTCTCACGCGCCAACCCATTGGCGAGGGCGATCCACGCAGCCTGCGTACGGGCGGGACCTTTGCCATAAATCACTTGAAAGGGCATGGCGTGGGCATGCAGGTGGTCGCGCAAGTGTGTGTCGACCGCTTCTTGTGCCGTGCGACCGTCGCGCTGACCGGGGTCGGCGGCCCAGGGCAAGTCCAGCCCCATCAAGAGTCGGATACAGCGCACACCAGGCGGGTAAGTCGTGACGGTAGTCGCCCAGAGCCGGTGGTCTGCAAAATAATGGGCGCTGTAGGCCGCTGTTTGCAGTGCGCTGGTGTCTGCGAACACCAAACCAACCGCCTCCTCGCTGGCTTGAGGATCGTTGGTCAGCGCTACGACCGCCTCTTGAATGGCGCCGTGTTGTGAGGCCGCAATGGCTGTTTGCTCATGGGCTGTTGGGGTGCGACCGTGGGTTTCTACCCATTCACGCAAGTATTCGGGGACCAGTCGGTGTGGGATATGGTGGGCTTGCGCGGTATCGCGCAGGTTGGCGGCCAGTGTGGACTTGCCGGTGCTCTCGCCGCCTAAAAGCTCGATGACGACGGGTTGCAAATCACTGACCCGCAGCGGCGGGTTTGCCGTTGGTGACGGCCTTTGCGTTGGGCTTGGCGTATTGCACGAAGATCTCGTTGTTCTTCAACATGCCGAGCTCTTTGCGCGCGTAGGTTTCGATGACCTCAAGACCTTCTTGCAAGTCGCGCACCTCGTTGGCAATCTGCTCATTACGCCGCTTTAGTTCAGCGTTCTCTGCTTCTAAAGTTGCCAGTTTGTCCCGCAGTTGCTTTACATCGGGGACGCTACCCCGCCCAAACCACAGTTGCCCTTGCAGTACCAGTAGCAATAATGCCAAGGTAACGGGCACGAGGTAAGGGCGGATCTTCATAGATGGTTAACGCAAGTTATAAAAGGCGTCGCGCCCTGGGTACTGAGCGACTTCACCCAAATCCTCTTCGATGCGCAGCAGTTGGTTGTACTTGGCCATGCGGTCGCTACGGCTCAGTGAGCCTGTTTTAATTTGACCGGCATTCAAACCCACTGCGATGTCTGCAATGGTGCTGTCTTCCGTCTCGCCAGAGCGATGGCTGATCACGGCGGTGTAGCCGGCACGCTTGGCCATTTCAATCGCGGCGAAGGTTTCTGTCAAGGTACCGATTTGGTTGATCTTGATGAGGATGGAGTTAGCAATCCCTTTTTCAATACCTTCTTTAAGGATCTTGGTGTTGGTCACGAACAGATCGTCGCCCACCAATTGCACTTTGGATTTGAGGCGATCGCTGAGCAGCTTCCATCCGTCCCAGTCGCCCTCGGCCATGGCATCTTCGATGCTGATGATGGGGTACTTGTCGACCCAGGTGGCCAGCATATCGGTCCAAGCTTCGGCGCTCAATTTAAGGCCCTCGCCATCCAAGCAGTACAAGCCGTCTTTGTAGAACTCACTGGCGGCGCAATCCAAGCCCAGTGCGATTTGCTCGCCCGGGGTATAGCCCGCTGCGCTGATGGCATCCAAGATGAGTTGGATCGCCGCTTCATGGCTGTCGACATTGGGTGCAAAGCCGCCCTCATCACCTACCGCAATGCTCATACCTTGGTCATGCAAAATTTTCTTTAGGGCGTGGAAGGTCTCCGCACCCCAGCGCAGCGCCTCGCGGAAGCTGGGTGCACCCACGGGGATGATCATCAGCTCTTGCAAGTCTAGGTTGTTGTTGGCGTGGGCGCCGCCGTTAACCACGTTCATCATTGGCACCGGCAATTGGACGCCACTCATGCCACCAAAGTAACGGTACAAGGGCAAACCAGCCTCTTCTGCCGCCGCGCGTGCAACGGCCATGGACACCGCCAGAATCGCGTTCGCGCCCAGTCGGCCTTTGTTATCGGTGCCATCTAAATCGATCAGCGTCTTGTCGAGGAAGGCTTGCTCAGAGGCATCGAGACCGATGACGGCCTCAGAAATTTCAGTGTTGATGTGCTCAACGGCCTTCATGACGCCTTTGCCCAAGTAGCGTGACATCACACCGTCACGCAGCTCGATCGCTTCGCGTGAACCTGTTGATGCGCCAGAGGGCACGGCTGCACGGCCCATCACGCCAGATTCCAGCAGGACATCACATTCAACGGTGGGGTTGCCACGACTGTCTAATATTTCGCGGCCGACAATGTCAACGATTGCGCTCATGGGTTTTTTCCTTCGTTAATTAAAGTTATTTTCTAAAAATGGGTGACGCTTGGTGGCTTGATCCAATTCGAGCAAGGTTTCCAACAAGGCCTTCATGTGGTGCAGGGGGACCGCATTGGGGCCGTCGCTCTTGGCGTTGGCGGGGTCCGGATGCGTTTCCATAAACAGCCCCGCGACACCAACGGCCACCGCCGCACGCGACAAAACAGGCACCATTTCCCGCATGCCGCCGCTGCTAGTGCCCTGTCCGCCAGGGAGTTGCACACTATGGGTCGCATCAAACACAACCGGCGCACCGGTTTCACGCATGATGGCGAGGCTGCGCATGTCAGAGACCAAATTGTTGTAGCCGAAGCTGGCACCACGCTCACAGGCCATGAAGTTGTCTTCAGGTAGGCCAACCTCTTTGGCCGCTGCGCGCGCTTTATCGATCACGTTTTTCATGTCGTGCGGCGCCAAGAACTGCCCTTTTTTGATATTCACGGGCTTACCGCTTTGGGCCACGGCACGGATGAAATCGGTTTGACGGCACAAAAATGCGGGTGTTTGCAACACATCGACAACCGATGCGACGTCCGCGATTTGCGCTTCGCTGTGCACGTCAGTAAGCACCGGAACGCCCAACTCCGCCTTGACCTTCGCCAGTATTGCCAGGCCGGCATCCATGCCGGGACCTCGGAAGGTGTGGCCACTTGAGCGATTGGCCTTGTCGAAACTACTCTTGAAAATGAAGGGTATGCCCAGTGCCGAGGTGATCTCTTTGAGGGTACCGGCCGTGTCCATCTGAAGCTGTTCTGACTCGATCACGCAGGGGCCAGCGATCAAAAAAAAGGGCTGATTCAGACCGGCATTGAAATGACAAAGTTTCATGGTGTTTTCTCGCGTTAGCGCCCTGTCGATCAGCTGGCTGCGCGCGCCGCGCGGTTAACCAATGAAGCCTTGATGAACGCGTTGAACAAGGGGTGTCCGTCCCACGGCGTTGACTTGAACTCGGGGTGAAGCTGCACGCCCACGTACCACGGGTGCACGGTTTGGGGCAACTCGACGATCTCGGTCAGTTGCTCACGCTGTGTCAGGGCAGAGATGACCAAGCCAGCGTCACGCAGTTGGTCGAGGTAGTTGACGTTGGCCTCGTAGCGGTGGCGGTGGCGCTCGCTCACAACATCGCCATAAATGCCATGCGCAATGGTGCCCTT
>Ga0255769_10006689_pt1 | contig 10397 bp, 19 predicted proteins | sample 041ome_9_FD_179637 | JGI IMG/M metagenome (GOLD analysis project Ga0255769, IMG submission 179637) | Coastal salt marsh microbial communities from the Groves Creek Marsh, Skidaway Island, Georgia - 041413US metaG (version 2) | ecosystem: Environmental > Aquatic > Marine > Intertidal zone > Salt... | reverse complement strand
TAAAAGTTCATGGTAGTGGGCTACTTTACTTAATTCTTCTTCTAGTGCAGCCATAAAATCTGTATGCTCAGGAATAGGTTGAGGACTTTCCATCAACAATTTATAGTTCATTGTATGGTACATTAACTTACCTTCCAAATAAGAGCTAAAAGAGTCGTTGATTAGCATTTCTCTTTCCTCTTTCTTCATACAGCTACTCCTCGTACTGTTAATTCTTTGCGTGCTTTTACTCGCAACTTTCTTTCCCCAGAACGTAAGTCTGAGTCGTCCTTAGTACAAAGCTCTACTAACTCGGAAGTTTTTACTCCGGCAATCGGGAATACTCTCTTGCTCTTAGTTTTAGTAGCTTTGTTAAATACTTTCTCATCTCTTTTCCATTTTACAGACATACTATTCTCCTTAATAAAAACAATATTATAAGAGTTGAAGGAATGTTTGTCAAGAGTTATTTTCACTCGCCGCTGTTAAAGCGTTGTGATAATATTCCTCGTCTTCCTTAATTAAATTCATTTCAATATCAAGTAGCATATCAATACAGTGACGAGCTTTTCTCAAGTCTTCTACTGGTTGATTCTTGTCTCGAAATCGAGTAACATATTTAACAACCGTATGTTGTAAAGGGTCTAAACCGTTCTGCATACTATAATCCATTGGCTGAATCTTATATTTCTTGTAGTGGTCTCCGCCAATTTGAATATCCCAGCTATTAGACATTCCATTCTCTCCCTTCTTCTATTGCGTCTTGTGCACACTGAACATAATCTCTGTCTTCCTCACTCAGAACACTCCAGAACTTACTAATCTCTAAAGTAAGTTCATATACTAGTTCTTGAGTTTTAAGATGTTGATTTGCCTCCATTAACTGCTGAAGTTTATCCAGTCTTTGATTAATCACTTCCCTCATTGTTTTCTAACCACTCCTCTGCTGTAGTACCTTCACTCTCTGTAGTAGCTTCGCGATAGTACAAGATTAATTCCTTCTGTTGGCGCACGTACCGGCGCACTTCTTGAAAGTTTTCAGCCATCTTCTCATATCCGTCTGGAGTAAGTGCAAACACTACAAACTGACCATCAAGCATCTTCTCGATAATCTTCACTTGCTCGTCAAGGTTCTCCTCCGTAATGACAAAAAAATTGACGTCTAAGAGATCAATTTCCTGCGGCAGAGGAGGTTGGTAGATCCGAAGAGGTACTTTCTCCGTTACTGTTATTATTTTCGGTTCCGGAGGTATCGGAGCTTCCGGAAACTTCGGGAGCCACTGGCAACCCTGAAGTAGCAGGCTCGTCGTCATCAGCATCCATAAGTTCTTTTGTGTCATTTTCTAGTGCCCTAAATACTTTTGCAGTTCCGCCGTTAATTCTTTTTTCAATTAGACCAGGCTTTGCTCGTGCAAGACGAGTAAGATTATGGTCTTTAAATACTTTAAGGTAGTTCTGCTTTTCTTTGTTCAGCTCATTATTTCTTGCTGTGAGGTTGGACATTGCTGCTTCTGCTTTTTTTGCATTCTCTTCTGCATCTTTGAGTGCTTTTTGAGAAGTCTTGACTGCAATTTCCATCTGAACTTGGTTTTCTTTGAGGGTTCTGTTGTTTGCTTCGAGCTGAACAACTTTGTTTTCAAGCCCTGATACAGTGACTTTATGGTACGCAAAACCCCCTCCTGCTGCCATTAAAAACGCTAAGATGAGCCAAGGCATTACACTTCTTCTAAGCGTACCATGAGTCTTTCGGCTCGGTTCGTTACTTGCTTATGCCAGCGAGAGTCCCGTCCTTCGACGGCAGCCTTCGCCCAGTCGCCAGCTTCTAGTGCAGCGCAGAAGTTCTTAAACTGAGATAACCGTGGACGTCCCATATTGAACATCATATTTACCACAATTTCTTGAACTTCTCCTGGAAAGTCGTGCCACTTCGGGCCAAAAAGAACTTCACATTCGTCGATAGACGTATCCAAATCTTTTTCAAACGCTTCCCAAACTCGCTCTTCTGATACCGGTGTACCAACGGGTTGACCGTGTTCTGGATCATCTTTAGTAACAAGATGACCGACACCAAAAGTATCATACCCAAGATGGTCTTTATATATTTTATACTCGACACCTTCATCCACCTTTAAAGTTTCAAACACATTTTCTCTATTCACACACACTCCATTTTCTAATGGTAGACCTTTCAATGTCTTCCCATTCTCTGCCTTCAATATCATAGGCTATTAGTTTATCAGAAAGAGTACTTACATTTATCTTTACTAAAGTGTTTAGTGTATATGTTTTTGTAATCTCTCTTCCACTGTTTAAACTTTCAAACGTTATATCAACCTTGCCACTTTGCAACGCCTTTATAAGTTGTCCCACAGATCCTCTTCCTTTACAAAGATGCCATCAATCATCTTTCCCTTGCGATCTTTTATATCATCCCAAGCAACTTCGAGACACTCTTTTATATCAAGATTATTTCGTTCCATGATATTTATCATTACAACGAGCATATCTCCGATATCATCTCGAATGTCTTTTCCTTTACATATACTATCGCTTAGTTCGCCAAGTTCCTGTAGAAGTTTCAAACACTGGTCTTTATCGGTACTACCTTCAATAAGGTTTCTGTCACGATGCCAAGTTCGAATCCTGGAGATCATTACTTCTGCTACTCCGCGAGCCTCGCCATTCCACTTATCATTCATAAATATTGTATTCCTTGATACATTTCAGGGTGTTGTACCAAAAGCATGCTGCCATGGTAATTTGCGTATACTATACCGGCTAAAAGTAGCAAGCCAAATATTGTATTTCTAATTCGTTTCATTAGTCTCCCCAGACGTCCCCACCGTTTTCGATGAGAACTTCTTTGCACTGAAGTGCGATTTCCATATGTTCTTTTTGAGTTCCATTTCCTCCACGAAGCTCTACAAAGTGCATCCATGAACGTAATGTTCCTGTCATATATATTCTGCTTTCAATTAAGCCTTCAGGCAGTACGGCTCGTGCCTGTTCTTTTGCGATACCATTGTCGATAGCCCATTTATAGACTTCACTGGCCTTACTAATCATCTCTCTTTGTTTCTGATGCCAAGCAATTTCTAGCCCATCATTGTCGGCAGGAATACTGTTCTGCCTGTTTTTTGGATCTTGTAGTCGAGCTTCTCTTGTGACAAATTCTAAGTCTACCGTAGGGTCTGCGTAACGCTGGCTAAACTCCTGAAAAGAAAAAGAGCGATGGCGCAACATCTGCCGAGCAATGTCTCTTGTAGTTGTAATCTCCATACAAGCACTTGCCATTTCAAAGGGACTAAAATGTGCTTCTTTTTTCAAATACTTTAACAGCTTTGGGGCTGTCTTGGAATTGTTTTGGTTAGCGGGATTGCTAACACGAGCACAGTATGCTATTACGTCCATAGCATTTGGCGTTATCCAAATTAAATTTACCATTGAAATCTCCATTAATTAAGTGCATATTATACGATGTTCAGGCTTTTATGTCAAGAATTATTTAGCCGAAGGTAGTTGAGCAAAAAAAGTATTTGACACGGGAGGTTAAAGCCAGTATAATATACCCTGAAATTCGTACCAGACTATCTGTGCGTTTTTCAAAATCCGTAAATAAAACGATTGTTATGCTTCCGAAAGGGGCGAGTTCATCTTTCTTAAAAGGAGAAAACTTATGAATGCAGTAAATCTTGAAAAATTCTTTGTCGGTTTCGACAATTTAATCAACAGCCCGTTATATACCCAACAGGCTCCAGAATATCCACGCTATAACATTGAAAAAGTTGCCGAAGGTTACGTTGTGCAAGTAGCCGTTCCCGGTTGGAAAAAAGAACAAGTATCAGTGAACGTTCACAAAAATATTCTTTCCATCAAAGGAGAGAAGAAAGAAGATAGTGCTGGAAGAACCTGGGTACATAAAGGTATATCAGGAAAAAGTTTTGAGAAGCATCTAAAGCTTGACAACGCCTTAGAGGTCTCTGCCGCTTCCATGGAAAACGGAATGTTGACGATAGAATTAACGTATTCGCCCTCTAGTAAGCCCACATCAATACCTATTGGGTAACTTGGAGATTCAATGAAGAACTTCGTAGAAAAAAGGTGGGACGTGCTAGGGGCTATTATGCAATTAAGTGTGGTACTTTGTACCCCTGTTGCATTTGCAGCTCTTAGCTATTTCTCAGCCTAAAGACGGGAGGGGTCTTTCGAGACCCCTTTTTTATTATGATAGAACAAATATACAAAAATAAAAAAGCTATTTTATTTGCTACAGGCCCTTGCCTAACTCAAGAACAAATTTCTTTTGTCAGAGAAAACAAAAAAGATGATTTTGTTATTTTTGGATGTAACGATTCTTACCGATTTATTGATTATTTAGATGTTCACTACGCTTGCGACACTAAATGGTGGGACCTTTGGGGAGACAACTTTAAAGAAAGTAGGCCAGACTTGGAGAGCTGGACTCAATGTTCTCATAGCGCTAATAAGTTTAATATTAATCATATTCCGGGAACAGGGGGTGCAGGGTTAAGTTTAGATAAAAAGTTAATACACTTTGGCTCTAACTCTGGCTACCAGCAATTAAACTTAAGCTTTTTAATGGGTTGTCAAAAATTTTATCTTCTAGGATACACCATGAGAACTCTAGAAAACACACACTATTTCGGAGACCATCCTCCAGGCTTGCAGAAGAGAAGCCCTTATACAAAGTTTATAGAGAGTTTCAATACTATACAAAAAGAGATAAAACCTTTAATAAATGTGTGTAGCCCTGAAAGCTATTTAAATAGGATTTTTCAGTATACCCCTATCGAGGAAATTTTTAATGATTAAAATATTTGTTGGAACTTCCCAGAATGGAGAGGATGATGTTGCAGAAAAAACTTTAAAATATTCGTTGGAAAAACACACTTCAGAGCCTTTAGAAATTATTTTTATGAGAAATAGAGAGGATGGGTTTTACGGCCTTTTTAATTCTTCTAGATGGGCCACTCCTTTCACAAATCTTAGGTGGGCAATACCAGAGTATTGTGGGTTTTCTGGTAGAGCTATTTATATGGACGTAGATCAATTAAATTTAAAAGACATATCAGAATTATACAACGTAGATCTAAAAGATAAAGCACTTGCTTCTAGAGGGAATAGATTATGCGTTATGGTATTAGATTGTGAAAAAATGGAGTCTTTATTAGATCCTGTAACAGTTATCAAAAGAACGGGTAATTATGGGAATTTAAATTATCAAAGACTACTATCTCTATCCGAAAATATAGATCCTAGATGGAATTGTTTAGACGGAGAGGGGAGAGATATAGAAGACATATGGCATTTACATTTTACTAGCATGCCTACTCAACCTTGGAAGCCTTCTTGGTATAAGGGGCAGCACAAACAGCATCCTAGACAAGATTTAGTAGATTTATGGACAAATTATAGAGATGAAGCCCTTAAAAATTCTAATATGTAGTATATTCAGAGATTCAGAAAAGAATATTCCTAAATACTATAATCAGTTAATGGATTTAGTAGGGGGTACAGAAAATGTTTCTTTTTACTATTCTGCATATGAAAATGACTCTCTAGATGATACTTATTCTTCTTTGCTAAGTAAAGATTTTTCATCGTTCATTGACTATAGTATTAAATCAGAAACTCTTTTAACAAAAAAGTATGGTTCTAGTACTGATAAGCAAAGAGTTATAAATTTGGCCAATGCTAGAAATAAAGCTACTTTTTCTGAAGACTTTTATTTAAACTGTGACTATCTGTTATTTATAGAAAGCGATGTCGAATATAATAGTAATATATTAAATAATTTAATATCTTTTGCGACAGAATATGATGCTGATATAGTGTCACCCGCTTGTATAGCTAGTGGCCCTACAAAACTCGTTTGTAGAGATATCTGGGCAACTAGAAGAACCTCTGGGGAAGAATGGGGACAATTCTTCCCTAATTGCTCTACTAGGCAGCATGACATCTACTATTCTACTTTTGGTGGTTTCTGTTTGTATAAGATGGGGCCTTTTATAGAAGATAAAATTGTTTGGTCCGCTTTTAATAAAAGATTGTCTAAATATGATTGCGATACTGCGGTTATTTGCGAAGAGTTTCACAGATTAAAAAGGCATCGTATATTTATTATGTATGATAATATTATTAAACATCACAAAAAAGGGTTCATATGACTTGGCCATTGATTAAAAATTCAATTACCTGGAAAGATAGGTTTCTTTTATCAAAATTTATTATGACTTCAGATAAGTTTACTCAAGGAAGTAAAGTCAGAGCTTTTGAGAAAGAATGGAGTGATTGGTCGAATACTAAGTACTCTGTTTTTGTGAACTCGGGAAGCTCTGCTAATCTATTATTAACTTCTGCAGTTACGGAGCTGTATAAAATTGAAAAAAATGCAAAAATATTAACTTCTGTATCCACTTGGGCGACAACAGTTAGCCCCATTATACAGTTAGGGTACACTCCGGTTTTTTGTGATACCGATTTAGGTAATTTCTGCTTCGATTTATCTCATCTAAAAAAGTTATCAGAACAATATAAAGAAGAGATAAAGATTATATTTGTACCTCATTTACTGGGGTTAAAAGCTCCTGTATCTGTGTATAAAACTTTTTTCCCAAAAGCGATAATTATAGAGGATTGTTGCGAATCACACGGAGTCGAGGTAGAGGGGGAAGCAAGTACTTACAGTTTTTATTTTGGACACCACATGACAACAGTGGAAGGGGGTATGATTTCGACGGACAATAAAGAGCTATATAACTTGTTACTAATGAAAAGAAGTCACGGATTAGCCAGAGAAAGTTTATTTTTTGATAAATATACGCAAGAGAATACAGAAACTGAGGCTTCTTTTCTTTTTATGACTACGGGATTTAATTTTAGAAATTCCGAGTTATTTGCTCTTTTAGGTAGTTTACAGCTAAAAAAATTAGATAAGTGGATACAGGCAAGAAGAAACAACTATAAAAAATTTATAAATTTACTAGAAAATTACGATGAATTTATAATACCTGAAGATCAAAGATCAATAAACAGTAGTTTTTGTCTTCCTTTTATAGTTAAAAATAAATTGACATTAGAAAAGTTAAAGCAAAAGTTTGAAGATAATGGCATAGAGTATAGACCTATAATAGCGGGTAATTTACTTAAACATCCAGCATATAAATCTTTTGGAGTTTGTGAAGACTTTCCTAATGCCAATCTTATTCATTCTTTCGGAATTTATATAGGAAACAGTCAATTTGTGACAAATAAAAATTTTAAATGCTTAGAAAAGATTCTGGGGGAAATATGCAAAAAGTAGCTTTAGTAACAGGAGTAACGGGCCAGGACGGGGCATACCTTTCAGAATTATTATTGAAAAATAATTATAAAGTATACGGATTTATAGCCAGAAGAGTTAATCAATCTTACGAGAATTTAGAGTACTTAAATATTTTAGATAAGTTAAACTTTGTATTTGGGGACTTAACTGATCCCTCCAGTATAAATAATGCTATTAAAAGCATTAGACCTGATGAAGTATACAATTTAGGGGCGATGAGTTTTGTAGGACATAGCTGGGTGCAGCCTATATATACTACAGAAGTAAATGGTTTAGGAACTCTAAACTTTTTAGAGGCTATTAAAAACTTTTCCCCTGAAAGTTCCTTCTATCAAGCTAGTACTTCTGAAATGTACGGAAATAATTGGGATGAAGACCTCTTTCAGAGAGAAAGTACTAATTTTAGACCAAGATCTCCCTATGGAACTGCCAAAGTATTTGCACATAATACCGCAGTAAACTATAGGGAGAGTTATGGTTTGAATGTTTGCTGTGGTATACTTTTTAACCATGAAAGCCCTTTAAGAGGATTGGAATTCGTAACTAGAAAAGTAACGGATGCGGTTGCAAAAATACATTTAGGACAGCAAAAGTATATAGAACTGGGAAATTTAAATTCAGAAAGAGATTGGGGTTTTGCGGGAGATTATGTCAAAGCTATGTACAAGATGACTTCTGAAAAGTTAAACGATGATTTTGTAGTAGCAACAGGAAAATTATACTCTATAAAGGATTTATTAAGAATTTCTTTTAATTCTATTGGTATACAAGACTATTCTCGGTATATAAAAATAAATCCAGACTTTATTAGACCTGCTGAGGTGCCTTATCTTAGGGGTGACTTTTCTAAAGCTAAAGAGAAATTAAACTGGGAACCAGAAAAATCTTTTGAGGATATGATACTCGAAATGGTAAATGCAGATATAAAAAGGATAAAAAATTAATGTCAGAAATTTCTATTGTAACTTCAATGAGCCACAAGCTGTACACTCAATATGCTGCCAGTCTCATTGAAACTTTTAAAGAACACAACATATCTTTCCCTTTACATATATACACTGAAGATAATGTTGATTTATTTCCTACAGAAAATAACATTATTTTACATAAAATAAGCCCTGATTGGGAGCTTTTTCGAGACAGGAACAAACATAGAAAGTTTAAGAGCTATATGGAAGACGGAGTGAGATTTTCTACTAAAGTGTTTTCTCAGTATGACCACTACAAAAATATTGGGGGGAAATTCATGTGGGTAGATGCTGATTGTGTATTTTTAGCTCCTTTAACAGAGAGTTGGGTAAATAAAATGCTACAAGAGTCTTTTGTTGCTTTTTATGATAGGCCCGGGGTTTATACCGAATCAGGGGTAATATTTTTTGATAGCACTAAAGAAGTGTCCGATACTTTTTTTGAAAAGTATGTAACATACTATAAAGAAGACTCTGTATATTTACTTCCCTACTATACAGACTGCCACGTTTTCGACGCCGTTAGAAACTCTTGTAAAAATATCTTAGATTATAAAGAAAATAAGTTAGGACAATTTCAATCACATAAAAATCTGCATGTTATGGCTTTAGATCCTAGTTTGTCCCCTTTCATTGATCACAGAAAAGGAAACCGAAAAAAGTTTAAAAATTCGCCAGAGTTGCTAAAGCAATGAAAGCAGGAAAAATTTGGGGAACGACAGAATTAATTGAACATAACAACTCATTAGAGTTTCATAGAATTGAATTTCAAGAAGGTTATTGCTGTTCAGAGCATTATCATAAGACAAAATGGAATGGATTTTTTGTCGAGTCTGGGGAGATGATGATAAAAACTTGGCAAGATGAGCCTGAAGATGAAACCCCACATCTTTGTGACCAAACAATTCTTCGTGCAGGAGACTATTATAAAGTAGCGCCGGGAAAGTGGCATCAATTTTTAGGTATTAAATCAGGGGTTGCCTTTGAGTTGTATTGGTCAGAGTTTGACGGTAATGATATTGTAAGACGAACACAAGGAAAAAAATTATGACACAAACAGAATTAAATCTTGACACAAAACTAGAAAGCCCCTATAATGGACTATTCTGGTGCTGGTATAGAAAAGAGTTTTTTCGATGGCCGCAATATATTAACTGGTATAGGAGTACCAAACTTTGAAAATTTATACAAGTGAAGACGATTTATATCAATATGAAGAAGGTTGGAATCGTCCTCCAATCGTAGTGCCTTCTGTAGTTTTTCAGACGCGAGTGCGAGATGTAACTATTGACGGTCCAAACCCATATCGATGGGAGCAGAAAACTAGTTATGATTATTTTGCGGGTAAAAGAGTAGTTGTATTTTCCCTGCCGGGCGCTTTCACGCCAACCTGCTCAACTTATCAGCTTCCTGCTTTTGAAGAAATGTACTATACCTTTCAAAATCGAGGTATCGATGCAATTTATTGTATCTCTGTAAATGACGGATTTGTAATGAACGCTTGGGCAAAAGCACAGAATATCAGTAACATAAGAATGATTCCTGATGGTAGTGCTGAGTTTACCCGAGGCATGAATATGGAGGTTCGTAAAGATAATCTCGGCTTTGGAACTCGTTCATGGCGCTATGCAATGGTCGTAAATAATGGTCTCATCGAAAGCATGTTTATCGAAGAGGGAAGAGAAGACGACCACGAAGAAGACCCATACGAGTACACTATTCCTGCCTTTATTCTGGATACTCTCTAATGGATCTAACTAAATTAAATAAACTCGTAATCACGATGGAGGAGTGCGGAGAGCTAATTCGAGCCTGTTCAAAAGTAATGAGGCACGGAGTTGAAGACCCTAAATATCTTTCAAACTTGGTTGACGAAATGGGTGATGTACGTGCAATGATATCTGTTCTCGCAACAGCCTACGAACTTGACCAGGGCAAAATTGAAGACGCTACACAAAAAAGGCTCGCAAAGATGAAGCGCCCCGATTACAGTTGAGGACAAAAATAACTCTTGACATTTTTTTCTCGAGGTGTTATACTATTGGAAATTGTGAGAGTAGCGTTCTGTGAATATATTTGTTCTTGACAACGACATTGACTTGTGT
>Ga0255769_10006684_pt1 | contig 10400 bp, 7 predicted proteins | sample 041ome_9_FD_179637 | JGI IMG/M metagenome (GOLD analysis project Ga0255769, IMG submission 179637) | Coastal salt marsh microbial communities from the Groves Creek Marsh, Skidaway Island, Georgia - 041413US metaG (version 2) | ecosystem: Environmental > Aquatic > Marine > Intertidal zone > Salt... | reverse complement strand
ACAAACTGGAAAAATGGTTGCGCCAGAATTATATATAGCGGTAGGTATTTCAGGGGCAATTCAACATTTGGCCGGTATGAAAGATAGTAAAGTGATAGTCGCTATTAACAAAGATGCGGAAGCGCCTATATTCGGAATAGCAGATTATGGACTTTCAGCTGATTTATTCCAAGCAATTCCTGAAATCATTAAAGAGTTGGACCTTCTTAATAAGATAGAATCTTAACTTTTAGTATATAATTAAATTTATGAGTGAAATCCAAAGAGAGGAAATGACTTATGATGTTGTGATAGTTGGGGCCGGGCCTGCTGGACTTTCTACAGCCATTAAACTTAAACAATTAAATAATGAACTATCTGTTTGCTTGTTAGAAAAATCTGCTGAAGTAGGTGCTCATATTTTAAGCGGTAATGTATTTGAGACAAAAGCTCTTGATGAATTAATCCCTAATTGGAAAGAACTTAATGCGCCAATTAATACAAAAGTAAAATCAGAGGAATTTTTATTTTTAACTAAAGAAAAAAGTTTTAAGGTTCCTAACTTTCTTCTTCCTCAGTCGTTACAAAATCATAATAACTATATTATTAGTCTGTCTAATTTATGTAAGTGGCTAGGAGAGTTTGCTGAAAATTTAGGTGTTGAAATTTTTCCTGGATTTGCTGCAAGTAAAATAATTTATAATGAAGAGGGGGAGGTTGCTGGAGTTCAAACTGGAGACATGGGACTGGATCAAAATGGAAATCCAAAAGATAATTTTGAACCTGGTATAAACATTAAAGGAAAAGTAACCGTATTATCTGAGGGTTGTAGAGGCCATTTAGGAAAAGAAGTCATTAAAAAATTTAATTTAGAAGCAAACAATAAATCACCCCAACAATATGGTATCGGATTTAAAGAAATATGGGAGATTAATTCAGAAAATCACCAATTGGGGAAAATTATGCATAGTGTTGGTTGGCCATTAGAAAATGATACTTACGGAGGAAGTTTTTGTTATCACGCAGAAAATAATCAACTTTATTTAGGTTACGTCATTGGCCTTGATTATAAAAATCCTTATTTATCTCCTTACGATGAATTTCAACAATTTAAAACTCATCCAGAGTTAAGAAAAATATTAACTGGTGGAAAAAGAATTTCATATGGAGCAAGAGCTCTTATTGAAGGAGGAATTCAAAGCCTTCCTCAAATGCACATGCCAGGGGCGCTACTAATTGGTTGCGATGCAGGAACATTAAATATGCCGAAAATTAAAGGCTCACATACCGCTATGAAAAGTGGAATTATAGCTGCTCAAGTAATTGATAAGCACATTTATGATGGTGAAAATTTATCAATTTATGAAAAAGAATTTAAAAATTCCTGGGTTTATGAAGAGTTGCATCAAGCTCGAAATGTTAAACCTAGTTTTAAATGGGGCTTGATACCAGCGATGATATTTACTGGAATTGATCAGAAAATATTTGCAGGAAAGCTGCCATTCACTCTGCAGCATGATCATGCAGATCACGAAAGTTTAGAATTAGCAAAAAATTCAAAAAAAATAGAGTACCCCAAATACGATAATCAGTTTACCTTTGATAAACCAAGTTCTGTTTATTTATCTGGGACTAATCATGCTGAAAATCAACCTTGTCATTTGTTACTGAAAGACTCTGAACTTACAACTACATATACTCTAGAAGAGTATGATGAGCCTGCACAAAGATATTGTCCAGCGGGTGTTTATGAAGTTGAATTAAACCCTGAAACAAATAAACAATACCTTAAAATTAATTCACAAAACTGCATTCATTGTAAAACTTGTGATATTAAAGAACCTTCACAAAACATTGATTGGGTAGCTCCTGAGGGTGGGGGTGGACCTATGTATTCTGGAACTTAGCTAAAGCCAGTTTTTTTTCATAGAAAGAACATCTTCATCGCCTTGAAGGATAATTGAAGAAAGACTTTCAATCTTGGGTAATACGCTTGAGAAATAAATCATGGAGCTTGAGATTTTGGCATTTAAAAATTCTTCATCCATTTCTTTTGTATTTTTTAAATCAACTGATTTAGAAGCTGTTTTAATCATCATCCATCCACCAAAAACATACCCAAGCATCATTAAATAATTTACTCCAGATACCGCTGACCTCTTTTTATTGTTAGAGATCGAGACGATATGATTAATAACTTTTTTAGTTATATCAATCGATACGCTCATTCTTTGGCAAATATTTTTTAAATTTTTATTTTCAGATTTTGAGATTTCAATTACCTCATTATTAATTTCAGATATTAAGTCAGTAATAGCTCTACCATTATCTCTGATAGTCTTTCTAAAAACTAAGTCGTTTGCTTGGATTGCTGTTGTCCCTTCATAAATAGGTAAAATCCTAGCATCTCGATAGTGCTGCGCGATCCCAGTTTCTTCAATAAAGCCCATGCCACCATGAATTTGGATAGCATTTGAAGTAATCTCAAGTGATCTTTCTGTTAACCAACCTTTAATAATAGGGATCATCAAAGAGGACTTTAATTCCCAATAATCACTTTGAGAGGATTTGGTCATATCCAAAGCAAAACCACCGTAAATGGCTAGAGCTCTCATAGCTTCAACTTCAGCTTTCATTGTGGATGCTAGTCTCAAAACATCTGGGTGATCAATGATTGGATCTCCTTTTTTCCCATCAATGGGTATTCCTTGAACTCGATCAAAGGCATACATCTTAGATTGTTGAAAGGCTCTTTCGGATACTGCCAAACCTTGAACACCAACTGAAAATCTAGCATGGTTCATCATTTCAAACATTATGTTTAGACCTTGGTTTTCCTCACCGACTAAATATCCAACGGCACCCTCGTTATCTCCAAATTGAAGAACAGCTGTTGGTGATCCTTTGACCCCAAGTTTTTTTTCAATTGAAAGACAGGTAACATCATTTTTTTTACCAATACTACCATCTTCATTAGGAATGAACTTTGGAACAATAAAAACTGAAATACCTTTGTTGCCTTCAGGAGCATCAGGTGTTTTTGCTAAAACTAAATGAATGATATTTTCTGATAGATCGTGCTCCCCGTATGTAATATATATTTTTTGTCCAGAAATTTTGTAGTGACCATTTTCCTTCACTGCTTTTGTTTTTATAGAAGATAAATCAGTACCGGCTTGTGGCTCAGTTAAATTCATGGTGCCAGTCCATTCACCAGAAGCTAATTTGGGGATATAAAAATTTTTTTGATCCTCTGAGGCAGATTTCTGTAAAGCGTAAATTAATCCTTGAGTAAGCAAATGACATAGCGCTAAGGACATATTAGAACTGTGCCAAATTTCATTGACAGCTGCAGACAAAGTTACTGGAATTTGTTGTCCGCCATATTGTTCTTTTGCTTCTAGGCCAAACCAACCACCATCTCTTAAACTTTCGTAAGCTTCTTTATAACCTTGCGGAGTTTTTACTTCTCCTGAGTCTAATCTTTTTGAACCCTCGTGATCGCCAGATAAATTACATGGATCGAGGACCTCAGAGCCTATTTTTCCTGCCTCTTCTAATATGGCGTCAACCAAGTCGTCAGAAAAATGCTGATAATCGGAAATTTTAGTAAGATCTTTTAGATTTATAAGATTTTTGATAACAAAGTTGAGGTCTCTGACTGGAGCTTCATACATTTTTTAAATATATACTTTTTTAGAATTCTTACCTAAAGAAATCAAAATTTCATGTTCGTTAGTATTCATTTCAAGTGCTAAGTCCTCACATGATTGATTTTCTCCTAAAATTTCTACTGGCTTACCGAGATATAAATTTTTTTCATCCACATCAGATACATCGATAGTAACTAAGTCCATCGATACTCTTCCAAGTACTTTGCATGGTATTCCATTTATGAAAACTTTTGCATTATTGCTTCCAGATCTTAAATAGCCATCGGAGTAACCAAAGTCAATTGTGGCAACTTTAATATTTTTTTTGGCTTTAAATGTTTTGCTATATCCTACAGTTTGACCTTTCTTTATTGAGGCAATTTGTAAAATTGGAGCATAGATACTCATAACACCTTTTAATCCAAACGATTTTTTTAAAAATGGATTTATCCCATAAAGGCTTTTTCCTGGTCTGATATAATTTAAGTGAAAATCTTTTCCAACAAAAGTTCCTGATGAGTTAGCAATACTTAAAGGTTTATTAAAAAGTTTATTAATTTTTTTTAATTGATTTAGTTGAAATCGACATTCTTTTATATTCTGTTCATCTGCTGAAGATAAATGAGTCATTAAAAATTGAACATTTTTTAAAATCGATAGTTCTTTAATTTGATTTATTTCTTCAATTTTAAAACCTAAACGATTCATTCCTGTATCAAAATGTAAAACAAAGTTAGTATTGGGAATAAATCTTTTAAAGATCTCCAATTGTTTTAAATTATTAATGATCGGAGTAATTTCGTATCGCTTTATATAACCACATATTTCCTTGGATATAGTTCCAGACAGCAAATATATATTTATCTTTTTTTTATGTTTTTTTCTTAAATTAATTGCATCATCTAAGCGGGCTACATAAAAATGATTACAACCATTTTTCTGAAGCACATCAGAGCATTGTTGGATGCCATGTCCGTAGGCATCCCCTTTAATCACAGACATGATCTTAGAGTTTCCAGCTCTTTTTTTTAAAATATCGTAGTTATTTATTAAATTGTGCCTGTTGATATAAATTTGATTGTTATCAAGTTTTTTCATTTTTTGAAGTATATTTTGTTTCACTATATGAATTTTTTCGCTTCAACGACATGAATAATTATCATAATATTATTTAACTATTATAATAGGAAATGGAGGAATAAATGAAAAAACTACTTTCATTATTTTACACTCTAGTTTTATTAGCTGGTTTATCTACTGTAGCTAAAGCAGCTGATCCAATTAGAATCCCAGTTTTAAACTGGTCAAGTCAAATTGTTATGGCTAACGTTATGAAGCAAGCTTTTGAAGAGCTTGGATATGATGTTGAGTTAGTACCATCTGAATCTGCTACTAGATACGAAGCTGTACGTGTTGGTGAATTACACGTTGCTCATGAAACTTGGCAGTCAACTATGGCTAAACCTTTCTATGAAGCAATGGACAAAGGTGGCTTAATTGATGCTGGATCTCATGCAGCTCCAACCCTAGAAGATATGGGTGTTCCACAATGGGTTATTGATGAAAATCTATGCCCAGGTCTACCTAGCTGGGAAGCACTAAAGTCTGATGAGTGTGTAGCAAACTTCGCAACTCCTGACTCTGAAGGAAAAGGAAGATGGTTAGAAGGTCCTTATGAGTGGCACACAGACGTGATGCCTAACAGACTTAAAGGTCTTGGTTTAGATGACAAGTGGATGGTTAAATTTGCTGGTAGTGCTGATGCATTATGGGCAGAGTTAGCAGCTGCTAAGAAAGAAGGTAGAGGTACTGTGATCTTTAACTGGACACCAAACTTTACTGATGCTGAAGGTTTCGTATTTATCGAATTCCCAGAGTTTTTCCAAGGTTGTAGACTAGAAGACGGTGGTTCTTTAGAAACTACTGGATGTGGTTCTCCAATCGGTTGGTTAAAGAAAGCAGCACACATTAAGTTCCCAATCACTCATACATCTGCATATAAATTCTACACAAAGATGGAATTTAATTCAGGTAATATCGGTGAAATGGCTAACTACGTCGATAATGGTGGTATGACTCACGCTGAGGCAGCTACTGCTTATATTGCTAATAACAGAGATCAAATCGATCTCTTTATGAACTAGTATAATACTTTATTTTATACCCCTGCTTAATGATTAAGTAGGGGTATAATATTTTTCTGGAGTAAAAATAAAAATGTCACCAACCATAAGTTGCTCATCTGTTTATAAAATATTTGGAAACAATGCTCAAAAATTACTTACTGATAATAATGGCAAGGTTGACGCAAAAAAGTTTCAAGAGTCTGGCTGCATAGTAGGCGTTAATGACGCCTCCTTTGACGTTAATAAAGGAGAAATGTTAGTTGTTATGGGTCTATCAGGGTCTGGCAAATCTACACTTCTAAGATGTATTTCAAGGTTAACTGATGCCACAGCGGGAAAAATTTTAATTGATGGCGAGGATATTTGCTTGATGAACAACAAGCAACTAATAGAACTTCGAAGAGAGAAGATGGGTATGGTTTTTCAAAATTTCGCTCTTTTGCCTCACAAAACTGTTTTAGAAAATATTGCCTTTCCCTTGCAAGTAAAAGGTGTGACTACTGATAATAGTATCCATAAAGCTTTAGAAATGGTTGAGTTGGTAGGTCTAAAAGGTCGTGAGAATTATTTTCCAAGAGAATTGTCGGGAGGACAACAACAACGCGTAGGCATAGCTAGATCTCTTGCCGTTGAGCCTGATATTTGGTTTTTGGATGAACCTTTTTCTGCATTAGATCCACTTATCAGAAAAGAAATGCAAGATGAATTTTTGAGACTACAGTCTGTATTAAATAAAACCATCATGTTTGTTACTCATGATTTCGATGAGGCCTTGAGGTTGGCAGACAGGATTGCCATCATGAAGGATGGAATAATCGAACAATTAGACAAACCGGACAACATTGTTTTAAATCCAGCTACTGATTATGTTAAAAAGTTTACTCAAGATGTTCCTAGAGAAAAAGTATTAAAGATTGAATCAATTATGGATGATGTCGATTCTAATGCTTCTGGTGAGCTCGCTATCAATAGAGATGATATCATCGAGACTGTAGCTGAGAAAATTTTAAATAGTAAAAATATAATTAAAGTTATTGATAGCGAAAAGAATGTAGTTGGATCTATAAATCCATCAAAAGTTATCAAAGTATTATTTGGTGAATAATTATACTGAAATTTTAAAAAATTCTAAGCCAGCTCAGTTTGGTCTTTTATTTGTCATATTTTTTGGTTTATATTTTTTAGTTCCCCATAGTGAGGGTAACTATTTATGGAGATTGCCTTCTCTATTAAAAGGAATTCCTCTTTGGATTAATAATGTAATTTTCAATGCACTTTATGAATGGTTCCCGCTTAAAGTTTGGGATCCTGTTTTCGAAATGTATGAAGAAAAAGCTGCTTTTAGAGAATTTACAAAAACAGTATCCAAAAGTCTTTTATTCCTAATTACATTTGTCAGAGAATTGCTTTTGGGTGGAGATAAAATAATAGATATTTTTGTCAGTGACGCTTGGTTGAAAGAGAACGACTGGCTCTCTTGGCCAGCTCTACCATGGACCGCGGCTACTGTTGGAGCTTTTTTACTAGGTTATCAGTTAAATGGAGTAAGGCTAGGGCTCTTGGGTGGAATAGGTGCGCTCTATGTTTCTGTGTTTGGTAACTGGGTTCCATCAATTCAGACTTTATCTTTTGTTCTTATAACAACTCCTATTTGTTTTGTCTTAGGACTGGCATTTGGTATTTGGGGCTATTTAGATAAAAAAGTAGAAACAGCCTTACAACCTGTACTTAACGTTATGCAAACTATGCCACAATTTGCATACTTAGTTCCGATTATTGCTCTATTTGGTTTAGGAGACCACGCAGGATCAATAGCAACTATTATTATCGCAACTCCTCCAATGATTAGAAATACCATTCTTGGCTTAAAAAGAATTTCACCAGAGGTAGTAGAGGCAGGTTTAATGAGTGGTTGTAATAAACGACAACTTCTTTTCAAAGTTTTAATTCCAACAGCTAGAAGAGATATTTTAAATGGAGTTAATACTGTAATTATGCAGTGCTTGGCTATGGTTGTGATTGCTTCATTTGTTGGCGCTAATGGTCTAGGTCTTAACCTTAAAGTTGCATTAAATAGTTTAAAGATTGGAAAGGCCGCAGAAGCTGGTTTATGCATTGTCTTTATTGCAGTTATTTTGGATAGATATACTAAGGCTTGGGCAAATAAGCCCATAGATTATTTCGAGGATTTAACTTTTTTACAAAGATATCGATTCTTAATAATGTTTGGAGTCTCAATTATTGTATTTTCTATAATTGCTTTTATAGCGAATGGATATTTTGATAAAATTAACTATTTATACTTGATCCCAATAGAAAAAGGTTTGACCATCGCCCATTATATTGATGCAGGAGTTGACTGGGTTTGGGAAACATTCTTCTACTCATTAAACACATTTAATAAATTCCTAATAACTCAGGTATTAGTTCCAATGAAAAAAGCCTACCTGGGAATGCCAGTTGTAGCCACCTTTACTCTAGCTATGGGAGTTGCATATATTGTAGGTGGAATAAGAACAGGACTATTGGTAGGTGGAATGCTTTTATTCATTGCTTTATCCGAATATTGGGATAGGGCATTGATCACAATGTATATGGCAACATTTGCTGTTATTATGGCATCTTTAAATGGAATTATAGTTGGATCTATTTTTGCTCAAACAGAAAGAGGTTCAAGATTTATATTATCTGTCTGTGACTTTTTTGAAACCTTCCCTTCCTTTGTATATCTAATTCCAGTGATCTTCTTATTTAATATTACTGATACTTCTGTTTTGATAGCCGCAATTGTTTATGCAACAGTTCCAGCTACTCGTTATACTGTATGGGGTTTAAAAAGCGTTCCTCTGCAGTTACATGAGGCTGGCACCATGTCAGGTGTAACTAGAATGCAAAGATGGACGAATATCGAAATACCAATTGCTTTTCCAACTATCATGCTTGGTGTAAATCAAACAGTTGTTTTCTCTCTACAAATGGTAATTCTTGGTGCTTTAATTGGAACTGAAGACTTAGGTCAAATTATCTTTGGTGCTTTATCGAGAACAAAAGATGGTGCGGGAGTTGCTCTTACTTTAGGTGTTTTTGTATCGCTTATAGCAATATCAGTAGATGTAATTGTTAGAAACTGGGCAGAGGATAGAAAAAAAGCATTAGGTCTAGCTTGATGCTAAAGTTTTTTTATTTGCTCCTAGCTATAGTATTTGAAGTCGTAGCAACAATCTCTCTTAAGCTTTCGAATGGATATACTCAAATAACCCCAACAATTGTGATGGCCATTTCCTATATTATTTGTTTTTATTTCCTTTCAAAATGCCTAAATGAATTTATTTCAATAGGATATGTTTATGCAATCTGGGCGGGTTTAGGTATAGTCCTGATCACACTTCTTGGTGCAATATTTTTTAAAAACGTTGTTGATATACCCGGTGTAATCGGATTATCATTAATAGTATTAGGAGCTATAGTTTTGAATTTATTTTCAAAAATGTCTCATTAGTCATGATAATACCTAGAATAACTAAACCTTACGAACCTGGATTACCAGCCTTAGGCAATGATTTAGAAAATTATTTAGTAACTGCAGGTGGATCGGTCACTCTTAAACTAGAGCCAGGTGATAAATTCAAAATTATTAATTTAGAAGGTCTTCAGCAGGCTGAACTCGTTGCATTTAATTCAAAGGGTGAGTGTAGTTTGTCACCTTTAAGCCTGAAAAGTGAACACAAAGGTGAACTGACAAAAAAAATTTTAACTAGTAATGATGAGTCCGCCCAAATAGCTTTTTCAAAATTAAAAAGACTAGGACATGAAGTTAACTCTATCAATCAATCCATTCTCGTCTTTTCAAAAGAAGCTCAAGCAAATAGTGTTGAGGATTTTGAGACCAATGACTCATCAATTTGTATTATTTCAGCGCCTGGGGAAACTGAAATTACTCATGAAAATATTCCCGCTTCGGAATTAAGAGTAATAGTTCAAAGATCTAGAAAAAGAGAAGAGGGGGAGTTTTTATTACCTGATCCTTTAATGGATCCTGTCGAGGAAATTTTTGTAAACCGTTACACGGCAATGTCATATGAAGTTAAAGAGGGCGACTTTATTCAAATTATAGATATTTATGGAAGACAATGTTCTGACTTTATGGCTTTTGATGCTGACAAACTTCATAAAGGACAAGAATTAGCTATCGATACTACTAATAGTAGATATTTAATGGGCTCAGCTTTTCCAATGCCGGGACTCCACTCAAAATATTATGATGAAAATCAATTCCCAATGGTGGAAGTTTATAGGGACACTGTAGGAAGACACGATACTTTTGGAACTGCTTGCACGTCAAAATTTTATGATGACTTGGGTTATTTTGGTCATCCGAATTGCTCTGATAACTTTAATAGAGTCCTCGATAAATTTACTTTAAGAAAAAGATTGGGATGGAATGCCATCAACTTGTTTTATAACACGGCAATTGATGCCAATAATTCTTTAATTTTTGATGAGCCCTGGTCCAGACCGGGTGACTATGTAATGTTTAAAGCATTAAAAAACTTAGTTTGTGTATCTTCAGCATGTCCTGATGATGTGGATGCTGCAAACGGATGGAATCCAACAGACATATTTGTAAGAGTTTACAGGCCCA
>Ga0255769_10006661_pt1 | contig 10422 bp, 10 predicted proteins | sample 041ome_9_FD_179637 | JGI IMG/M metagenome (GOLD analysis project Ga0255769, IMG submission 179637) | Coastal salt marsh microbial communities from the Groves Creek Marsh, Skidaway Island, Georgia - 041413US metaG (version 2) | ecosystem: Environmental > Aquatic > Marine > Intertidal zone > Salt... | reverse complement strand
CCTCTGATAAATGGTTTTTGATATATTCAGTTATCCCATCTCTTATGGGTTGGTCCTCTTATTTATTATCTGATATCTGGCAGGGCGCGGCATCGGTGCTCATTGCCGGATTTATAATATCTTTTGTGATTGATATTCGATTGATAAAGTTAGGTGCGTGGCAGTTTTGGATGAATCCACTTCGAACAAATCTAACCCTTATTGCTTGTTTTAGTTTAACAGTCTTGCTACTTCATTAGTTCACACTCAAATTTAATGAGAAGAATACAGCTTTTTTGGGCTTTTCTTTTTTCATTAATTATTTGATGAGCATATTCAATAAGCGGCCAACTGGACCTGTTAATACAATTGGGCCCTCATTAACGGCAAGCACAATACATTCCCCGTCCGCATCTGCAACAGGCTTGTGAACGGCTCCCGTCTCTTGAATGGATATATCTCCTGGGCCGTAAGATCCGTATTCGTCGGTAAATCCACCAGCAAGTACAAGGGAGACTTCATTGCCATCGTGAGAGTGGCTTGGAACACCGCATCCAGGAGCTATTCGATAAAGTTTGGCATTACCAAACTCATCTCCAAAATCGACGGTTTGCTCAGACAGGCCAATGCCGATTCGGCGCCAGTTTTTTGAGAAAGTGGCCTCAGAAATGAAATTTCGCAACGGTAAGGGCAATTTGTCGTTATCATTGCTTATGTTGCTCTTGGCTATTTCTTCATCTTGTTGTTCGCCATCAATTTCATCCATCAGCCTCTCAAAGCTGCCTTCAGACATCGATATCGGATCAGAATTTTCCATTAACGCGCCGCCAATTTGCAAAAGCATGCGGATAGATCTCGCACTGGAAGGATTCATAGAAATATGACTTTCCACCAATACCTCAAGTGCTAAAGGCAGGTTTCCACCTGCGTAGTCGATTAGCAATGATTCCACTAATGTTAATGTGTTTTGTTTATTCATTGCGTTAATCTTACCCCTCTAATTCTTCTAATTGGGTTCGCAATCGATTAATGGCAAGACGGATGCGAGATTTTACCGTTCCAAGCGGTAAATTCGTCTCGTCTGCGATTTTTCTATGCGACTTCTCTTCATAATACGCAGAAATTATTAGTTTGGCCTGCTCTGGGGGTAAATTTTTTAGCGCATTTTTTATTTTTTTCTCTTCTTCAACTCGTTGCAAGATATCATCGCTCTTATCTACGGGTATTTGGAAAAATGAAGGATCGTTTAAATCAGGTAAGGGGCGGTTATCTTTTCTCAGCTTATCTATACGCTTATTTCTTGCGATAGTGAAAATCCACGTACTTGCTCCAGCGCTATTGGGATTAAATGTTTCTGCCCTGCGCCAGACCATTATCATGGATTCTTGACATATTTCTTCTGCAGCAGACATGTCAGATCCGATACGCAATAAAAAGGATTTTAATCGTGGCGCAAAATGTTCATACAATTTTTTGAACGCAGATCTGTCCCTATTGCTGCCTATGCGAAGCAACAACCTATCCCATTCAGATAAGTTGCTATGATTATCATTAGAGGAGCCAGATCCCATGAACATATCTAACGATGAAATTAATTCACCTACAACCCTTAAATTCATAATATTAATAAATAATTAAATAATCATGATTTTGTTTGATAATAATGGGCCAGATGCATTAAACCGACTTATGATTCACCTGAAGCGTCTTACAAATCAAACTTTTGCCACAATTTATTTAAATAAGTCCTTTATACCTCTTGCTTCATCTTAAAAGTTTTGCGATTTATGAGCGCATTAACCACAGGCCTTTTTACAATTCGGTAAGTATTTATGAAAAAACTAGCGCATGGTGCATAAAATGATTAAACAAACAGTATTTTTGTTAAAAATTATTATGGTTTGTCTTTTTACAACAAACTCGTCAGCCTCGGAAAAAATTCAAATTGACCAATTTAATGATTGGTCTGTGTTGCGTCAGGAAACAGATGCAGGCAGATTATGTTACATCACTAGTGAGCCTATCGAGAAAAAAGGCGATTATAATAAGTCAAATCGTGGGGAGACCAGAGTATTTGTAACGCACGGACCAGGCAAGGCAGAGCGTGACGTGGTTTCAATCGTGGCTGGATATGTATTCAAGAAACAATCCGAGGTGGAGCTGAGTGTTGATGGTAATAAGCAGTCCTTTTTCACGCTTGAGGACAGAGCTTGGTCGTTTGGCCAAGATGAAGATAAAAAAATCATACGTAATATGAAGCGCGGCAATAAACTTACCGTTACAGGAGTTTCTAGTAGAGGCAATAAAACCATTGATGTTTATTCTTTGTCTGGTTTTACTAAGGCAAAACAAATGCTGGACAAAATTTGCTCATAGCCAGCTTGGGCAGAAAATAAGTTATATCCAATGACACAATCATCGCTCGCAAGAGCGGAAAATTCAAAACAGCACTCAGAGTTGCAAAATCTAACAGCACTCTCATTTGCAGAACTCACAAACGCCATTACTGAATGTGGCCTACCCAAATTTAGAGCGAAGCAAATTTGGAGCTGGATTTGGCGACATGGCGTAACTGATTTTCAGGATATGAATAATATTGCTAAACCGGTTCGCGTCGAATTAGCAAAATATTTTGTTATCACTCGTCCGGCTATAAGCAGACGTCAGCAATCCTCAGATGGTACTCTTAAATGGCTAATAAGACTAGCTGACGGACAGGAAGCAGAGACCGTCTATATTCCAGAAGAAGACAGAGGCACTTTATGCATATCAAGTCAAGTTGGGTGTACGCTAACCTGTTCTTTTTGCCACACTGGCACACAGCGACTGGTGCGAAATCTCACTGTTGATGAGATTTGTGGCCAGATACTTCTTGCGATGGATGAATTAGGTGACTGGCCTTCTGGCAATCCGTCACGGCGGCTTACAAATGTAGTGTTGATGGGAATGGGCGAGCCCCTATTTAATTATGATAATGTGGCAGAAGCCATCAAGATTATCATGTCAGGAGATGGTATTGCTATCTCAAAAAGGCGAATAACTTTATCAACTTCTGGGATTGTGCCTGAAATAGCGCGTTGCGGCGCGGAGCTTGGCGTTAATTTAGCTATTAGTCTTCATGCTGTGACAGATACTTTGCGTAATGAATTGGTGCCTATTAATAAAAAATATAATCTGAACACGCTGATAGACGCAGTGCGTAATTACCCTGGTTTATCGAATGCCAGAAGAGTGACATGGGAATATGTGATGCTAGATGGTGTCAATGATAGCCCAGAAGACGCTAAGGCATTAATCAAACTTATTAGCGGCATTCCATCCAAGATAAATTTAATTCCGTTTAATCCTTGGCCTGGAAGCCACTATAATACATCAAAACCAGACAAAATAGAGAGATTTGCTGCTATTGTTTTAAAAGCAGGATATCCATCGCCTGTGCGAACACCAAGAGGCAGTGATATTCTTGCTGCATGTGGCCAGCTAAAGTCCGACTCCGTTCGATTGCGCGCAAGAGAGCGAGCCTAAAAAACTCTTAAAGATTAAAAGATAAAATTACAGGTGTTACTGTTTTATTGTATGGGGTGTTGATGATTTGCATCTATTGGAAAAACCAGAAGTTTTTGGTAAGAAATAGAAAATAGATACCAGAAACACTTGCACAACCACGTTACTGAACTTACATTGTAAGTACTATAATTCTGCAGTGTCACAAGGAGTATTCACATGCAAGATAATCATTACGCGAATGTATCGTCAGCACAAGCAAGCCAGATAGATATTGGATTGCGTCGTTATATGTTGGGTGTTTACAATCATATGACAACCGCGCTTGCCCTAACCGGCCTTTTTGCGTTTGCCATGAAATGGGCTGCTTTATCAATCCCAGGCGTTGCACAAGCTGTATATGGCTCACCTCTTCAATATGTTGTTATGTTTGCACCATTTGTGTTGGTTATGTATTTGAGCTTTAATATTCAAAAATTATCCCCTTTTACGGCTCGAAATGTATTTTATTTGTATGCCGCATTAATGGGGCTGTCTTTATCATCCATTTTACTTGTATTTACAGGCGAATCAGTTGCAAGAGCATTTTTTGTAACAGCTGGCGCGTTTGCAGGTTTATCCATTTACGGTTACACAACAAAACGCGACCTAACAGCCATGGGTTCATTCATGATAATTGGTTTGTTTGGTATTATCATCGCCTCACTTGTTAATATTTTTGTGGGCTCTGATTTAATGCAATTTGCAATCTCTGTAATTGGCGTATTTGTATTTGCTGGCCTTACAGCATGGGATACGCAAACTATCAAATCTATGTATTCAGCAGCAGATAGTGCTCAAGCAGCAGCAACTAAATCAATTTTTGGCGCATTGAAGCTTTATCTTGATTTCATAAATATGTTTATCATGCTGTTACATTTGTTTGGAAACAGAGATTAAATCTTCCAAATAGTGTGTTAGAAGATTGCATGAAGCGCTCTTAGTTGTTTAAGAGCGCTTTTTTTTAAGGAGATTAGTGGTGAGTGTGAGTTTAGCACACTATTTACAGAAGTCTGTTGAGCCAAATGAGACGGGAATAGCGCTCAAAAATACTATTATTTGTCTTTGCAACGCGTCGAAAATAATAGCAAAGGCGCTATGTGAAAACGGATTACCAGATAATCAATTGGGAATTCACGTTGGCGACATTAATTCAGATGGAGATTCTCAAAAAGCCTTAGACATACTTGCAGACAAAGCAATTATAGGTTCATTTACGAATGCTAGCATAGCGGCCTATTTCTCAGAGGAACAAGAAACAGCCCTATTGTTAAAGCCAGACGGAAAACTTATTATTTGTGTAGACCCGCTAGATGGCTCATCAAACATAGATAATAATCTTTCCGTTGGAACGATATTCTCAATACTCCCCAGAAAATCAAAAATATTCGAGCCTGAATATATTATGTCGGACGCTCTCCAGAAAGGAGAAAATCAGCTTGCAAGTGGTTTTTTTGTCTATGGCCCGCAGACTAGTTTAATTTTGACAACTGGCAGCGGTGTTGCCTCTTTCATCCTCAAACAGGGCGAGTTTATACAAATGGAATGGGAGCCAAGCATTCCAAACACAGGAAACCAGTTTGCTATTAATATGTCGAATATGAGATACTGGTCACAGCCAGCAACAGATTATATTCAAGCATGTCTAGATGGTGTAGATGGGCCATTTGCCAAGAATTATAATATGAGATGGTGTGGATCGCTGGTAGCAGATGCGTGGCGAATTTTCAGGCAAGGTGGTATCTTTTTGTATCCAGAAGATAGCAGAGAGAATTATCATGTTGGACGATTGCGTCTAATTTATGAAGCAAATCCAGTTGCCTTCCTCGTAGAACAGGCTGGAGGACGAGCCACTGATGGAAATGTTGAAATTTTAAAGATTGAGCCAAAAGCAATACATCAAAGAGTACCGTTGATTTTTGGTTCCAAAGACGATGTGTTAAATTACGAGTCGTTATAATAATTAGATTTAAAACTATTATAAGATATGTCAGTAAGAGAGAAGTAATATGTTAGTCACGCTTAGACAACTTTTGGATCATGCAGCTGAAAATGGGTATGGATTACCTGCTTTTAATATAAATAATCTAGAGCAGGGGCTTGCCATTCTAATGGCAGCAGAAAAAACAAATTCACCTGTTATTATTCAGGCATCTAGGGGGGCCAGAGCATATGCCGGGGATTTATTACTCCAAGCATTGATTAAAGGGTTAATAGGAACCTATCCAAACATACCTATTTGTATGCATCAGGATCATGGAAATTCCATGGCAACTTGTATGACGGCGATGCAATATGGGTTCTCGTCGGTAATGATGGATGGCTCTCTTGAAGCGGACGGGAAAACGGCTGCTAGCTATGATTATAATGTATCTGTGACATCCTCTGTTGCACAAATGGCACATTATGCAGGCGTCTCAGTAGAGGGTGAACTTGGAATATTAGGCTCATTAGAAACAGGTGAGGGTGAGAGTGAAGATGGTCATGGTGTTGAAGGAAAAATAGAACAAGACCAGTTACTTACCAATCCAAGTCAGGCAGTAGAATTCGTCAAAGCAACCAAGGTTGATGCGTTAGCAATTGCAATGGGTACAAGCCATGGCGCGTATAAATTCTCCCGAAAGCCTGATGGTGATATTCTTGCAATGCATGTAATAGAAGAAATCCATAACCGCCTGCCAAACACACATCTTGTTATGCATGGCTCTTCCTCAGTCCCACAAGAATTGCAGGATGTCTTCAACGAATTTGGCGGTGAGATGCCTCAGACTTGGGGAGTGCCTCTTGCTGAAATCGAACGCGGTATTAAAAACGGTGTTCGCAAAGTAAATATTGATACGGACTGCAGGCTAGCAATGGCAGGAGTAATAAGAAAGGTAGCTCAAGAGCAAAAAAGTGAGTTTGATTTAAGAAAATTTATGAAACCAGCAAGAGATGCAATGGAGGCCGTTTGTATAGATAGGTTTGAGCGGTTTGGCGCCGCTGGACAAGCTGGAAAAATAAAGCCGCTTTCGCTGAAACAAATGGCCGCGCAATATGAAGCAGGTGCACTAGAGCCCATTATTAGCTAATAGATTTAAGGATTTTTGTTAGCGATAAGCTGTGGGTCAAGACGTTTGTCTAACCAGTTTATTCGCCAGTCTAAATGGGCGCCAGTTGAGCGCCCGGTAGAACCAACAATTCCGATTATCTCTCCTCGATTTACGTAGTCTCCTAATTGAATAGAAATATCTTGGAGATGAGAGTATGTACTAGACAGATAATCGCCATGGGAGATTATAATCGTCCATCCGGTAAAATACAAATCTTCTGCCATCACTACCGTGCCAGCAGCAGATGCTGTAACTGGTGTTCCTGTTGGGGCTGCTATATCAATCCCAAAATGAGGTTGCCGAGGCGCACCATTCAAAATGCGTTGGCTCCCATATACCCCTGTAATAACGCCGTCAACAGGCCAGTCGAAGCCTGAAATAAAATAGTCTGTCGAAGTTCCCTTTTGGCTGCGTGCTTGTTTTACCAGTTCAGTGTCTTGTTCAATCCGGTTCAGGATTTTTACGGGTGGTGTTACCATATTATTTGGCAGGCCATTGATTTTCTGGGTTTTGTAAATTCGCTGTTCTGGTACCAGATTTAATTTAAATTCAGTACCGTCTTGGCAATGAGCGGTGAGTATTCTCAAATCAACATCATCCCTATGAAAACCAACCACAAAACCATTTTCCTTATTAATAGAGACAGCCCTGCCATCTAGCTTTATATGGGATGCATTTTCTGCTTTAAAGATTATCAAGCCACCTTGAATAGCCTTTCCTTTGACAGGGTTAATGCATGCGTTTGCAGAACCAAAAGAAAATAGAATGAGGAAGGTTAAAACAGCTGATAAAGTTCCAATTTTAGTCAAACTTTGCTTGAAGCAATTACAGCTTATAGTTACCATGGCAATAAATTTATCCCTCTCTCTAGTGTTTTGAAACATATTCAGAACGAATTTATAAGATACTATATTATGACACATTCACATGAAAAAATGATAATTATTGGCGCAGGCGCTGCTGGATTTACTGCGGCGATATATGCAGCTAGGGCAAATTTATCGCCAGTTGTGCTGGCAGGCTTGCAACCAGGGGGACAGCTTACAATAACCACCGATGTTGAAAATTACCCTGGTTTCTCAGAGGTTGTTCAAGGCCCCTGGCTTATGCAAGAAATGCAACAGCAGGCCGAGAATGTTGGCACACGCGTGATATATGATATCGCAACCTCCATCGAAACCGATACACACCCTATGCGGGTCAAGCTTGATGGGGGTGATACGATGACAGCTGATACGATTGTAATTGCAACAGGAGCACAAGCTCGCTGGCTAGGACTTGAAAGTGAAAATACATTTAATGGTAGAGGTGTGTCTGCATGCGCAACCTGTGACGGATTTTTTTACAAAGAGCGTGATGTAGTGGTTGTTGGAGGCGGTAATACGGCAGTAGAGGAAGCACTGTACCTATCAAACTTATGTAAGTCAGTAACACTTATTCATCGCCGTGATAGTCTTCGTGCAGAACAAATATTACAAGAACGTCTTTTTAAGCAGCCAAATGTTTCTATAGAATGGAATTATAATATTGCAGAAATTCTGGGGGACGATACTGGCGTAACTGCGGTGAGCCTTAAATCTACTACTAATGATTCTGAAAAGCAGATCAGCGCACATGGTGTATTTGTTGCGATTGGCCATGACCCTGCAACCAAGCCATTTCAAGATATCCTCGACCTGGATAATGAAGGGTATATTCTGGTGAAATCTGGGACAACCCTAACGTCGCAAACCGGTATTTTTGCTGCTGGAGACTGTGTTGATAAGATATATCGTCAGGCTGTAACGGCTGCTGGGATGGGTTGTATGGCGGCGCTGGATGCTGAAAAATACTTAGCATCTCTTAATGATTAAGTAGCGTTACCTGGATTGCTTTTTATCCATCATCATGATGCCTTTGGTCACGCAACGGCTGGCGCTTTTGGACTTGGTATTCGGATAGAGAAATTAATCGCTCCTGCAAAAAGCCCAGCGGCGATTGCAATGCTCCACATAGTCTGGTAGCTGCCAGATACATCATAAACATAACCCGCATACCAAGCACCAAAGAAGGAGCCTATCTGATGCGATAGGAATACCATTCCATACAACATTGTTACATGCTTAGCCCCGAAAAATACCACAACAAGTCCGCTGGTAAGCGGAATTGTTCCAAGCCACAACAACCCTATGGCAGCGCCAAAAAACAAGGCCATAGCAGTGGAGGGGGGGATAAACACAAACAAGGCAATTACGAGCGAGCGAAGAATATAAATACCAGCAAGGAGGTTCTTTTTTGAATATTTTCCGCCTAAATATCCAGCTGTAAAGGAGCCGATTATGTTAAACAAACCAACAAGCGCAAGTGCCCAGCTGCCTGTTGTAGGGGTAAGTCCAATATCAGTTATGTAAGTTGGAAGATGAGTTGCGATGAACGCAACATGCAATCCACATACGAAGAAACCAGTTGTTAGTAATAGGTAATTTCTATCTTTAAAGGCAGTTGAGAGCGCCTGTTTTGCAGTAATTGTGTTTGCGAGGTCAGCTGTTGACGCGCGTTGCCCTTTGGGTATGCGTAAACCTAGTGAAAAAATTGTAACAACAGCAACACAAGCAGCAAGTGCCATATAGGCTATTTGCCATCCAAAGTTAGAAAGCAGTGCTTGGCTGAAGGGTAGCATCATAAACTGACCGAAAGATCCGATTGCAGTGACCAATCCAAGCGCGATGCCTGTTTTTTCTTTTGGTGCAACTTTAGCAACGGCCCCCAAAGCAACAGACATGCCAGCACTAGCAAGTGCCATTCCGATCAAAAGCTGCCCGACTATCAGAGTTGCAGGGCTCATAAAACCAGCCATCAAAAGCAAACCTGTCATGTAGAAAAGCCCGCCTGCCATGCAAACGCGCGCAGGACCATATTTATCAGCCATCGCACCAAATATAGGTGCTGCAAGTCCCCATGCTAAATTTTGAAGCGCTATGGCGAGTGAGAATAAAGTTCTTCCCTCTCCGAGTACGTCGCTTATCGGTTGTAGAAATATACCAAAACTTTGACGAACACCCATTCCGATTGAAATAATGATTCCACTTGATATAAGAACAATAATCCAATTAACTTTTGGCAAGTCGGCTGTTTGAATAGACACAATAAGAACCTAATTCGGGACAAGATATGAGTGTCCATACAATCACAAAATTATAAGAGACTGTCTAGCGATAATTTCTTGTCCTAGAATCCTTACTAATTAGGGAAACCTTGCAAATTAGGTTTCTAATCATCAAAATTCAGAAGCCGAATCTCAGAGGCCTGAGGCCAGCGACCACTATCTGTTATTTTAAGAAATAATTTCTGGCCCTCATTTAGGCAATAAATCCCGAAATTTCGCAGTGTTTTTAGATTCAAAAAGACATCTGCTTCTTCGTCGCCCACCTTTACAAAACCATATCCTTTTGCGGTGTTAAAGAACTTAACACTACCGCGAACCTCATCTTCTAATGGTTTTGAGTCTGATGGGATCGTATCAGATTTAGGCCATTTTATGGATATAATCTCTTTAACAACGTCACCGCGTTGATTGGATGTTACCGTAAGATGGAGTTTATCAGTCTCATAAACTGTTGATAAACCAAAACGTTCTAATACTGAACGATGTAAAGATATTTCTGAATCACCAATTGTAACAAATCCATACCCTTTTTTTTAATACCATGACACTGTGGCAATCTGTACCGTTTCATCCATCATAAATACCCAATAAAATCTAACATCAACAAAAGTAAATCATTCAAACTGCACAAATAGGCCAGCCCGCTAAACAAAATGTTCAAGA
>Ga0255769_10006627_pt1 | contig 10457 bp, 10 predicted proteins | sample 041ome_9_FD_179637 | JGI IMG/M metagenome (GOLD analysis project Ga0255769, IMG submission 179637) | Coastal salt marsh microbial communities from the Groves Creek Marsh, Skidaway Island, Georgia - 041413US metaG (version 2) | ecosystem: Environmental > Aquatic > Marine > Intertidal zone > Salt... | reverse complement strand
AGGATTCTGTGAGTGCCATGACAAATGAATTTAGATACTGAATTAAAAATAGTATTTTTGCTTCATTCAAAACGAATTCATGATTGATTTTAGCACTTTTGAGGGTTTAGACTTACGAGTTGGAACAATTCTCAGCGCAGAGGATTTTAAAGAAGCTCGAAATCCGGCTTATCAACTTCGTATTGACTTTGGTCCTTTGGGGATATTACACTCCTCAGCTCAAATTACAAAACGGTATTCTAAAGAAGCCTTACAAGGAAAACAGATCATCGCTGTAGTCAACATAGGGGTAAAGAAAATTGCACATTACGAAAGTCAGTGTTTAGTCTTGGGAGCCAAAGAGGCTGACGATGTAATTCTTTTAGCTCCAGACAGCCCACTTGCCAACGGACAACAAATTCTCTAGATTACATTTTATCTGACAAATAGAGTGCATTGGTAAGAATTCTATTTGTACCGTACCAAAAGGCTCTAAAGTTAGAATTATCTGTTAGAACAATCACTCGACCGCTGCCCAATCGTTGTACTTGAAAAGGAACGCTGTTTTTGATTAAAGCCAGATTCTCTTCAGAGATATAACCGCTAAGCAATGGATTTGAAGTGTATTGGATAGGATTGTTAAAGCTTTGCTGATGCGGTTTGATATAGAGATTGGTATTTCTAAAAACGGGAAGGCTCGTATTCTGAAAACCAAAATTGATAGGATGACTCCGATCGATGGTTGTATTAAAAATGGCTCCACTGGTGAGTTGCGCCCCTTCGAAATTGCCCTTATTTTCGAAATTTATATTTTTAGCAGTCAAACTCGATTCTAAAAAATCAAGTTTGATAAATTCGTTCTTTTGCAACCATTTTACTGTGGTTCGGTAGCCGATGAGGGTACCGCCTTCTTGAACAAATTCTTTGAGTTTAGCGATATGGGAATTTAGTCCTGAGCCAGAGAAACTTGGCATGATCAAATGGGTATATCGACTCATGTCCACGCTACTCAAATCCTTCACATCGATTTTAGAAATAGAAATATCGTGTCGTGTATCCAGAACGTGCCATATTTCACCTGCATCATAACTCCGAACCCCTTCACCGACTAACAAAGCGATCTCGGGCTTTTTTACCGTAGTAAAATCTCGAGAACCCAAATCAATACCTTCGGTATATCCAGTATCTGATCCATGAACAGTAATATGAGCCGATACAGCTCCCTCCTGAACGATACGATACAGTTCGGCTTCACTATGCTCTTGATTTTTTACAGGGATCATAAAGGTGCCGTAATCAAAAGATTTTCCATTGACTTTAAACGGTGTTAATCCAACTTTTACTCGAACGTTGTTCTGTTGTAAATGATTTAAAAGCTTGGGAACATAATATCCATGGGGTTCAAATAAATAGGCAAAGCGCGCTTTGGAGGTCACTGTTCCTTTGGGAGGAAGAACCTCGAGAATTTTATCACCGATGAGGTTTACATCAGTTTCATAGCTATGATTCAAATTAAAAGCATAGGGAAGGGTCCAAGCTGAAATATCGTAAAATAAACTGTCTTTAAATTCGGATTGTTTGGTAAACATCGCCTGAATTAATTTGTATTTTTTTTGATTTAGCGGGATCACCATACTATTTGAAGTGGAATATTTATTTCCTCCACTGTTGATATCCTTTTGGAGTTGATGAATTTGTATTTGATGTCGTTGGAGCATTTCAGCAAAATGAAACGTAGTGGCAGGATCTTTTTCGTTGCCAAAAACGAGGACTTTTTGTTTGTTTTTTGACGCTTCGGCTCTGTTGTTTTTATAAAAATCTTTAAAATAATTCAATACTTCTACTCGCAGGGATGTTGCTGCTTTTAAAGTGGAAAATCCAGCATTAAGTTGATTGCGAATGGTAAAGGGAAATGTGAGTAAACCGTTATCGCTCTCTTGAATATGACCTCGGGAACTGGCTTGTTCAAAAAGGATGCCGATCCCTCCATTAATGTCAGGATAGGTAGATCCTTTACCGTAGAAGAAGTCGTCATAATCTTCCTCGGAATAATATAAGGAACCCAGTTGATCAAAAGCTTCTGCATGAAAAGAACCAATTTTCTGAGTTAACTTTTGATTCATCTCGGGAGTTAATGGATTAACTCGAGAGGGAATTCCGGGTTGGAAAAAGAAACTTGAGTTGGTTCCCATTTCATGATGGTCAGTCAGTATATTAGGGAGCCATTCGGTGAATGTTTTAATTCTCACTTGAGATTCGGGCAGTTGAGCGGGTAGCCAATCCCGATTCAGATCAAACCAATAATGGTTTGTTCTTCCGCCTGGCCAAACTTCGTTATACTCCCGATCATTGGGATCGGAAGTTAAGGTTTGGTTTTTATTGGTATTCGCCCAATAGGAAAATCGTTGGAGTCCATCGGGGTTAAAACTGGGATCAAAAAGAATGACCAACTCCTCGAGCATTTTTAGGGTTTCAGGGGCTTCACTTGCAGCTAAGTGGTAAGCGAGTAATAAGCCTGCATTGGCTCCACTGGGTTCATTTCCATGGATCGAAAATCCTTGGTAAACAACAAGGGGCTGCTCCTCTAGTTTGATTTCCTCTGCAGAGGCCTCAGTTAACGCTAAATGGGCCTTTTTTATTTCATCAATGCGCTGATGGTTTTTTGGGCTAGTAATGGTCAATAATAAAATGGGACGACCCTCATAGGTACTTCCTCTATTTTCAATTTGAATACGATCAGAACTAGCGGCCAATTGGGTCATATAATGAACCAATTGATCGTGGGATACGTGCCAAGAACCGACTTCATATCCAAGAAGTGATTTGGGTTGTGGGATTTCTTTATTATAGGGATGCTCTGCATCCAGATAGTAGTCCAAGGATACTTGACTGAAACTAATCCCAAAAATTAAAAATGAGAAAATCGATAGAAGTGTTTTCATGTATAGGCTTTTGATGAACGTATAAAGGTTCAAAATATTACCAACATAAAAAACTAATCCTCGTATTTTTTAGATAAAAAAACGGGTATTAATGAAGTTCAGAATTGATGTTGTCAGGAGAATAATCCTTCTGATGGCGTTCACTGATGACCTCTTGTCCTCTGTTTTTGAAAATAAAGAAAATAGAATCTTCTAGGTAAGAAGAGAAGTTTTCAAAATCCTCTTTATATAAGTAAATTTTGTGCTTTTTGTAATAATAAGAACCATCCTCATTAGTGAATTTTTTACTCTCGGTGATCGTTAAATAATAATCACTTGCCTTTGTTTCTCTTACGTCAAAAAAATAAGTTCTTCTTCCAGCTCTAAGAATTTTTGAATAAATCTCTTCAAAATTATCTTCTTCGTGTTCCTGCATTTTGTCAAATTAAAACCTTAGTTATTGGGCAATTTTATTAAAAAATTGATTCAAAACCAATTATTTGGAGTTGTTGACTTGCTGAATTTCAAATAACTCTTTATAATAGCCCTCAACCTCAATTAAATCAAGGTGTCTACCTTGTTGAACAATTTTGCCATTTTCGAAAACAATAATTTGATCGGCATGTTTTAGAGATGAAATACGGTGACTAACGATGAGAGTAGTTTTGTCTTTGGTTAGCGATTTGAGGTTTTTTAGGATTTCTTCTTCAGTATCTGTATCAACAGCAGAAAGGCAATCATCCAGTAATAAAACTTGAGGATCTTTAATCAATGCCCTCGCAATGGATACCCGTTGGATTTGTCCGCCAGACAGGGTTACTCCTCGTTCACCCAATAAGGTTTTATATCCTTCTTTGAATTTGACAATGTTGTTATGTACTGCAGCATTTTTTGCCATTTTTTGAATCTCTTCAATGGAAGCTTTGGGTGAGCCAAAACGGATGTTGTCTTCTATACTTTCAGAAAATAAAAATGCGTTTTGGGGAACATATCCAATGGCGCTTCTCAATTCAGTTAACGTAAAATCTTTTAGGTTATGCCCATCTAAAGTAATGCTCCCCGAGGTTGGGTCATAGAGCCTTAAAATTAAATCAAGTAAAGTGGACTTCCCGGAGCCAATATTCCCAATGATTCCCAATGTACTTCCTGCCGGAATACGAAGGCTAATGTTGTCTATAGCGGTTATTCCTGTTTCAGGATAACTCAAGCTTACTTTTTTAAACTCCAAACTTCCTTGAATGGCTGAAATGTTTACCCCTTTACCCGACTCAATTTCGGGTTGTTCTTTCAGAAATACATTGATTCTTTTTTGAGAAGCTTCCGCTTGTTGAACAATGGATGTGATCCATCCTACAACCGCTACAGGCCAAGTGAGCATATTTACATAAATAATAAACTCTGCTAGGACACCAATTTCTATTTCCCCATTGATATACTGATTCCCTCCAACATAGATTACAATAAGGTTGCTACATCCTATTAAAAGGACCATGAGAGGAAAAAACCACGCCTGTACCTTAACAAGATCCATGTTTTTGTCATAACTCTCTGAAGCTAAGTTGCTAAATCCAAGTATGCTCTGTTTTTGGAGATTATAGGATTTAATAACCGCAATTCCACTAAAACTTTCCTGAGCAAACGAAGACATTTTTGACAGCATCTCTTGTACCAAAATACTTTTTTGGTTGATGATTCTACTTAGTTTGTAGATCGTAACGGACAGAATGGGGAGTGGGAGTAGGGTATATAAAGTTAATTCAGGAGCAATGCTGATCATGTAGGAAATCACTATTATGAATAACGTAACGGTATTGATGCTGTACATAAAAGCAGGACCAACATACATCCGAACCTTACCCACATCCTCACTGATTCGATTCATCAAGTCACCCGTACGATTGTTTTTATAAAAACGTTGGGTGAGACGCTGATAATGCCAGAAAACTTCATTTTTTAAATCAAATTCAATATAACGAGAAACATTGATGATGGTTTGTCGCATTAAAAAAGTAAAAAATCCAGAGACTAAGGTGGTGCCAACGATGATCAAAATATTGATCAGCAAAATTTGTTTAATGTCTGTAGTGTTTTCATTTCCGGACTGCAGATATTGTTCTACAGAGGAAAGGGAGTTGCCAATAAGTCTTGGAGCAAATAATGAAAAAATTCTTGCAATGATCGTAATCAAAAATCCCCAAAATAATTTGGTGCGGTATTTTAAAAAGTATTTGTTTAAATAGCGAAGCTCTTTCATAATCTGATGGGTCAAAGGTAATCAAAAGCCCATGTTTTGAAGAGTTGGGTCATGAAAGTTTTTAAGAAGTTAAGTCTTGGATTCACTTTAATGGATTATTTTTGCGCCTTATTAAGTTCTGAAACATGCTCACAAGACGACATATTCGCATCAAAGTAATGCAATCTGCCTATTCCTTTTCTCACAAAGAAAACAGTAAACTACAAGACGAATTAGTTTTTTTTGAAACGAGTGTCTCTCAAGCTTATAACCTACATCTTTCCCTATTAGCTTTAATGAAATCCCTTGTTGATTTTACATTAGATCAGATTACTACCCACGCAAAACTTCGTTCTGTAGAGGCAAAATCCCATCACCTTGAACTCCTTACAAAAAACAGAGTCTTGTGCATGATTCATAAGCATCCCATTTTAGAGAAAAAATTGCAAACTAAAAAATTCATTAAGTGGGATTTGGAATTTGTTTTTTTGAAAGATCTTATGCGAAAAATTACCTCAGATACCTTTTATAAAGCCTATGAACAAATCGAAAATCCAACTTGGGAAGACGATGTAAAATGGTTTTCTAAATGTTTTAAAAATCACATTGCCTCCTCAGATTACCTTTACGAATATCTTGAAGATCAGCAAATTACATGGATAGATGACCTTCCTCTGGTGAATACTTTTTTGTCTAAATCATTTAAGCAATTGGAAGAAGGAAAATTCGAAAGTCTCCCTTTTCCTGAATTTGAAAAGCACCATGAAGACTTTGTTTTTGGCAGAGAACTTTTAGAAAAAACCATAGCAAACGACTTGCAATTACAACATGAATTGGAAGGAAAAACACCCAATTGGGACCCAGAACGCATTGCCCAAATTGACAAGGTAATTTTAAAAATAGCGATAGCGGAACTCCTTTATTTCCCTAGTATTCCGAGTAAAGTTACTTTAAACGAATACCTTGAAATTGCGAAGGATTACTCCACACCAAACAGCAACAACTTTGTCAACGGTGTTTTGGACAAACTAGTAAAAGAATTTGAACAAGAGAAGCGAATGAACAAAACGGGTAGAGGTTTGTTGTAAAGACTTTATTTTCTTACTTTTGAAACTCAAATCTATTAATTGAAAAAAATGAAAAAAATTGTTACAATCTGTATCGCAAGTACCCTAGTTTTATTTACTTCTTGTCAGAACAACACAGCAAAGAAAGTAAATGGTACAGCGACTACATCCGAAGCAGCACCCTCTGCTACACCCGTAGCCTCACAAACAAGTGGAACTCCTGAGTTCACTTTTGATAAAACTTCTCATGATTTTGGAACCATCAAGGAAGGAGAAAAAGTTACTACAACATTCAATTTCACCAATACCGGTGATGCAGATCTCATCATTGTTGATGCTCGAGGAAGTTGTGGATGTACTGTTCCTCAATACCCAAAAAACACCCCCATTGCACCGGGTGAAACAGGAAGTATTGTAGTAAGTTTTGACTCAAGCAACAAACCAGGTGTGCAGCAGAAGTCCGTTACCCTATCTGCAAACACAGCTACAGGACGAGAGATGTTAAGAATAAAATCTGAAGTAACTCCAGATCCAGTAAAACAACAACAGAGAGAGGCACAAGCCAAAGCTCGTCAATAATACTAATTCCACAAATTATGTCAGAAGGTCTATCAGGTCAGCTTCCCTTTTTGCTGTTAATGCTCGTCGTTTTTTTCTTTTTTATCATTTTGCCACAACAGAGAAGACAAAAAAAAGAAAAGAATTTTATGCGCGACATGAAAAAAGGGGATCGAATTATCACTAAAAGTGGTATTCATGGTAAAATCATGGAGCTGAATGATAAAGACAATACCTGTATTGTGGAAACTTTGGCAGGGAAACTCAAAATCGAGCGTTCTGCGATTTCATTAGAAATGAGTTCCAAGCTTAATGCACCAGATCCTGCGAAAAAATAATCTTTCATCCCGCTTTAGCGGGATGTTTTTTTTGTAAAAGATGTACAAGTTTTTCCTTAAACCTCTTCTTTTTCTTTTCGATCCCGAATGGGTGCATTATCGAGTTTTTGCCCTGTTGAAGTTGGTGAATCGGATTCCAGGTATGCCTTTACTGATCCGAGCCTACTATCAAGTAAATGACCAACGCTTAGAACGGAAACTTTTTGGATTAACTTTTCCAAACCCTGTAGGTTTAGCAGCAGGTTTTGATAAAGACGCCAAACTTTTTCATGAGCTATCGAATTTTGGATTTGGATTTATTGAGATTGGAACACTAACTCCAAAACCCCAACCTGGAAATCCCAAAAAACGTCTTTTCCGTCTTCCAGAAGACCAAGGACTTATCAATCGTTTAGGATTTAATAATGAGGGGGTTACTTCAGCTATAGAGCGATTGAAAAAGAATAGGGGGGTCTTGATAGGGGGAAATATTGGAAAAAATAAAATTACAGCAAATGAAGATGCTGTATCGGATTATATTCAGTGTTTTGAAGCACTCTTTCCTTACGTAGATTATTTTGTAGTCAACGTTAGTTCACCGAACACGCCAAACTTAAGAGCATTACAAGACAAAGAACCTTTAACCCATTTACTTCAAACGCTCAAAGACCTCAATCTGAAAAAGGAATCTCCAAAGCCTATACTTCTTAAAATTGCTCCCGATTTGACCGAGGAACAATTGACGGATATTATCGACATCATTACTACGGTAAAGATTGATGGAGTGATAGCCACCAATACAACTCTTTCGAGAGAGGGACTGAAATCCAACAGCAAAACGGAAGTGGGTGGGTTAAGCGGAAAACCCGTAAAGGATCGCAGTACGGCTGTGATTCGCTTTTTAGCTGAAAACAGTAACCAGGCCTTTCCTATTATCGGTGTTGGCGGGATTCATCATCCAGAAGACGCTCTTGAAAAAATTGCAGCAGGAGCAACTCTAGTGCAGTTGTACACCGGTTTTATCTACGAAGGACCAAGTATAGTAAAGCGAATCAACAAAAGGTTATTAAAAGAGGTTCGCTAAAACGAATATCTTTTTAGTCAAAATAACTAAATCCTTTTTTAGGATCAATAGTTAGTAGACTTTCATAGATTAAACGAATCACATTCTCCACATCCTCTCGATGAACCATTTCCACTGTCGTATGCATATATCGTAAGGGTAGGGAAATTAATGCAGAGGCAACACCTCCGTTGCTGTAGGCAAAAGCATCGGTATCCGTTCCGGTATAACGAGAAGAAGCATGTCTTTGGAATGGAATTTTATTCGCCTCAGCGGTGTCGAGTATGTGCTCCCTGAGCAAGTTGTGAATTGCTGGTGCATAAGAAATTACAGGTCCTTTCCCAATTTGAGTATGCCCTTCCTCTTTTTTATTGATCATGGGCGTAGTGGTATCGTGACAAACATCAGTGACTATTGCGACATTCGGCTTGATGGTTTGAGTAATCATTTCTGCACCACGTAAACCTACTTCCTCTTGAACGGAGTTGGTGATATACAATCCAAAGGGGAGTGTTTTTTTATTTTCTTTTAAAAGTCGAGCGACTTGAGCAATCATAAATCCACCAGCACGGTTGTCGATGGCCCTACAGACAAATTTATTTTTATTTAAAATATGGAATTGATCAGGATAGGTAATGACACAGCCTACATGAATTCCTAATTTTTCAACTCCTTTTTTGTTTTCAGCTCCCACATCAATAAAGATATTGTCCAGTTTGGGAACTTCTTCTTTTCCGTTTTTACGAGTGTGTATGGCTGGCCAACCAAAAACCCCTTTAACAATTCCTTTTTTGGTATGTATGTCGACACATTTAGATGGAGCAATTTGATGATCACTTCCCCCATTGCGGATCACATAAATCATCCCATCATCTGTAATGTAGTTTACATACCAAGAAATCTCATCGGAATGACCTTCTATGACAACTTTGAATTCGGCCTCAGGATTGATTACACCTACGGCGGTTCCATAGGTATCCGTAATAAAAGTATCTACATAAGGGCGGAGGTAATTCATCCATATTTTTTGACCTGCACTCTCGTAGCCTGTTGGTGAGGCATTGTTGAGGTAGTGTTCCAAAAATCCAATTGCTTTTTTGTCTAGTAAACTCATAGGTTAAAAGTTAGTTTTTAATCAGCTTCAAAAGTAAGAATAATCCCAAAGAAAAGCCCTCAACACAATAAATTTGTACTTTTGCACGGGAATATTTTTTATTCAAATCTTTTAAAATATAGACTATCAGATATTTAAAAATTAGTTTTCTTACGATGGTTAAAAAATTGTTTCTTTTTTACCTCATTGCATTTTTCCCTTCTTTTCTTTTGGCTCAAGAATTGGATCAACTTGAAGAAGAAGATTCTCTCCTTTATAAGTTTGAAACCGACACCATTCCCAACTCAGGGATTCGATTGAAAGAAGTGGTATTGTTTCAGCCTCTCCGATTCAAGAGTATGGAGGAATTGAGAAATTATGTGATTTTGAGAAATAGAACGCTTCGAGTTTATCCCTATGCTAAACTGGCTGCAGACCGTTTGGATACCTTGAGCATGCGTTTGGGGGAAATCAAAAACAACAGGCAGAAGAAAATTTATATCAAGCGAATTGAGAAGTTTATTTATGATGAATTTGAGGAAGAGCTTAAAAAACTTTCCCGATCACAGGGAAGAATTTTGATAAAACTGGTTCACCGTCAAACGGGGTCAACTACCCATGAGTTAATTAAAGACTTGCGTAATGGATGGAAAGCTATGGTCTATCAGACCACAGCCTCTTTTTTTAAGCTGTCACTTAAGGACACTTACGATCCCGAAACGATCTATGAAGACTTTCTAATCGAAGATATTTTGCAACGTGCCTATGGGGATGGACTTATTGAACTTGATCCAACGGCATTATCCTATGATTTAGACACCCTTTACACCCTCTGGAAAGCGCCAAAAACGCCATTAACAGAGGATATCAAAAAAAAATAAAAAAAACACGAGTAAAAGGGGTTGTAAGTAATAAAAAGGGTTTTATATTTGCATCCGCTAAAACGCCTAACCTGATTTTGGAAAAAGAAGAAGTTTAGGGATTTAGTTTACGTTCATTGAAAAGATAAAAAATAAGAATGACAGCGCGTATCGAAAGATACAAGTGAATAGAACCATTTTGACCGAGTCAATTACGAGAGGTTGTTACTTTGAATACTAATAAAGAAACAACAACGAAGAGTTTGATCCTGGCTCAGGATGAACGCTAGCGGCAGGCTTAACACATGCAAGTCGAGGGGTAACAGGGATTGCTTGCAATCCGCTGACGACCGGCGCACGGGTGCG
>Ga0255769_10006621_pt1 | contig 10465 bp, 19 predicted proteins | sample 041ome_9_FD_179637 | JGI IMG/M metagenome (GOLD analysis project Ga0255769, IMG submission 179637) | Coastal salt marsh microbial communities from the Groves Creek Marsh, Skidaway Island, Georgia - 041413US metaG (version 2) | ecosystem: Environmental > Aquatic > Marine > Intertidal zone > Salt... | reverse complement strand
GCAGTTGCTAATACGTGGTTCAATGCTAGCAGAGCACCCACATAGGATACTAGAATTAGCGTTAGGAGCAATAGCCAACAGATGCATATTTCTAATACCATAACCCACCCCATCAGGACACTCACCACGTCCCACAGCGAGCGAGTACGTGGCCTCAAGTGCTTGGGCTTTGATGTCTTTGAACATGTGATGGTTTTCACTAGCGGCCTGCCAAGATTCCCAAGCTATGTCTTTGGATTGGAGGTAGCCGTGGAAGCCCATTGCTCCAAGACCGACTGAGCGTTCTCTGTAAGCTGAGTAGACAGCTTTTGATAATTCTTCTGGTGCGTTGTCAATAAAGAATTGAAGGACGTTGTCCAAGAATCGGATAAGGTCTCCAACCATGCCGCTTGATTTCCAGTCATCGTATCTTTCGAGGTTGACTGAGGAGAGGCAACAGACTGCTGTGCGTTCTTCACTTGTTGCGAGATGGATTTCGTTGCAGAGGTTACTGCCATTAATTGACAGTCCAAGTTTTCTTTGAGCTTCCGGCAAGCCGCGTCTGGCTGTGTCGATAAAGTTAAGGTAAGGACTGCCAGTTCTGAAGCGAGCTTCAAGTATTCGTTGCCAAAGTTTACGAGCTTCGACTGTGCCTCTAACAATTCCTGTGTTGGGATCAACAAGGTTCCATTCTGTTCCATTGATTACAGACTCCATAAAATCATCTGTGATATTCACAGCATTAAAAAGATTAAAACATTTGCGGTTGATGTCACCACCAGTCGCTACCTTGAAGGAAATAAATTCCTCGATGTCAGGATGGCTTACGTCTAGGTAGGCCGCGTAGCTTCCCTTCCGTGTCTTCCCCTGCTTGTACGCTGTCATCTGAGCGTCCACTACTTTCATGAACGGTATCGGTCCCGGAGCTTTGTCGGAGATCCCTCTCACGTTTGACCAATGCCCACCCACACCTCCGCCCTTTACGGAAAGCCATGCTACTTCTCCATTATGTTCAATAAGGCTATCAAGATTGTCCCCCACGTAAGTAAGGAAACAGCTAATAGGCAAACCACTAATCTTTCCATTCGGTTCTGGGGCATTGCTGAGGACAGGTGAGGCAAACATGAACCAACCTTTTGAGGCATAGTCATAAATACGTTGTGCCAAATCCAGATCCCCATAGCAGTAGGCCACTGCCGCACGAGCGAAAGCCTGCTGAGGAGACTCTTCATGTTCAAGCATATAGTAGTCACGCATAAGCGTAGTAGCTTGGTCACTAAGGCGACTGTCTCTTTCATAATCAATCGTTATCCCAAGGTGTTGACTCATCGAAATCATTCTCCAGTGTATCTTGTTGTTGTTCAATTCGATCTACGAATCTTTCTACTAAGTCTTCTGAAGTGATCTCTAATGTTTCCATCAGAGTCACCTCATCCAACTGCTTGAGTTTATCCTTAATATCTTCAAGCGTTAACATCCGTTATCTTACCACACTTCTATTAGTTTGTCAAGGTAATGCTTACATTTTTGTAAATCAAGCACACCGCCTTTGTCTTGAAACCGAGCTATGTATTTGATTACATTGCCCAACAAGAATCCTTTGAACTGTTCCTCAGTCATCCATGCTTCCATAGCTTCCCAAGGTTGGATATCTTTGTTGGTGTAGTGGTTCCCGCCTAGTTGATATTCATGAGCCATAGAGGTTAGATCAGGCATAACGCTCCCTCAAGTAATTGATAGACACAGGCATCTCATCGAATGTCCCATCACTCACCTCGTGTAACATCCAGATACCTGACCATGACCCATTAGTCTGAGGGTTCAGATACTCCTCATCATGTTGATAGTAGATACCTGCAAACAATCCAGTGATACGTTTACCATCAGCGCGTCGAGCGTAAGAGATACTACGATCTTGTACGTGACCCATTACACAGGACATATGTTGCTTGTTGATCAATGCATTAGAAGAACTCACTGGTCTTCCCATAACACCGCTAACAAAATAATGGCTGTAACAGACACCATCAATAACCACAGGCTGTAAGAAATCATAGACCTCCCATCCCATCTCCTTTAAATACAAATCATCAAACGACATCAGCCCCTCTAGCTTGGGGTCTGCATTGATAGCACGAGCAATACGATACTCATGGTTACCTAATGTAAACACCAATCGAGGTGCCCATTGCTTGTGTTTGTTACGAGCTAATCGCTTCTGTTCTTTCTGAATAGGAGCAAGGAACTCTTGCATTGCTTCAATGCCTGCGTTGATATCGTTGATGTAACGTCTACCTTCAAACGACTTCTTACCTACGTCATATGTTGACAAGCTAGGCATATCAAAGTGATCACCGATATGGATAATCACATCAGGCTTCTTCTCTACTGCGTACTCTCCTGCCCATCGCAAATGATCTATCCTGTTATCAGGCTTCACTTGCGTGTCAGGTATTACCATGTGTTTCATCTGTCTCTCCATTGTGGTTAACGGCGTTAACCATTGTCAATAGTTCAAAGAAATGTTCTGCGTCTAAGACTGCGAGAGGTCTTCGTCTGTTTTCTTTAACGATGACAAGTGGCTGTGCATCGCCTCGATTGTTGCACTGGTCAATAAAACGATAGACTCCAACTCTCGCAAGGCTCTTGCATTCGACATCATACGAGAAAGACTTGCGAGCCAGAGGGCTAAGTTGAACATCACTGCCACTGACACCCATACTGGTAGATCTAACATCATCACTCTCCAGATGTGGATACGTCTGCAGGATTTGCTCCGCTGTCCACTGTTGTAGTTTTCTGCCCTTTGCTTTGGCACTCTGTGTTTTCATAAGGAGGTTCCCATACTTGTCCATGCGTGCGTTGTAAGAACAGTAGGCGTCCGTTCTCTACTGCTCTCTCAACACTACCTAACTTTTCAACGCAAACATCAAACATCTCCTGTTCACTCAATCCATTGAGTAATTTGTAAGCCTTCTTAGGGCCAATACCTTTGACCCCTATGATGTTATCAATCCTATCGCCTGTCAAGAACTGACAGTAGAAGTTAAGTAAACCTTCCTCTTGCGTGACGTAATACTTATCACGCTTGACAAAGTTGTAGTGCCATCCTTGCACCTGATCAAAGTCTTTATCCAACGAGACAATGATGGACTCATCACCGTGTGTAGTAGCGGCAATGGCAATCTCATCATCAGCCTCGCAGTTGTCAGACACTTGACCGTTCCACGAATACTCAAGGTACTCCCGCAACAGAGCATGATGCTTTGGCTTTTCTCCTTTGCGGTTTCCCTTGTATGGAGCAGTGACTGCAACGTCATTCCTGAAGTTGGTCTTACCAGTTAAGAACGTAGTCCAATCAGACACATTCAACTTGAACATAACCAAGTCTTCCATGAAAGAGGCCATCGTCCTGATAGCCACGTCTTCAGTTTCTTTCTGCGTTGCGAATCCCATGCGATAGCACAGGATGTCACCGTCCACAAGAGCAATCACAAAGTCTCTTCTTCCTCGACTACTTCCTCCTCTGGAATGTACTGCTTCAAGTCAGTGATGACTAGCTTGGATACACCAAGGGACATACCCTTCTTACCCTGTGGATTAGTCCACCCATAAGGCTTGACCATGACATCAGCACGAGTGCCGTTACCCACGAGAATGTCAGGACCAATAGGGTCACCGTTCTTGTCGTGAGGAATGATCTCATAGTTGGTTGACTTACAGGTAACAAAGAACCCACGCTCATCGTCCTTGCTACGTACAGACACACCTGCGTCTTCAATAGCTTTGATCTGATCTTCAGATAGATTCACTAGATCTAACTGATACTTGTTACTCATTTTGTTACGAGTGTACAGGTTACACCAGAACAACTCGACGTTAGATAATTTGAAGATGTTACTCATATATGACTCCTTCAGTCAGTGAATATAGTATACATAGGTTAACGGCGTTAACCACAGAGTTTAGTGTGTATCATACCAAGTCTTACCAATCTTAGACTCAGCATCTACTGGACATCGAATGCCCAAGGTAATCCCCGCTTTTCTTGCGGAGTCGACCATGATTGTTGCAACGTCTTCGCTATATTTCTCCTCTGTTTCAATTTGAATTTCATCATGTACAAATGCAACTTGCCGCACAGGTAAGCGAAATCGCCTGAATTGTTTGTGTGCTTCAATACACCACTGCTTTGCAATGATAGCCCCACAACCTTGAAGGAGGCTGTTGAGCGCGGCATGCTCAGATCTAACAATGATCCTTCTACCATCCAACCCCGGTACGTACCCTTTGCTCGCCACTTTCTTAACTTTTTCCATGAGTCTTGATAGCGCAGGGGTGTTAGCATAAAAGCGCGACAAGACCTCTTGCCCTTCACGCGCACCTCCCCCGACAATACTACCAATCTTTGCGGGTCCCGCGCCGTAAAGGGTTGCATAGATGAGAGTCTTAGCCTGCGGTCTCGTAATGCCTGCGGCATCTGCGTTCTTCTGATGGATATCTCCATTCAATAATTCCTCTTGCCACTCTGGATCTTGCATGTAATGCGATAAACATCTCAACTCGATTCCAGAAAGGTCCGTACCGCACAGTACATTACCATCATCGACAGTCCACAGACCACGGCACTCAGGCCCATACTCACTGTTGACGCTAGGTATCTGTCCCATGTTGGGCTTCTGGTGTGTCATACGTCCAGTCACAGCACCATTAGTAATGACCCTGCCATGTACCCTACCATCCTCCTTGATGCTATCAATCCACGAATCAAGTAAGCCGACACGTTTCTGGATCATGAGATACTCAGCAATCAATTGTGCTTCAGGTAGATCAATACCCTTGAGTGTACCTTCATCAACTATGATAGCGCCTTTCTCAGTCTTCTTAGTAAAGACAACACCACGCTCCTGAAGACGCTCTGCAATTTGCTTACGCGACCCCACATTGAATACGGTAACCCCGTCTTTGAGACGCTTGCCTGTCTTCTCTGACCAACGCTCTTCCACAACCGGAGGAAATATATTTTGCAAGTGGTCAGTGATATAAGCCATGCGATCTTTAAGTTGAGCCAACAAAGAGATAGCTTCTTTCTCGTTGAGTTTAAACCCATTGTCTTCCTGCTTCTTCATGATAAATGCAATGCTATGTTCCAGATCAAAAGACAGTCCATAGTCTTGTAGTTCTTTCGATAGTTGCTTGTATAACTTCACTGTTAGGTTCACGTCTTGAGAACAATAATCAATCATCTGTTCAGTAAGACCACCATTGAAATCAGTGAAGTCATCTTTGTAATCACCAAGACGTTCGCCCCATGCACGTAGACTATGACCACCCTCCAACTGTGGATTCCATAGCCTTGACATAACCAGAGTATCATGAACTTTGGAGAGGGGAATCTTTACTCCCCAAACCCGTGACAACACTGGTCCGTCAAACCCAATGATGTTATGGCCTACCACTACATCAGCCTTGTCCACTAGCTCTTGAACTTTGACTGGGTCTGTATACACAGACGTGTAGCTATCGTAGTTACACCCACAACACCATATCCTATCGTGCGTAAGGTTGGTCTCAATGTCGAGTACCAATACCTTCATTACAATTCCTCATCTTTAACTTCCGTCATTCTACCAGTATGCTTAGAATAAAGCAAGCTACATGCAGGACCAGTCGTACCACTGAATCGGTTCTTGAGTACACGAACCTTAGTGGTGTTACGTTCTGTCTCGTCCTCTGCCTGACCGTTACGTTCTAAGCCAATCACCATGTCAGATAACTGAGCGATAGAACCAGAGCCACGTAGTTGTGCCAGTGACGTAGCCGCACCCTCTTCATGTCCCTTAGACTCAGGACGCTTGAGGTGTGATACCACAATCAGAGCAATGCCTGTCTCTTGTACAAGCATACGTAGCTTGGTCATGATCTCATCTATTGCTTTGCGCTCATCACCACTGGCTTGAGCAGAGACCACGATACTAATATGATCAAGGAATATGTAACTACACCCCAATCCCTTTGCAAGATACCGCACTCGATTAACAATGTTATCGACAGAGGTACTACCGAAATGATCGAACAGATATACACGATCAGTACCAAGTGTTTTGTTAAATGCATCGTGCTTCTCCTCTACCGTTGCATCGTTGTCCGGTAGATGTAATGGACGGTTAGCCGCAAGCGACATGAGAGACAAGCCAGTCTTGCGTACTGATTCTTCCAAGAACATCAGACCAATGTTGTCTTCACTCTTGTTCAGTACATGCCATACAATCTCACGTACAAACTGTGACTTACCAAGACCAGAGCCTGCAGTGATAGTGACTAGCTCACCCTTACGTATGCCATAGGTTAACGACGTTAACCCTGCGAACGGATAGAACACATCAGCAGGCGCAAGGGGCTTCATCACTTCTTCAAGTAGAGCAGAGCCTACAACAATACCATCAGGTACATGCTGTTCAGCAGACCACCACTTGTCTGTGAACTCCTTCATGGTCTTGTTCTTTAGATAGTCACACGCATCCTTCATACCATCGAGATGCTTGAACACCTTTGCCTTAGCACCAAACAGTTCAGCAACCTGAGATGCGGCACGCTGTCCTGCTTCATCAGCATCAAAGCACACCACAATATTGTCGAACGAATCAAGCCACTCAAAGTTTTTCTGCACATCCTTGACGGCAGAGGCCGCACCATTGCGGATTGATACCACTGGATACTTAGACCCAAGCATCTGGTATGCGGCCATAGCATCGAACTCGCCTTCGACAACCGTGACGTACTTACCTGCCTTGCTGAATAGATGCTGACCATACAGACCTGCACTCTTCCAATCACCATTGACCATGAACCGTTTGTCTTCAGTGCGTACCTTCTCAGCAATCACCTCACCACGATCATTGGTGTAGTTGAAGTGGTAATCCTTCCCATTCTTAGAACACTTGTATGCGCGGGCAGTATCACTACTAATCCCACGCTCGATAATCGTGACGTAATTCTCTTGCGTCACATCTAGTTGTTTAGCTTCCACCTGTACCTCTCTATGGTTAATGGCGTTAACGTCTGTCAGCGGGGCTGTACGTGCCTCACACACAAAGCAATGAGTCCACCCATCATCGTTGAGTGACATCCCATCACTACTACCGCAATCATTGCATGGTAGGTGCGTCTTTACAAAAGGCATGTTCATTCTCCTTGTAATAATTACACAACATAGTCAGCGCATAAGCTTCCTTGTTGTCCTCAACATAATCTGCAAGCGATTGTAACACACGCAACAGACCGTATTGATAGATCATATCACGGCAACACACAAGAGTATCGTGATTGCTGTGTTCTTCAAACGCAAGAGTCATTTCTTCAATTGGTAATTCAGTCATTTGTGTACCTACTAAGTAGTTTGTAAGAGATTATTAAAGAACTAATAACCTCTTGCATAACTAAAGAGAGAATATTATATCACGAATCTTCACCAAAGTCTGTTACTTCATCAGCGGCTTCCATTAAATCGAATCGCTCACGTACAGGAACATCCCCTAATCCCTTGAAGCACTCATTACACAAGTCCACAAACTCATTTGTGTCTACGAACTTGCGAGTAGATTCAAAGTCTGTCAGTGCAACATCGCAACTACGGCAACGCATATGTATTACTCCTTACAATTGATACCGCCACAAGGATAGCATAAGCCAATAAGAAATAGTAGAACGACTTCATGTACTACTCCAGCTTTTACTTATAAGCCAATGATATTTCGGAAGATAATAATATTCAGGATCATAGTGTGGCTTCTCTGTGGTGTCGTCCATCCTCGGAGTTAGCCCGTACTTTTCCCTGTTGTTCTTGACAAAGGCGCGCACTGACGCCCCTGTCCTACCAATCATCTCACCAATCTCACCTGATGTAGCACCCTGTTTCCATAGCTCAACAGCGCGTTCAATCTCCCATGGTTCCCACTTCATACGTGTCTCCAGTCATGACCTGCACAGATACGAGAGATCACACTGTTTGATACACCAAACTTCTCAGCCATTGCGACTGTCGTTACACGAGATAGCTCCGCCTTGAGCCGTAATCGTTCTGCGTTGAGTGCAAGTATTAGGTCCACATCTTCTTCAGTTAGCTTTGAGTTCCAATGCTTTGATCCTTTTGGTAACCAATCGCGTGGGCGGTTAACGGCGTTAACTTTACTCATAACTTACCTCTTGTAACTCTGCAAAATCTGGACCTTCACGTTCAATGTCGCACCAGATTGATCCACTGTGTTCACAACCAGACTTGACAAGCTCAACAATATGCACAGGTAATCCATCTTCTGCCATGTCAAGCTCTACCTCTTGCAAGTGCCAGTAGTCTGGCATATCAGGATAGTTCTTCTCAAACTTCCATGTTGCACGTAGCGTAAAGTCATTGTCTTCTGAGTCATACCAACAATGGGTACACTCGTAAACTGCATCATTAATTAACATACATTACTCCATACATCCGACCCACCTCATCACGAGTCATGAACTTAGCGTCTATGTCCGCAACATCCTCTGCATCAAGCCACGAATCTTTTGACTCACCATTGGCTCGATTGATCCCTAAGAATAACACACGACCTGCATACGGATCAGGGTATATATCAGGGGCATACCAGAACTCAGACTCCTCAGCTAATCCATTGTCATTCACATAGATTGCATCACCGCCCTCATCATACCCACCACTGCCAAACACATCACACTGCAAGTGCTTCTTGATGTCAGTCCAGTCACCTACTTCTACGTTCTCAATCGTCTTGAGATACGGATCAACTAATACACCTTTCATTTGTCTTTCTCCTCTACACGTTCTAACGATAACTCATCCCAGAACTCCTCATAATCATCTGAAGTATCCTGCTCTGAATCTACATGATACATATATGCTTCTTTGTTAAGTTTGTTTGTCGCCTCATCAAGAGAATCAGCTTCAACAACAAACGTAGTCCATCCAATTACCGTCTCTTTGTACGGTACAGTAAACACAAACTCTTTCATTACTTCACCTCTGCTATCAAACCGTCACTCATTGTGACCTGTGCAAAAAACTCTCGCCCCTTGTTAGTCGTAAGCTGTGGCCTGTTAGAGCCTGTCAACACACCATTAGGTCTGTACTCTGGCCCAAAGTAGGATGTCTCAGTGTAGTTGAGACGCTGACCAATATGCTCACGCATTTCTTTCTTGCTACTGTAATTAAATATCATCATGGTTATGTACCTATATGTCATACACTTTTAAAGACAAGCAGTTTTACATCATGCTCAGGATGTGGAGGTTAACCGATTAGCGCGGTAACGTGCATCTGCGATACTTCATTACCATCTACAAAACGCCCACGGTTACATGGCTTGTAAACTAATTGCTCACACCATGAGTCCCACAGTTTCTCTGTACTACGATTGACCTTGCACAGACTGACGTAGTTCATCAGCTTGGCAAACTTAGTCTCAGGCTTAGCTGTGTCCGCAAACTTAAAGTCTCTTGGATCTACCTTACGGAATCGACGCAGGTTGTGTACGTCAAAACAACCCACACGACCGAACATCATCTGCATGACAAACCCTGCCTTCACTGCACCAAGACCCGGCACTTGTATTAAGCGCAACAACATCGCCGCATCTTTCTGATCTTGAGTACCACCAAACTCTTTCTTCGGTGTCATCCACAACTGCATCAGATCATCATACAATTCTTTGCCGTAATCTTGCAGGTAGTTGTGAGTGTCAATCTTGAAACCCCAAACATACTTTGAGTTAACGCCGTTAACTTTGTAGTCGTCCATCTGACGCTTCATCGTATGGAATGGTGTCTTCACAGACAGCACAACAAACATTATTCCCATGCTCATTTGATCATGGCTCTCTTGCATGTACTCATTGATAACTGGATTGTGATTCTTAAACATCATCGTTCTCCAAATACTTTTCACCAAGGTATGCTCCGCCCGCAAAGACAAAGCACACCACTGTAATAATTACAATTGTTATAAACAAATCCATCAGTCTTGAAACTCCGGAGTATCTAGTCCTTCGTAAGCATCCATGATCTGGCGGCAATGCGAGTGAAAGTATTCTTGCATCCTTCGCTCAAGCTCACGCGACTGGTCATATGATAAGTCACGCGCAACATGACGCAACGCCCAGTATGCTCCACCGATCTTGCAACTCACGCGAGGCTCGAAAGTCTTCGGTTCGTTGAAAGCGCAAGCATACATATCAACATGTTCAGGCTTTGAGATATCCTCAGTAACCTCGTTGATGAATGCACTCAGTAATGTTTTAACTGTAATAGTCATTGTGTAACCTCCAGTGGTTAACGCCGTTAACAATCCCACCAATCGGCACAGCTTGCCAACTGATGGAATCAGTATATCACAGGCAAACGCCCGTGTCTGTCAATCTCAAATCACTCATGAACCACAAATCGCCTAATTTTTTTACGCTCAAAATTTTTTCTCAGA
>Ga0255769_10006605_pt1 | contig 10486 bp, 10 predicted proteins | sample 041ome_9_FD_179637 | JGI IMG/M metagenome (GOLD analysis project Ga0255769, IMG submission 179637) | Coastal salt marsh microbial communities from the Groves Creek Marsh, Skidaway Island, Georgia - 041413US metaG (version 2) | ecosystem: Environmental > Aquatic > Marine > Intertidal zone > Salt... | reverse complement strand
ATTTTTCTGATAAAGCATTGACTACCGAAACTCCAACACCGTGTAATCCTCCAGATACTTTATAAGAATCATGATCAAACTTACCACCAGCATGAAGTTGAGTCATAATCACTTCAGCTGCTGATTTTTTTTCACCTTTATGCATATCAACAGGGATACCTCTACCATCATCTTTAACAGTGACGGTTCCATCAGCATTTATTCTAACATTAATATTTTTACAATAACCTGCTAAAGCTTCATCTATAGAGTTATCTACAACCTCATAAACCATATGATGTAAACCAGTGCCATCATCCGTATCACCAATGTACATTCCTGGTCTTTTTCTAACTGCCTCAAGACCTTTTAAAACTTTGATAGAGTCTGCCTGATATGTGTTTTTATTTGTCATATTTTTTAATTTTAGGAAAAGAAAATTATAACATTTTTTTACAAAAATTGTTTATTTATAATCAGTGAAAGAACTGAAAAACTATTAAAAAACCTAATAAAAATAAGCATTTTGATGGCGGAGAGAGCGGGATTCGAACCCGCGAAAGAGTTGCCCCTTTACACGCTTTCCAAGCGTGCGCCTTCAACCACTCGGCCACCTCTCCTTTTTGATATTATTGAAATGTAATTATATCTATAAATTAAATATCAATGATATAAAAATTGTTATTTAAAATTATGAAACTTTTCGACTATGCACTAATTTTAACAAGCACAATAAATCCAGGCAATATGCCAAATCTTGTAAGAAATGATGTTGAAACAAGATTATCTGATTATAAAAAATCGTTTAAATTTTGGCTAAACAACAAATATGTCAAAAAAATTATTTTTATTGAAAATTCTAATTTCGATTTAAGTTATTTCAAAAATCTAATTAAGAATATAAAAAACAAAGAAGTTGAAATTATTTCATCAAATTTGAATAATTCATATAATAAAAATTTAGGCAAAGGATATGGTCAATATTTGTCACTAAATGAGGTATTCAATAAGTCTATTATTGCATCAAAAACTGATTACTTTATTGATATAACTGGTAGACATTGTGTTAAAAATTTTAAAGAAATATTAACAGATATTATCAAAAATAAATCTGACATATATGTTAATATTACTGATAATTTAAAATTTGCTGATGCAAATGTATATGCTGGCAGTAAAAATTTTTTTATTAATTATCTTTTACCAGAAACAAAAATGACTAATGATCAAAATAATAAAATTTTCGAAAATTGTGTGGCAAATGCAGTTCTTAAAGCTGTAGCAAATGGTTTAATTTTATCTAAAGTGCCCATATATGCAGATATCGATGGTTTTATTGGAACTAATGGAAAAAAATATAAAATTAATATCTTTAAAAAGATAAAATTATATTTTTTTAGAAAATTTAAAATTTATTTTTTTAACCACAAAAAATATTAAAAATGAGAAAAATTAAAGTAGTTAAACTCAATTCATTTAAAAATAAAAGTGGCAAACTAACACCAATTACATTTGATAAAACATTTCCATTCAAAGTAAAAAGATTTTTTTATATTAAAGGAAAAAAAAATTACGTCAGAGGTTCTCACGCTCATAAAAGATGTTTGCAATTATTTGTCCCAATAATTGGAAAAATAGAACTCACTACAATTAGTATGGGAATTAAAAAAAAAATAATTCTAAATGCTAATAATGATAAATCAATACTAGTACCAAATCTTGTATGGTGTAGCGTCAAATTTTTATCCCAATATTCAGTAATAATGGTTATTTGTGATAGAAATTATGAGTTTAATGATTATATAGAAAAGTTTGATATATTTGAAAAATTAGAAAAAAATAAATGAAAATTTTAGTTACAGGTGGTTGTGGGCACATAGGCTCATATTTTATAGAAAATTTACATAAAATAAAAAAAGTAAAAAAAGCTATTGTAATCGATAGTTTGAAATCAAATAGAATAAACTCATTATTTAATATTTCAAAAAAAAATAAAGTAGATTTTTATATTAAAGATTTAAATGACCCAAATTCACTAAATGAATTCAAAAATGTTAATATTATTTTTCATTTTGCCTCTATGACAAATGCAGAAAAAAGTTTTGGTAAAAAAAAAGAGATGTATTTAAATAACCTAAATTGTTTTAACACTGTATTAAATTATTGTGAGAAAAATAACACTAAACTAATTCATATTTCCTCGACAAGTGTTTATGGAAAACAAGCTGAAATAGTTGACGAAAATTGTGAAAAAAAATATCTTAAACCTCAGAGTCCCTATGCAAAAATTAAATTAATAGAAGAAAATTTATTAAAAAAAAGAAAAAAAATTAAATATAATACTTTTAGATTTGGCACTATAGCTGGGGTGTCTAAGGGTATTAGATTTCATACGGCTGTTAATAGTTTTTGTTTAAGCACTGCATTAAATGAAAAAATTAAAGTCTACAAAACTGCACTACATCAATTTAGGCCTTATTTATCTCTTGATGATTCATTTAAACTTTTTAAGTTCTGTATAGAAAAAAATTTTTTTAAAAACGATATATATAATGTTGTTTCTAATAACTTTACTGTTAACGATATATTAGACAAAATTAAGAAAGTTAAAAAAAAAATTAAAGTTCAATTTATTAGCTCACCAATAATGAATCAACTATCCTACCATGTCGACAAAACAAAATTAAAAAAAAGTGGCCTCTTCTTAAATTCAAATCTAAATAAAGAAATTGTTAATACCCTAAGTTTACTAAAAAATATTAAGCCATGAATTGTAAAATCTTAGGAACTCCTTTAAAACCATTTATGTCCTTTGGTAAAATGCCAATTGCTAATGGTTTTTTAAAAAAAAAAGATTTTAATAAAGAATTCTTTTTTAATATGGAGGTTGGATTTTCAGAAAAATGTTCTTTATTTCAACTAATGGATCACCCCACACCTTATCAAATGTTTAATAAAAAATATCCTTTTTTTACTAGCAGTTCAAAGTTTATGACAAAACATTTTGAACAATTTTCAAATTTTTTGAAAAAAAATTATATTAAAAATAATTCTAAAATTATTGAAATTGGATCTAATGATGGAACTTTTTTAAAAAATTTTAAAAATAGTAATTTAGAATATATTGGATTTGAACCTTCAGGAAATGTAGCAAGTATTGCAAATAAAAATGGTATTAATACGATAAATGCCTTTTTTGGAAAAAACTCGCTAAAGTTAATCAAAAGTTTCAAGAATAAGACTAATTTAATTTTTGCTGCCAATGTGATCTGTCATATACCTAATTTAATAGAGGTAATTGAAACTATAGATGAATTGCTTACCAGTGATGGTGTCTTTATTTTTGAAGAGCCTTATATGGGGTCAATGTTTAAAAAAGTATCTTATGACCAAATATACGATGAACATATATTTATGTTTTCGGCAACATCTGTAAAAAAAATATTTAATTTATTTGATTTTGAGTTAATTGATATTTTTAAACAACAAACACATGGTGGCTCAATGAGATATGTCGTAGCAAGAAAGAATAAAATTAAAGTTAGCAATAATGTAAAAAGAATTTTAGATAATGAAAAAGTAAACAATCTTGACAATATTGAAAGTTGTTTATTATTTAAAAAAAATTGTGAAAATTCAAAAAAAAAACTTAACTCTAAAATTAATAAAATTCACAATGCTGGAAAAAGAATTGTTGGATATGCAGCTACTTCAAAAAGTACTACTATTTTAAATTACTGTGGTATTGGTAATGATAAAATAGATTATATTTGTGACACTACACCTGAAAAAATTGGTAAATATTCACCTGGAATGCATATCCCTATAGTTAGTATTGAAAAATTCAGAAAAGATAATCCAGATGTTGCCTACCTCTTTGCATGGAATCATAAAAATGAAATTTTAAATAAAGAAAAGCTATTTACTAAAAAAGGTAAATGGATATCTCATGTTAAAATCTAAGAAAAAAATTGTTTTCACAGGTGGTAGTGGACGTTTTGGAAAAGTTTTAAAAAAAAATAAATTTAATTTTAATATTTTTTTACCAACAAAATTAGAACTAGATATCACTAACTTATTATCAATTGAAAATTATTTAGATAAAATCAAACCAAATATTTTAATTCATATGGCAGGCTTATCTAGGCCAATGGATATCCACAAAAAAGATATTATTAAAAGTATAAATTTAAATATAATTGGTACTTCTAATATTACTATTGCTTGTGCGAAAAGAAATATTAAACTAATCTATTTTTCCACTAATTATGTATATCCAGGAAAAATTGGAAAATACAAGGAGTCAGATACTCTATTGCCAATCAATAATTATGCATGGTCTAAGCTAGGAGGTGAAGCGGCTGTAAAACTATATAAAAATTCATTAATATTAAGACTATGTATGACTGAGAAGCCTTTTGTTCATAAAAAAGCATTCTATGATGTAAAAACTAATTTTATTTTTCATGACGAAATAATTCCAATTTTAAAAAAAATATTAAATCAAAGAGGTGTACTGAATGTTGGTGGGCCAATAAAATCTATTTATGATTTTGCTAAAAAATTTAACCCAAATATTAAAAAAATTTTTGCTAAAAAAAATAATGGAGTTAGTTTTCCATTAAATCCCTCAATGAATATTACAAAATTAAAAAAAATATTAAAAAAATGATAAAAAGCTGGGAGTATACAAAAGAATATAATTTCTTAAAAAAATCAATTATCAAAAATTTAGATAAAACTCTTAAAAAAGGTAAGCTTTTTTTTGGTGAAGAATTGACAAAGTTTGAAAAGAATTTTTTAAATAAAAATAATTCTAAGTATGGTGTAGCAGTAGGCAGTGGAACTGATGCGATTTATTTATCTTTAAAAGCTCTTAACATTGGATACAATGATGAAGTTATAACTGTTGCAAATACAGCAATACCAACAGCATCTGCTATTGTAAATACTGGAGCAAGTATAAAATTTGCTGATATTGGTCAGGACTATTTGATAGACTCAGATAAGTTAGAAAAACTAATAACAAGGAAAACAAAAGCTATAATTGTAGTCCATTTATATGGTCAATCCTGTAATATGGATAAAATTTTAACTATAGCTAAAAAAAATAAGATATATCTAATTGAAGACTGTGCACAAGCACAAGGAGCAAAATTCAAAAATAAAAAAGTTGGAAATTTTGGTATATTTGGGTGCTTTTCATTTTATCCAACTAAAATTCTAGGATCTTATGGTGATGGTGGATTTATTACAACCAATAATAAAAAACTTTTTGAAAAAATTAAAAGATTAAGATTTTATGGAATTGAGACTCACGATAAAAGTAAATCAAAATACGATAAATATTTTGCTATAGAAAATGGTACAAACTCTAGATTAAGTGAAATTCAGGCAACAATTTTAAATATCAAAATTAAATATTTAAGTTCATTTATTACTAAAAGGAGAAAGATAGCTAGGATCTATGACAAAAAAATAACCAACAAACATGTAGTTAAGCCTATTGTAAACAAAAATAATTTTCATGTCTATCATCTTTATGTTTTGGCCTCAAAAAAAAGAGAACAAATCATGGATTTAATGAAAAAAAACGATATTAAACTTACTATACAATATCCATTTCCATTACATAAAATGACTGCCTATAAAAAATTTAAAAAATTAAATTTAAAAAATACAGAAAAATTTTCTAAAGAAATATTTTCTTTACCAATTTATCCTAATCTAGAAATAAATAAAATTAAAAAAATTATAAATATAATTAATACAGTTTAATTTATTTTTGACTTGCATCAAAAAACTTCCATGGCCATGTTAAATATTTAGTATTCTTTTTAAACCAAAAAGATAAATATCTTTCAGCTAAATAAGCATATAACCTTTGAGTGTCATAACCTTTAAGATTAGAAAACCCAAATTCATTTTCACATCTTTCAAGCCAAGGAAATAGAGCATTAAACCATCGGTTAATAACTTTAGAATTAGATATAAACATTATGTGTGGATTAAATGAAATTGAATTTTCAACATATTCTAAAAATTCTTTTTTATCATCACCCTCAATTAGATTAATTGCTTTTTTTAAATTATTATCTCCATGATGCATATCAAAATGAAAATTAATAGACTGTTTTGCTTCATTAAAAAAAAAAGAGGGTTTTTTTAAGATTTTCCAAAATCCTCTTTTTAGCATTTTGATTTTTTTCACTTTATTGACGAATATTGGTTCACAAATAATAGAATCATATTTTTCCCATTCATTTGGTGGGGATTTCAAAATTTGATTTTCAAAATTATTGATATTTATTTTAATATTCTCAAAGTTTTTATTAACCCAAAATCTTCTTTTTTGACAAAAACCGACCCAATTTGGATTATCTAAATTAAGCAGATTTTTCCAATACCAATAATGGAAAGTAAGTTCTGAATAAAATTTTTCTTTATAAAAAATATTTATACCACCATTACAAGCTAAATAATTTTCAGGTGCTTGCTCATTACCAACCCAAGCAAGATTATACTGGCTGTTATCCAAAAAATTTAACAATTTATTAGTAACACAAAACATTTCTAGTTTTTTCATATGATATTAATTATTTATTATAGTATCTTAATTTCAACTATTAAACATATATGAATAATAAAATATTAAGAAAGATTGTCGGTATAGCTGGATATAAATTAATAGATAAACAATTACATAAAAATAATAAAATAATTTCAGAAAATACTTTTTTAACATCATCAAATTTTATTAAAAAATTAATTTCTAAAAATAAAATTAATAAAATTATTCAAATTGGAGCTAATGATGGTAAAAGATTTGATATTTTACATACCTTCATAAAAAAATATAAAATTAATAGTTTACTAGTTGAGCCCATTAAATCAAATTTTTATAAATTAAAAAAAAATTATAAAAATTTAAATTTTGTGAAATTAGATAATTCGGCGATTACCATAAATAAAGAAATTTTAAGTTTATTTAAAGTTGATGAAAAATATTTTAATAAATATGGAAATCATATACCAGGAATAACTTCATTTGAAATTAATCATCTTAAAAAACATGGTGTTAATAAAAGACATATTGTAAAAGAAAAAATTACCTCAATAACAATTAAGGATTTATTAAAAAAATATAAAATAAATAACTTTGATTTACTTTATACTGATACTGAAGGTTACGATGGAAAAATTGTTATAGATTTTTTAAAAAATTCATCAATCAGACCCATTATAATTCTTGAATATATACACATTAATCATGATATTTTTAAAACTTTGATTAAAAAGCTTCAAAATAATAATTATGCTTTTTTTTCAATAAATGAAAATTTAATTTGTCTTCCCAAAAAAATCATGAAAATTTTTTAATTTTTTCAACATATCCATTCTTTATAGAAATTTTGATTTTGTATTATCTCATCTGGAAATGACTTATCTATTTTTTGTGATCTGTAAATTTCATCTCTACCAATAATATCACTTCCATCTGCAATTCTTTTTTTAATTTCTTCTAGTTTTAAATATTTTTTATCAATTTTTTCATTAAAAGAATAAGGATCATTTGTTTCACATAGATTTTTATATTTATACAAAAGTTTATCTGGAGTTTTTAAATTACAAAAGTGCCATCCACCATCTTCAATGATATTATTAAGTCTTAATTTATCAATTCTCCATAAAGGTCTTTTCTTAAATTTTAAATTTCTTAACCATTGTGGTGATTTTAAAAATTTTTTTACACATATTCTGCTTCCATACCAGTAAGGATTATTCTGGCTTTGCAAGTTAAGTTTATAATAATAATGTTTTTGTTTAAATACCGCATACTTCATCTGAATTTTAAATTTTGAAATTGCACTTGGAGAGGGTATTTCATCTAAATCAGAAATTATTACCAAATCATCTGGTTTAGAATTAATTAATCCTTTAGCTATGCAGTTTCTTTGATGATTTTCTCTTTTATACGGATCATCACCATCTGGAAGGTCTTCAACAGGAATATATATTATTTTTTTTTGAAATTTTGAAAATTTTTTTATATCAAATCTTAAATTTTTTTTGTTATTTTGCCAAGTTTTATTGCCTTCTACTACTACAAAGTAATCTACATAATTATTTAATATCTTTAAACGTAAATCTAATAATAAATCTTCATCCCAGTATGAAAAGCAATCGAATATTTTCATTTATTTTTCTTTATTTATTTTTAAAACTCCAATAAATGCCTCTTGTGGTATTTCAACTCTTCCAAATTGTTTTGATCTAGCTTTACCTTTTTTTTGCTTTTCTAATAATTTTCTTTTCCTATCAGTTGCACCACCGCCATGTATTTTGGTTAATACATCTTTTTTAAAACCCTTGATGGTTTCTCTGGCAATTATTTTTCCTCCGATTGCAGCTTGAACAGGAATCATAAAATTATGCCTTGGAATTAAATCTTTTAATTTTTCACATACTTCTCGTCCTGTTCTTTGTGCAAAATCTTTATGTATCATCATTGCTAAGGCATCAACTGGTTCACCATTTACTAAGATGCCAAGTTTTACTAAATCTCCCTCTCTGTGACCAATAATTTCATAATCAAAACTTGCATACCCACTAGTCATAGATTTAATTTTATCATTAAAATCAAAAACAACTTCGTTTAAAGGTAACTCATAAGATAAGACGGCTCTGCTACCTGAATAAGTTAAATTAGTTTGAATACCTCTTTTATCTTGGCATAATTTAATTATTGAACCTAGGTATTGATCTGGTGTTATAACTGTTGCTTTTATCCATGGCTCTTCAATCATTTTAATAAGAGTTGGATCAGGTAAACTTGATGGATTGTGCAAATCTTTAGTAGTTCCATTGTTAAGATGTATTTTATAAACAACACCAGGTGTAGTTGTTAATAGATTTACATCAAATTCTCTTTCTAATCTCTCTGTTATTATTTCTAAATGGAGTAAGCCTAAAAAACCACATCTAAAACCAAGTCCAAGTGCAGAAGAAGACTCAGCCTCAAAAGAGAAACTAGCGTCATTAAGTTGCAACTTTGCTAAACCATCTTTTAATTTTTGATATTCAGAACTATCTACTGGAAATAATCCACAAAAGACAACTGGCTTGCTTGGTTTAAACCCTGGCAAGGCATTTATATTGGGCTTAGAAGCATCACAAATTGTATCCCCAACTTTTGTCTCTGAGAGAACTTTAATTCCAGTAGTTATAAAACCTATCTCTCCAGCATTAAGTTCATTCATATCCTTAGGTTTTGGTGTGAATACACCTACTTTTTCGACAATATACTCTTGATTAGTAGACAGCATCTTTATCTTCATATTTTTTGAGATTTTACCATCAATAACTCTAATTAAAATTACTACACCTAAATAGGTATCGTACCAGCTATCGACTAATAGACATTTTAAATTTTCATTTTGGTTTCCTTCTGGAGCTGGTAATTTTTTAACAATTTCCTCAAGAATATCCTCTATCCCTTCACCAGTTTTTCCAGAACAAGGAACTGCATTTTCTGTTTCTATTCCAATTACATCTTCAATTTGTTTTTTTGTTTTTTCTAGATCGGATGCAGGTAAATCGATTTTATTTAAAACTGGAATAATTTCATGATTGATATCTAAAGCTTGATATACGTTTGCTAATGTCTGTGCTTCAACACCCTGAGTACTATCTACGATCAGTATAGATCCTTCGCATGCATATAGTGATCTACTAACCTCATAACTAAAGTCTACGTGCCCAGGAGTATCAATGATATTTAAAATATAATCTTTACCATTTTTTGCTTTATAATTTAGTTTTACTGTTTGAGCCTTAATTGTGATCCCCCTTTCTCTTTCAATATCCATTGAGTCCAGAACTTGGGCTTTCATTTCTCGATCTGTTAAACCTCCACACTTATGAATAATTCTATCTGCTATAGTAGATTTTCCATGATCAATGTGTGCAATTATAGCGAAGTTTCTTATGTGATCAATTTTATCCATTGCTTATGATCTAATTTTTGCACCGATCTTTTTTTCAACAGTTTCAATCACTAATTTATTAATTCTATCTAAATCATCATCATTTAGAGTTTTATCTGATGACTGAATAGTTAAGTTTATTGCAACAGATTTTTTATCATTTGGTATATTTTCACCTTCATACACATCAAAAATATTTGCCCTTTTTATTAATTCTTTATCAATGTTATTAATAACGTCCAAAATTTCTTGAGCTTCAATATGTTTATCGACTATGAATGCAAAATCTCTTTCTGATTTCTGAAAATCTGAAGTCTCATATTTTGGCTTTTGATCTTTTAAGGATTTTTTTGTGACTTTTAAATTATCCAGAAAAATTTCAAATCCCATCAAAGCTTCTGTTTTAATATCAATTTTTTTTAAAATATTCGGATGTATTTCACCGAAATAAGCTGCGAGATTTTCTTTGCCTTTGTTTAAAAATATTCTGCCTGATTTTCCAGGATGATAATAATCAGGGG
>Ga0255769_10006586_pt1 | contig 10507 bp, 4 predicted proteins | sample 041ome_9_FD_179637 | JGI IMG/M metagenome (GOLD analysis project Ga0255769, IMG submission 179637) | Coastal salt marsh microbial communities from the Groves Creek Marsh, Skidaway Island, Georgia - 041413US metaG (version 2) | ecosystem: Environmental > Aquatic > Marine > Intertidal zone > Salt... | reverse complement strand
CACAGGGGGGTCGGGATCGCGGCGCGCGCGCTCTTATCTACAACCCCGCGCGGAGGCGCGCGAACCGGGACGGGCGAGGGACGCGCGAGGGATGATGGCGAGGGATGATGGCGAGGAGCGATGGCGAGGGAGACGAACGCGCGAGCGATGGGCGCGGCGAGCGACGAGGAGGCGCGAGGCGGGACGACTGACGACGCGGGGGTTTTCGAAACGCGCAGGCGATGAGGGGGAAAACGACGCGCGCGGCGCGCGCGACGCGGGCGGCTCCGGTGACGCGCGCCGTCGCCACTGGACCGCGAGGACCGCTGAAGAAGAAGGGTGAGAGCGAAGAGGACAAGATCGAGGACATGTCTTCGGGATCTCGTGGGTTGTTCACGACGGTTGATCCGGAGGTGCGACGCATCGTGCCCGAGGCGAAGGGTCGCGTCGTGGTCAAGGTGACGTACGTCGTTTTGGAGGCGCAGTACCAGTCCGCGCTGTCCGCGGCGGTGAAACAGATTAACGAAACCAACGACAAGGTGTGCGTCGAGGTTACCGGCTACTTGCTCGAGGAATTGCGCAACGCCGATAACTTGGCGGCGCTCAAGAAGGATGTCGAGTCTTCAAACATCTTCATCGGTTCTCTCATCTTTATCGAAGAGCTCGCCGAGAAGATTGTCGAAATCGTGACGCCGTGCCGCGAAAACTTGGACGCGTGCTTGATCTTCCCGTCCATGCCGCAAGTCATGCGCTTGAACAAGCTCGGCACGTTCTCCATGGCGCAGCTCGGTCAGTCCAAGTCCGCCATCGCCTCGTTCATGCGCAAGAAGAAGGAATCCGGCGGCTTTGAGGAGGGCATGTTGAAGCTCGTCCGCACGTTGCCGAAGGTGTTGAAGTACTTGCCCTCGGACAAGGCTGCGGATGCGCGCAACTTCATGAACTCTTTGCAGTACTGGCTCGGCGGTTCCACGGACAACTTGGAGAACTTCTTGTTGATGATCTCCAAGGCGTACGTCCCCGAGCTCAAGGGCGTCGAGCTCACGGTGGCTGAGCCGGAAGTGTTCCCGGATGTTGGCATCTGGCACCCGTCCGCGCCGATGTACTACGAGGACTTGAAGGAGTACCTCAACTGGTACGACACGCGCAAGGACATCAAGTTCAAGGCGGACGCCCCGGTCATCGGTCTCGTGCTCCAGCGCTCGCACTTGGTCACGGGCGACTCTGGTCACTACGACGGTATGGTCATGGAGCTCGAAGCCAAGGGTGCGAAGGTCGTCCCGATCTTTGCCGGTGGCCTCGATTTCTCCGGCCCGATCGAGCAGTTCTTCTTTGACCCGATCACCAAGGGTGCGTACGTCGACACCGTCTTGTCGTTGACTGGTTTCGCCCTCGTCGGCGGCCCGGCGCGTCAAGATCACCCGAAGGCGATTGAATCCTTGAAGAAGCTCAACGTGCCGTACATGGTCACCGTCCCGCTCTCTTTCCAAACCACCGAAGAGTGGAAGGATTCCACGCTCGGTTTGCACCCGGTGCAAGTCGCGCTCCAAGTCGCGCTTCCGGAACTCGACGGCGGCCTCGAGCCGATGATCTTCTCCGGTCGCGATTCCAAGTCTGGTAAGTCTCACACTCTCGAAGATCGCGCGGCGCAAATCGCGAACCGCGCCATCAAGTGGGCTGCCCTTCGCAAGAAGACCGCCGCGGCCAAGAAGCTCGCGATCACCGTCTTCTCTTTCCCGCCGGATAAGGGCAACGTCGGTACCGCCGCGTACTTGAACGTCTTCGGTTCCATCTACCGCGTGCTTCAAGGCTTGCGCCGCGAGGGCTACAACGTTGGTGTGCTCCCGTCCAGCGAGGAAGAGCTCATCAACTCCGTTCTCAACGACAAGGAGGCGCAATACGCGTCCCCGGACATGAACGTCGCCTACCGCATGCCGGTTGCCGAGTACCAAAAGCTCTGCCTCTACTCTGAGGACTTGCACGAGAACTGGGGCCCGCCGCCGGGCAACTTGAACACCGACGGCCAAAACTTGCTCGTGTACGGTAAGCAGTTCGGCAACGTTTTCATCGGTGTCCAGCCGACGTTCGGCTACGAAGGTGATCCCATGCGATTGTTGTTCTCCAAGTCTGCGTCGCCGCACCACGGCTTCGCGGCGTACTACACGTTCCTCGAGCACGTGTTCCAAGCCGACGCTGTCCTTCACTTCGGTACGCACGGTTCTCTCGAGTTCATGCCGGGTAAGCAAGTCGGTATGGCTGGTGTGTGCTACCCGGATCGCTTGATCGGTAACATTCCGAACATCTACTACTACGCGGCGAACAACCCCTCGGAGGCGACGATTGCCAAGCGTCGCTCTTACGCGAACACCATCTCGTACTTGACCCCGCCGGCCGAGAACGCTGGCTTGTACAAGGGCTTGAAGGAACTCAAGGAGTTGATCTCTTCTTACCAAACGTTGAAGGATTCCGGCCGTGGTCCGTCCATCGTCAACACCATCATCTCCACCGCGATCACGTGCAACTTGGACAAGGATGTCAAGGAAATCCCGACTGATCCGGAGGCTGACGCCGCGAACTTTGATGCCGACACCCGCGATTTGATCGTCGGTAAGGTGTACCAAAAGCTCATGGAAATCGAGTCTCGTCTTTTGCCGTGCGGTCTCCACGTCGTCGGATGCCCGCCGTCCGCGGAGGAAGCCGTCGCCACGCTCGTGAACATTGCGTCCATCGACCGTGAAGACGAAAACATCACCGCGCTCCCGGGTCTCCTCGCGATGGCTGTCGGTCGCGACATCGAGAGCATCTACAGATCCAACGATGCCGGTAACCTCGAGGACGTTCAGCTCTTGCAAGACATCACCGAGGCGTGCCGCTCGTGCGTCCGCACGTTTGTCACGGCTGCCGCCGACCCGTCTGGTCGCGTCGCCGCGGGCGCGCTCGCGAGCGTCGGCAAGCTCTTCGGTAGCGCTGCCGTCGCGCTTCCGTGGGGTGATGCCTTGAAGGGCACCAAGTTTGAATCTGCTGATGTCGAAAAGATGCGCACTTTGTTCGATTACTTGCGCTTCTGCCTCGAGCAAGTTGTCAAGGACAACGAGCTCGGCGCGCTCACCGAAGCCCTCGAAGGTCAATACGTGCTTCCGGGTCCGGGTGGTGACCCGATCCGTAACCCGAAGGTGTTGCCGACCGGTAAGAACATTCACGCTCTTGACCCGCAAGCGATCCCGACCGGTGCGGCTGTTGCCTCCGCCAAGGTTGTCGTCGATCGTTTGATTGAACGCGAGCGCGTCGAAAACGGTGGCAAGTACCCGGAGTCCATCGCGCTCGTTCTGTGGGGTACGGACAACATTAAGACGTACGGTGAATCTTTGGCGCAAGTCATGTTGATGGTGGGTGTGCGACCTGCCCCCGATGCGCTCGGTCGGGTGAACAAGCTCGAGCTTATCAGTTTAGAAGAGCTCGGTCGCCCGCGCATCGACGTCGTCGTCAACTGCTCTGGCGTCTTCCGCGATTTGTTCGTCAACCAGATGAACTTGTTGGACCGCGCCGTCAAGCTCGCCGCTGAGCAAGACGAACCGGATGACATGAACTTTGTCCGCAAGCACGCCAAGGAGCAAGCCGAGGAGCTTGGCTTGTCCATTCGCGAGGCGGCGACGCGCATCTTCTCCAACGCGTCTGGTTCCTACTCTTCCAACGTCAACCTCGCGGTTGAAAACTCTTCTTGGAACGACGAGAGCCAGCTCCAAGACATGTACCTCAACCGTAAGTCTTTCGCGTTCAACTCTGATGCTCCGGGTGCTGGCATGGAAACGAGGAAGGAACTCTTCGAGTCTGCCTTGTCCAAGGTCGACGTCACCTTCCAAAACTTGGATTCTTCCGAGATTTCGCTCACCGACGTCAGCCACTACTTCGACTCTGATCCGACCAAGCTCGTCGCCGGTGTGCGTAAGGACGGTAAGATGCCGGCTTCTTACATCGCCGATACGACCACGGCCAACGCTCAAGTGCGCTCTTTGTCCGAGACGATGCGTCTGGACTCCCGCACCAAGCTCTTGAACCCGAAGTGGTACGAAGGCATGATGGCGTCTGGCTACGAGGGTACTCGCGAGATCCAAAAGCGTCTCAACAACACTCTCGGCTGGTCCGCCACGTCTGGTGCCGTCGACAACTGGGTGTACGAAGACGCCAACACGACCTTCATGGCTGATCCGGAGATGCAAAAGCGCTTGATGGAGTCCAACCCGAACTCGTTCCGCAAGATGGTCGCCAACTTCTTGGAAGCCAACGGCAGAGGTTACTGGGAGACGTCCGAAGAGAACATCGATCGTTTGCGACAGCTCTATATGGAGGTCGAAGATAAAATCGAGGGCGTCGACAACGCGTGAGCGGCCGCCGGGCGCCCGACGGCCGTCGGCGGCGCGGCCGCCGACAAATTTTATTACACAGACGCTTCGCGTTCCGGAGGGTTGGTTCTGAACTCTCTCGCGGGGTGAGATGGGTGGTGGTTACGTCCACTCATGGCAAACGCCGAATTACATTCTTAATTTTACTTGGGATAGAAATCGTACGTTTATGTAACGACGCGCATTACAAAAATATTACAAACGCCGTCGTCGTCCTTGGTCGTCCTTCGTCGTCCTCACAATCATCCACGCGCGCGACGCCCGTCCGCGTCGTCGCTCTTCCGCGCGTCGCCTCGTCGTTCAAACCCATCGCGCGCGCGCACCGCGCGCACCGCGACGCCCTCGCGCGTCGTCCTCGCGCCGCGCGTCGTCCGCGACGTTTCGATTCCCATCGGGGGAACGAATCCGAAACGAACGAATGTCGCGCGCCGTCGCCTCGCCGCTTCGCGACGTCAACGGCGCCGCCGCGCGTCGACCGGTGCGTCTCAAGCGTCGCGCGCTGTCCGACTCGTCCGACGACGACGCGTCGGACGAGGACGCGCCGTCGCCGGCGACGAACGTCGACGCCGTCGCCGCGACGAACGTCGACGCCGTCGCGGCGACGCGCAAGCCCCTGCGATTGAAGGGAAAGGACGGCGGGCCGAAGTTTGAGCTCGACGCGGCGCTCGCGTCGAGGCTGTACGATCATCAGCGCGACGGCGTGCGTTGGATGTGGGGATTGCACTTGGCCGGGCGAGGCGGGATTCTCGCCGACGACATGGGCCTGGGCAAGACGCTTCAGGCGTGCGCGTTCGTCGCCGGTTTGTTGCGCAGCGGCGCGGCGAAGCGCGTGCTCGTGCTCGCGCCGACGACGTTGCTGCCGCATTGGTTGAAAGAGCTCGAGACGTGCGGGCTGAGGCGAGGGGAGACGGTGTTTAAGTACTACGGCGGCTCGCGAGGGGCGCTCGACAAACAGTTGCGCGCGTGCGCGACGGGTCGAGGCGCGCTCTTGGCGTCGTACGGGATGGTGACGTCTCGCGCGAGCGAGCTCGGCGCGCCGAGCGACGAGGACGAAGCCGAGAGAGCGAGCGCGCGCGAGGGGCGCGGCGTCGCGCCGAAAGATTTCGCGGGCGAATTTCGCTGGGATTGGATCGTCATGGACGAAGGACACGCGTTGAAGAACGCGACGACGCGGCTCGCGCAAAAGGTTCGACAACTGCCCGCCAATCTGCGCATGATTGTCACCGGAACGCCGGTGCAAAACGCGCTCGGCGAACTGTGGTCGCTGTACGACTTGACGTGTCCGGGGCTTCTCGGCGGCGAAAACGAGTTTCGTCGACGATTCGCCAACAAGATCGCCGCCGGTCAAGCCGCGTCGGCGACGCAAAAACAACGATCGGAATCGAAAGAGCTCACGGCGACGCTGCGTCAAATGACTCGTCCGTACTTTTTGCGCCGCGACAAGAAGGAGGTCTTACTAGCCAAAGAGGAAGTCGCGCCCGTCGACGACGCGAAGAAACCGAATAGCGCGGCGGCGACGTCGTGGAAGCACGTCAAGAACGCGCCTTGGGCGCTCGGGCAGAAGAACGATTTCATCGCGTGGATACCGCTTGAGCCGGCGCAATCGGCGCTGTACTCAAAATTCTTAGCCTCGAAACCCGTTCAGGACGCCATCAACAAAACCGGTTCGGCGATTTCGTGCATGAACGCTCTGAAGAGAATTTGCGATCACCCGACGCTGTGCGTCGCGGCGCGGGACGACGCCGACGTCGACGCGTCGCCGCCCGCGGAGGAGGAGGAGGAAATCGAAGACGAAGAAGACGCCGAATTGAAGAAGAGCTGCGCGGGCGAAGCCGCCGCGGCGGCAGCGGCGGCCGTTCGCGAGTGCGATTTCGACGCCGACGCTCTCGCCCGCGGCGCGTCGAGTTTGAGCGCCAAATCTAGATTTCTCATGGCCATGTTGGATCGGTTTCGCGCCGAAGGACGTCGCACGTTGGTCTTCTCTCAGTCGCAGGCGACACTGAACGTTGTTGAAGCGTGCATTCGCGAAGCGAACATCAAGTTCGTGCGAATCGACGGTAAAGTAAACGTCGACGAGCGAGATCGTCGCGTGACGCAGTTCCGTTCGAACGCAGACATTCCCGTCATGCTTCTCACCGCTCGCGTCGGCGGTCTCGGTTTGACGCTGACGGAGGCGACGCGCGTCATCATTTACGATCCGGCGTGGAATCCAACGACGGACAATCAATCCGTCGATCGAGCGTACCGCATTGGGCAAACCAAAGACGTCGTGGTGTATCGTCTCGTCACGTGCGGAACGGTGGAGGAAAAGATTTACCGTCGTCAAGTCTTCAAGGGCGGCGTGTCCAAGTCGGCGACGGACGGCGTGAGCGGGAAGCAATACTTTGGCGCGGACGACGCGACTCAGCTGTTCGAAACGCGCGAAAACGCCATGCGCGCGAGCGATACGATGAAACAATTGAACGCGTTGCACGCGGCGGATCGCAAGTGGACGGATGAGCTTCGCGCCGAGTTGCCGTATGTCGAGTCGCTGCCTTTTGTCTGCGGCGTGAGCGATCACGATTTGTTGTTCAGCAAAGACGACGAAGCGACGACGAGCGGGTCGAAATCAAGCAGTGCCGCCGCAAAATCAGCGCCCGCGGGGGCGGCGACGACGCCGAAGGGAAAGGCGCCCGGCGGCGCGGCTTGGAAAAACGTCAACGCCGGGTGGGGAGGCGACGGCGGTTTGCTCGGCGGCGCCTTGCTCGCGGCGCTGACGCCACCGAAGGAAACGAAAAGCGCGACAAAGATGAAAATCGACGACGACGAGTCGCCCGAGCCCGTCTCCGGGGAGGCGAAGCTTAAAGCAAAAATCAAACACATCGAAGACGACTGCGCCAAGTTGGGCGTGATTTTGAGCATGCCCGACGTCGTCGCCAAGATGCCCGACAAAGGCGAGAGCACTCGAAGGGCGATCGAAAAACAACTCGCCGAAAAATGCGTGCTCGAGGCCGAATACAACGCCAAGTACGCGGTCTCTGAGACGTTCTACACCCCTCAGAGTTCACCCAAAGGTTCGCCGCCGCCGGAAACCGTCGCCTCGTTGGCGCAATCCATCGATTCTTTCGAAATGTAAATCACACGCACCATTCATTCGCGCGCGCATCGTTGACATTCTACGCATACGAAATGTAACATCACAACAAAATATCGGCGACGCGGGCATCAATCCCTCGGGTTCGCCCGCAACGCCTCCCGCAAGACGGCGTCGAATCGATTACACCCCGCCGCGCACGCGTCCAACGCGCGCTCCGTCTCGTCCGCGTTCCACCGCCCGAACGTCTCCGTCTTCGCGTACGCCTCCATCGACGACATCTGCGCTAAAAACACCATCCCATCGCTCGTCTCGATCTCCTCGCGCGTCGGATCGAGCATCATCCTCTCCCCCGCCCGCGCGCACTCGCACGCGCTCACCAAGTCTCGGCACGCCACCCCCGCGCGCGCCAACGCCGCGGACGCCGCCAGCACGCACGCCACCGCCTCGCCCCCCCGCGCGTCCAGCACCGTCACGCACACGTCCACCTGCGTCTTCGGGAAGCTTTCCGTCAGCACGCTCGCGCTGAGCGCCTCCTTCACCGTCCGCGCCAAGCCGTCGTCCGCCGTCCTCGCGCCGCGTCCTCGCGCGCGCGCTCGGTTCGCCCCATCCAGCGCCCGCGCGCCCGTCGCGAACGGCGCGCGGTACGCGTCGACGTCCAGCGTCCCTCGATCGACGCCCGCGAGCTCGGCGCGGCCGCGGCGCGGGCCGTAGACGGCGCACGACGCCTTGGTGTCGCCGAGCTCGACGTACGCGGAACCGGCGGCGGCGGGGACGACGTCGAGGGCGACGACGAGGGCGCGGCAGTGCGCGTCGGCGCGCGCGTCTTCGCGGGGCGCGAGCGACGAGGGCATCCGCGCGGTGGGGAGTGCGGACGACGACGGCGGCGAGCGGGACGCGGCGAACGGGCGAACGCCGCGGCGATCGGGCGCGACGCGGCGAGCGCGCGCGGGACGAGAAAGAGGGTGATTTCGATAAAAAAGCTACGTCTTGATGGTACACGCGACCGGGCGTCGGGAGGTGGGGAATGCGTGGAAGGAGGCCACGCGCGGGGGCTCGGTTTGACGAAAATCCAAATCCTCAGCGCGCGCGGCGGAGACCGCGCGCGGATGCATCCTCGTCGTCGTCGTCGTCGTCGTCGTCGTCGTCGTAAGATGCGACCATTTCGTTGAAGAAGGCGGATTCGTACGACGAGCTCGTCGATGGCTCGTGATCGAACGACGACGAGAGATTGCGCTGGAATCGTTCCCTGGCGCGACGCGCGGCGTCCGACGGCGTCGAGCGCTCGCGCGGCGGCGGCGGCGGTTCGTCGCGAGAGGACGGCGACGCGTCGACGTCTTTGCTTCCGAATCCAAACAAGTTGACCGTTTGCATGCTTCCGCGCGGGGCGGTGCCGGACAGCGTCTTGCTCGAGCGGTTGGCTCGCGACGCCTTTAAAATATCTCGCGCGTTGTTTCCGATGTGCGTCTCCAACGACGCGCCGCCCATGGCGATCAAGACTTCGGTGGGGATGTGTTGATGCTTCGGTTTCGGCGGCGTTCGCGGTAACAGACGCTCTTTGGGCTCGAACTTTCGCAAAATCTCCTCGCGCGGATCTCGCGTCGCCGTCGTCGTCGCCGTCGTCGTCGTCGCGCTCGCCGCGACGCCGTTGAGCGCGGGATCGTCGAATCCCTCGGCGTGCTGTCTGTACGCCGCGCGAGACTTCCACTGACTCGGTCCCGTGGACGGTGGTCGACGCCCATCGCGCGCGTCGAAGCTCGAATCGTCCATCGAGGACATCTCTCGCCGGAAATCCGCCGGAGTCTTGTGCGTCCCCCACTCGTCGCTCGACGCCGCGGCGCCGTCTCTTCCGCCCCACCTACCCGGCGCCCGCGGATCCACCACCGGCACTTCGGGTCGCCACTCGCCAAAGCTGAAACTCTTGCCCTCGTCCAACCGCGCGCGTTCGCCTCGATCGTCTTCGCGCGCCGCCGCGCCTCGACGAGGGGAACGAAGCGTCGCCGTCTCGCGCGTCGCCGTCGACCTCGCGCGTCGCCGCGGCCGACCCGCGTCCCGCGCGCGTCGCCCGACGACGGCGTTCACCATTGTTCGCTTCGCGTACATCCACATCAGCGTCACCCCGCTGACGCACGCGCTCGCCGCGGCGAAAATCAACGCGCACACCCCGAGCGTCGTGCCGACCAAGAGCGACCCGCTCAGCGCGCTCAACAATCCCTCCGTCCCCGCGTTCGCCGCCGCCGCGGCCCAGCACGCGAGTCCACCGGTCGTGGGAAGTCCCCATCGCACGAACCCGCACGCCTGCGCGAACACCCCTCGCAGCGCCGTCGTCACCGCGTCTTCGCCCTCGCGCGCGTCTTCCCGTCTCGCGTCGTCGTCGTCGTCGTCCCGCGTCTCGCGTCTCGCGTCTCGCCGCACCGCCCGACGCGCGCGCGCGTCGTCGCGCGCGCTTCGAAACGCGCTCTCACGCGTCGCGCGCGCCGTCGGCATCGCGCGTCGTCGTCCCGCGCCGCGTCCCGGCGCCGCGCGAACCGTCGTCGGTCGTCGAATCGTCGCGCGAATCGTCGCGCGGTCGCGCGTTCGACGCATCGTCGCCGCGCGCGTCGTCGCCGTCGGCGTTCGCGTCGGCATCGCGAGCATCGTCGTCGTCGTCGTCGTCGTGAATTCGCGTCGCGCTTTCGCGTCGACGACTGACGGCGTCGAATCGTTTCTACCGCCGTCGAATCGATTAAAGTTTCGACGCTTCGTCCCCCTGGCGACGACCCTAAACCCTAAACCTAGGGTTTAGGGTTTAGAAGCGCGGCGTCGATCGGCGTCGCCTCTCGATCGATCGATCGACCGCGCGCGCGCTCGACCGCGCGCGCGTCGATCGACGCGTTCGCGTCGACCCTCGATCGAGGGTCGACGCGCGACGTCGATCCGCATCGCGCGCGCGCGCGTCGCGCGCCAGACCGACGCGCGATGCGGATCGACGCGCGCGCGCCGACGCCGCCGCTGTGGGCGACGGCGCCGCCGAGACCGAGACGACGCGAATCGACGCGCGACGCTCGGACGCGCGACG
>Ga0255769_10006585_pt1 | contig 10507 bp, 10 predicted proteins | sample 041ome_9_FD_179637 | JGI IMG/M metagenome (GOLD analysis project Ga0255769, IMG submission 179637) | Coastal salt marsh microbial communities from the Groves Creek Marsh, Skidaway Island, Georgia - 041413US metaG (version 2) | ecosystem: Environmental > Aquatic > Marine > Intertidal zone > Salt... | reverse complement strand
TTATCTTCATCAAAAGCAGAGATTGGAACAGAAACATGCTGCTCTTTACCTTTAGTGTCTGTGAATCTGAAATCAACAAATTTAACATTGTTGTCTTTCACCATTTTCATTACATCTGAAACTGCCATAATTTTATTCCTCTCACGTGTTTATTATTACTTTTTATTATTGCAATATTTATGCCAAAATAAATTGTTCATATATATTAGATGAAATATTTAAAAAATTATTAATGTAACTGTTTTTTTGAGCATTTTTGCTTAATTTTATAACAATTTATATAAAAAATGCACTAATATAGTGCAAAAATAGATTATGAAAAAATTTGCTGTTCTTGGTAATCCAATTGATCATTCGTTGTCACCTCAAATCCATCAGGAATTTGCCAGGCAATTAAAGATCTCTTTGACTTACGTAAAAAAAACTGTCCCTCTAGATTCATTTGAAAAAATTATTTCAGAATTAAAAAATGACAAATTTTATGGCGCAAATGTGACATTACCTTTTAAGTCTCAGGCGGCTAAAATTGCTCAACACAAATCAAATGAGGTGATTGATACCCATTCGGCAAATACCCTCACCTTTTTAGGTGATCATATAAAAGCAGACTCAACGGATGGTATGGGGTTGTTAACTGATTTAGAAAATAAAATAGGATCCATTGCGAATACAAAAATTCTGCTTTTGGGCGCCGGGGGGGCGTCAAATGCAGTGATCCCGGCTTTATATAAAAATCACATTAATCAACTTTTCTTGTGGAATAGAACTATTCAAAAATCGTATGACATGCAACTTTTTTGGTCAAAAAAATACAGTCATCTTGCTGTCATGGAAAATATCGATCTTGCTGATATTGATCTTATTATCAATGCAACTTCAGCGGGGGTAGATTCACAAGTTTCCCCTATTCAAATTAACACGTCAAATAAGGATCTTGTGTGTTATGACATGATGTATGGACAAAAAACTCCATTTCTTCAACTGGCTCAGAAAAAAAATCTAACTCATTTTGATGGTTTGGGCATGCTCGTTCAGCAAGCTGCTCTCAGTTTTGAGATTTGGCATCAAATGAAGGTTGATACAAACAAAATTGAGGCTGGTCTAAGATTAACAATATAAAAACAATCATTTATTTAATCATTATTATTATTTTAATGAGCTATGTATTTTATTTTGTACCTAAAATCTTCAATATCATAAATCTTCAAACTGCAAATCCAAACACAACATCGATGATCGAGTTTCAGATGGGCGAAGAATACAGTGAGCAAAAAAAAATAAATTGGACAAATTACCATTCAATTTCAGATTCAATGAAAAGAGCAGTGATCGCTGCTGAAGATGATCGATTCCTTGACCATCATGGGGTTGATTTTAAAGCCATTCAAGAGGCGATTAAAAGTAACTTAGAAAATGATGTCAAAAGAGGAGGGTCAACCATATCCCAACAGCTCGTTAAAAACTTATTTTTAAATCCATCCAAAAATATACTCAGAAAACTTCATGAGTTTGTTTTAGTTTTTTTTCTGGAAGTTTTTTTGACCAAGGAAAGAATTTTAGAATTATATTTAAATATTGCGGAATGGGGATTTGGCATATACGGAATTAAAGATGCTGCAAATCACTATTTTAATGTTAATCCAGACCATTTGGAATCTTACCAATCCGCAAAGCTTGCGGCCATGCTTACTAATCCTAAAAAGTATCAGCACAACATCAACTCAGAATTTTTAAATAAGAAAACTAAACAAATATTCAGTCGGATGGATTATTCAAGAATTCCCTAAAAGACTTATGTAAAATATTTTTTTAAATATTGACCTGTATAGCTCTTGTCTATTCGAGAAACATCTTTTGGAGTTCCGCAGGCAATAATTTCCCCACCTCCAGAGCCTCCCTCTGGGCCTAAATCAATGATCCAGTCAGCAGTTTTTATGACATCTAAATTGTGTTCAATGACGACTATTGTATTTCCATTATCTCTGAGTTTATGCAAAACGTTTAAAAGCAATTGAATATCTGCAAAGTGAAGACCAGTGGTTGGCTCATCTAAAATATATAATGTTTTTCCTGTATCTCTTTTTGATAATTCAAGAGCCAATTTGACACGCTGAGCTTCTCCGCCAGACAAGGTTGTGGCATTTTGACCAAGTGTTATATAACCCAACCCTACTTCTAAAAGTGTGCCCAGTTTTTTTTCTATCGTTGGAATGGATTTAAAAAACTCATGTGCTTCTTCGACCGTCATGGCCAGTACTTGATGAATATTTTTTCCCTTATATTGAATCTCCAAAGTTTCTCTATTGTAGCGACGGCCCTCACAAATATCACATTTCACATACACATCAGGCAAAAAATGCATTTCAACTTTAATGACGCCATCTCCTTCACAAGCTTCACAACGCCCCCCTTTGACATTAAAAGAAAAACGGCCGGGGCCATAGCCTCTGGATTTACTTTCAGGTAATTTTGAAAATAAATCCCTAACAGGAGTAAAAAGGCCGGTATAGGTGGCTGGGTTTGATCTAGGCGTTCTTCCAATGGGGCTTTGATTGACATCAATCACTTTATCAAACAAATTAAACCCAATGATTTCATCATAAGGTGCCGTTTCATGAGAGCTACGATTCAGTTGATTGGCCATGGCTAAATACAAGGTGTCATTAATTAAAGTTGACTTTCCACTTCCTGAAACACCAGTAATACAGGTAAATAATCCAGTGGGGATGTCCGCATTAATATGTTTCAAATTGTTGCCGGCTGCCCCTTTTATCCGAATGAAATTATTTGTGGTTTTTGAAATATTTTTAACGGATATATTTTTTTTCTTGGACAAGTATTGTGCTGTGAGGGAGTCTTTATGTTTTAAAATTTCTGCTGGGGTTCCTGTGGCAATAATCTTCCCTCCATGAACTCCTGCTCCAGGTCCGATATCGATCACATAATCTGAACTCATGATTGCATCCTCATCATGTTCCACAACAATAACGGTATTGCCTAAATCTCTTAGATTTTTAAGGGTATCCAAGAGCCGATCATTATCTCGTTGATGAAGTCCAATCGAAGGCTCATCCAGAACATATAAAACACCTGTGAGACCGCTGCCAATTTGAGAAGCTAAGCGAATTCTTTGAGCCTCACCACCGGATAGTGTATCTGCTGTTCTCGACAAACTTAAATAATTTAGACCCACGTTATTGAGAAAATAAACTCGGTTCTTGATTTCATTGATAATCTTTTCAGCAATATGCTGTTTTGATCCAATTAATTTAAGATTATCGAAATAAGAAAAGCATTCTTTGAGGGACATGTCACAGATAGAGTGAATATTCTTGCCATTGAGTAAAACATTCAAAGAGGAAAGCTTCAGCCGGGTCCCATTACAATCTGGGCATTGGGTATGACTTAAAAACTTAGCCAATTCATCCCGCACTAAGTTTGAATCTGTTTCGTGATACCTTCGATTAAAGTTATTAATAATCCCCTCAAACTTATGAGATTTTTTGTACACTTTTCCATCTGAGCTGAGATAAGAAAAAGTAATTACTTCATTATTGCCATGAAGAATAATATTTTGAATGTCTTCAGGCAGATCTTTAAAGGGTAAATCAATATCAAACTGATAATGATTGGCTAGAGAGTTTAAAATTTGAAAATAAAAATGATTTCTCTTATCCCATCCCTTGATCGCCCCGGATGAGAGTGATAAATCGGGCATCGAGACAATCTTTTTTGCATCAAAGAAAGTTTTATTACCTAATCCATCACAAGATGGACATGCCCCCATAGGGTTATTGAATGAGAAGATTCTGGGTTCCAATTCCTCCAAAGAATAATCGCAGACGGGGCAAGCAAATTTGGATGAAAAGAGATGGCTCTTTTCTTCATCCATTTCATAGACTATAACTTTTGATTTTGACAGAATGATGGCTGTTTCAATTGATTCCGTTAACCGTTGTTTTGAGTTTTGATCAATTTTGAGTCGATCAATGACCACGTCAATAGTATGTTTTTGATTTTTATCAATAAGGGGTAGATCATCAATTTCATAGATTTTTCCATCCAGTCGAATTCGAATAAAACCTTGTGATCGAAGCTCATCAATTAAATCTTTATGAGATCCTTTTTGCCCAACGATGACCGGAGATAAAACAATAATTTTTTTATCTTCACCGATCAGAAAAATATTATCGACGATTTGTGAGACGGTTTGGGCTTCAAGTTTATGGTGATGTTCAGGGCAATGAGGTTCACCTGCTCGGGCAAATAATAATCTTAAATAATCATGAATTTCAGTCACCGTTCCCACAGTAGAGCGAGGATTATGTGATGTGGATTTTTGCTCGATGGAAATTGCTGGTGATAAGCCTTCAATAAGATCCACATCGGGCTTATTCATGCGATCAAGAAATTGTCTTGCATAGGCTGAAAGGGATTCAACATATCTTCTTTGTCCCTCAGCGTAAATTGTATCAAACGCTAAGGAAGATTTTCCTGATCCCGATAGTCCAGTAATCACCACTAATTTATTTTTTGGAATATCAACAGAGATATTCTGTAAGTTATGGGTCCGAGCGCCCTTGATAACTAGATTGTCATTCTTTTTTTGCATAACCTGTTAATATACGAGAAATTTAATTTTTATGTAATATAAATATCAGCATGACGTCATTCGAGATCAAATCAACATTAGGAATTGCCTTTATTTACATTCTTAGGATGTTGGGTCTCTTTATTGTACTACCCATCATGTCATTACATTTAACTGATTTATCAGAATACAGTTCAACATTTATGATTGGTCTTGCTTTTGGAATGTATGGGTTAACTCAAGCATTATTTCAAATTCCCTTTGGGATTTTATCTGACAAGTTCGGTAGAAAAAAAATGATCCTTCTGGGCTTGTTCATCTTTTTAGTGGGATCAATTTTTATTTACTTTTCACAATCTTTAATAATGATTATTATCGGCAGGGGTCTTCAAGGCGCTGGAGCGATATCAGCTGTGTTGCTTGCTCTTCTGGCTGATTTAACCACAGATTCTTCTCGAACAAAATCGATGGCAATTATTGGCGCATCGATTGGATTGACCTTCGGTATTTCCATTGTTTTATCTCCTATCTTAAATAGCTATTTAGGATTCGAGAATATTTTTTTAATGATTGCCATCTTAACTCTCATCGCCATGGGGGTTCTGATTAGATATATACCGGCGCCAATCAATTTAGTAAAAAATAAAGATAATAAAACTTCTTATCAGCAAGTAATTTTTGATAAAGTTTTTTTAAAACTCGATTTAGGTATTTTTTCTTTGCATGCTTCACAAATAATCATGTTCATGATGATTCCGGTCATGCTCAATAATATTGGATATCCCATAAAATATCACTGGCAAATTTACCTACCTGTTTTTGTGCTTTCAATTTTGGCTATTGTGCCGATGATTTTACTTTCCTCAAAAAAACAGATGTTAAAAACATTTTTCTTAGGAAGTATTATTTTATTAATTCTTGTTCAATATTTATTTATCAATTGGTCGGATAACAAACAAAATATTATGATTATTTTACTCATTTACTTTATCGGATTTAATTTTTTAGAGGCCACTCTTCCAAGTTTAATTAGTAGATTATCCCCGAAAAATTTAAAGGGTTTGGTTCTTGGGGCTTACAACACATCTCAATCCTTAGGAATTTTTATGGGTGGAATTTTAGGTGGATTTATTGCTTCTCGATATGGCAACCAAGCGATTTTTATTGTAAGTGCATTATTTTTATTAATCTGGTTATTTACAATGATCAAATTTATTTTTCCTGCGAATAGAAAAGATTTAGTCTTAAAAATCAATCCTAAATTCTTTTTACTCCCCAAGAGCTTGACTGATGAGATTTATAAAAAAATTAATCGTCTTGAATTTGTCGAAGAAACCTTAATATTCCCATCTGAAAGCTATATAATTATAAAGTCAAAAAATGATTTAACTCTTGATCAAAAAAAAATAATCAAGATTTTAGGAGAAAAATATGCCATCAGTTAATAAAGTCATTCTTATGGGAAATTTAGGAAGAGATCCAGAAGTTCGTTTTATGCCTAATGGAGATGCTGTGTGTAATTTTAGTATTGCTACGACTGACACATGGAAAGACAAGGCTGGAGAGCGTCAAGAAAAAACAGAATGGCATAATATCGTGATGTATCGAAGATTAGCTGAGATTGCCGGAGAGTATTTAAAAAAAGGAAGACCTGTATATATTGAGGGAAGACTGCAAACAAGAAAATGGCAAACCAAGGAAGGTCAAGATAGATATTCGACTGAGATTATTGCTGATTCAATGCAAATGTTAGGCGGACGTGATAGTTCTTCGCCACAGGAAAATTCTAATGCTGAAGAAAAACCTAAAGATGATTTTGATCAATCTCCTAACAGAGTCAATGAACCTAACCCATCAAACACGGGAAGTGCATTTGACGAGTTTGAAGATGACATCCCTTTTTAATAATTAGTTTGTATAAAACCTATGCCTATTTATGAATATCGATGTTCAACCTGTCAGTTTCAAGACGACCTAATGATAAAGGTTTCTGCAGCCACAACTCTTCAATGTCCATCTTGTCAAAAAAATACATTTGAAAAATTAGTCTCAGCACCTAGTTTTAAGTTAAGCGGCTCGGGCTGGTACGAAACGGATTTTAAAAATAAAAAAGACATTAAGTCACCCAGTGACAGCACTAAAAAAACATCTGATAGTTCAGAAATAAATACAAAACCCGAAACCACCCAAAATACAGAAAGTAGCAAAAGTGTTTAAAAAAAATATACTGACCGGCTTGATAGTGCTTATCCCATTAATCTTAACCTTATGGGTGATATTCTCCCTAGCCCATTTTTTAGACAAAATTATTGTTTTTCTGCCCTACGAGTTTCAACCTAGTCAATTATTTGGTTTTGATGTTCCGGGTCTGGGAATTATTTTAACGATTGCTATCATTTTCTTTGTTGGCCTAGTTTCAAATAATTTTTTTGGCAAAAGCTTAATTAATTTTTATGAAATAATTCTTGATAAGCTCCCCTTTGTTAAATCCATTTATGGAGGAATTAAACAGGTATCTGATACCCTTCTTTCCAATAGCTCCACAGCTTTTTCAAAAGCCGTATTGATTGAGTTTCCTGACTCTAAAAATTATACCTTTGCCTTTATAACCGGTGAAACAGATGAGCGGATTTCAAAAATATTAAAAGGAAAATACGTAAATGTATATGTGCCAACAACCCCAAATCCAACATCCGGTTATACATTAATGGTGCCCAGAAATAAGGTTATAGATATTGATGTTTCAGTAGATCAGGCACTTAAATATGTGATTTCAATGGGCGTTGTTCCGCCAAAGCTAACAACCAAAAATAAACAATCCAAATTAAAGAGATAAGTAATATGAGAACTATGTATTGTGGCCATGTGAATACTTCACATATTGATCAAGAAATTTATTTGTGTGGATGGGCTCATCGCCGCAGAGATCATGGAGGAGTGATTTTCATAGATCTTCGAGATAGAGAAGGGCTGGCACAAGTGGTTATTGACCCAGACACCCCGGAAGCCTTTAAAATTGCTGAAACCGTTCGTAGTGAATTTGTTCTACGAGTTAAGTGCACAGTGAGGAGAAGGCCTGACGGTACGGTAAATAAAAATATACCCACCGGTGAAGTAGAGATGCTGGTCTCAGAGATTGAAATTTTAAACCCCTCGTTAACACCTCCGTTTGTGATTGATGATGACAGCATCACGGAAAATATCCGACTGGAAAATCGTTTTATGGATTTGAGGCGTGATGAGATGCAAAACAATCTGAAGGTCCGATATCAGATTACCAAAAGTGTTCGTAAATCATTGGATGCAGATCATTTTTTAGAAATTGAAACACCTATCCTAACCCGCAGCACCCCAGAAGGGGCTCGCGATTATTTGGTCCCATCAAGAATTCATCATGGTGAATTCTTTGCACTTCCTCAGTCTCCTCAATTATTTAAACAATTATTAATGATCTCTGGATTTGATCGGTATTTTCAGATCGCGAAATGTTTTCGTGATGAGGATCTTAGAGCAGATCGTCAGCCTGAATTCACTCAGATTGATATCGAAGCATCTTTTGTTGAGGAAGAAGATATAAAAAATATTGCAAGTAAACTAACACAAACTGTTTTTAAAGATGTGCTTAATGTTGATCTACCGGCAAAATTTCAGGAAATCACCTACAAGGATGCCATGCTTAAATATGGTTCGGATAAACCTGATTTGAGGGTTAGTTTGGAATTAGTTGAATTAACCTCGGATATGAAAGATGTTGATTTTAAGGTTTTTTCTAACCCTGCCAATTCAGATAATGGCCGAGTCGCTGCGTTAAGGATTCCGTCTGGCTCCGATATGAGTCGATCAGAAATTGATCAATATACTGAATTTGTAAAAATATATGGCGCTAAGGGTTTGGCTTATATAAAAGTCAATGACATAACTAAACTTAACGAAGAGGGTCTTCAAAGTCCAATCGTAAAAAATATCCATGAAAAAGCTTTAAAAGCAATTATGGAAAAAACCGGAGCTCAAAATGGAGACCTGATATTTTTTGGAGCTGATAAAACAAAAATTGTAAATGAGGCTCTAGGTGCACTGCGACAAAAAGTTGGGCATGATCGAAAAATATTAAATGATCAAGCATGGTCAATTTTATGGGTTGTTGATTTCCCAATGTTTGAATTTAATGAAGATGAAAAAAGATGGGATGCCCTTCATCATCCATTTACCGCTCCTAAAGATGGTCATGAGGAATTTTTGGAAAATGACCCGGGTCAATGTCTTTCAAAAGCTTATGATCTTGTGATAAATGGTTGGGAAGTTGGCGGCGGGTCAATCCGTATTCATGATCAAAAAATTCAATCTAAAGTGTTTAATGCTCTAAATATTAAACAAGATGAGGCACAAGAAAAATTTGGTTTTCTGTTGGATGCTCTCAAGTATGGAGCTCCCCCGCATGGAGGTTTGGCCTTTGGTCTTGATCGCATTACAACTTTATTGGTGGGTGCTGAATCCATTCGGGATGTCATAGCTTTTCCTAAGACACAAAGGGCTCAGTGTTTATTGACATCGGCGCCCAATCAGGTGGATGAAAAACAACTCAGGGAGTTACATATTCGTGTCCGAAATCAAAATCCTAACTAAAGGGTAGACAAATGATTTGTGGTATCAATCACTACAATCTCAGAGCAGCTCCGGAAATCATTGAAAAGCTTAAAAATTTTTATATAGAAATCGTAGGTCTCAAACTTGGCCATCGTCCTCCTTTTAAAAATGGAGGTTACTGGCTTTATGCAAATGATAAAGACGTTCTGCATTTGAGTTTCTCAAAAAATGACATTACTAATGAGTTACATGTTTCCTCTACATTTGACCATATGGCATTTACAGCAGAAAATGAGATGGATCATATTAAAGTGCTGAAAGAAAATAATATTGATTTCATTACTAGAGAGGTCCCAGAAATTGGTACCCGTCAGATTTTTTTTAAGGATCCTGCAGGAAATGGAATCGAGTTAATTTTCTCAAATGAAAGTTAAAAAAAATGATTAATTTATTTGTTGGATTTGATCCCAGGGAAGCTGTTGCTTATCATGTGTTCTGCAACAGTATTATCCAGAACACATCAGTGCCTGTTCAAATTACTCCTTTAGTGCTCAGTCAATTACAAGAATTCAATGAGAGGCATGATGATCGAAGTAATGATTTTGTGTACTCTAGATTTTTAACTCCCTACCTGTCTGATTTCAAGGGTTGGGCTATTTTTGCCGATGGGGACATGATCTGTCAGGGAGATTTAAAAGAGTTAATTGACATGGCAGATCCATCGAAAGCTGTGATGGTGGTTAAGCATGATTATCAAACCAAAGCTACTCAAAAATATTTAGGAAATATCAATGAAAATTATCCCAGAAAAAATTGGTCGAGTGTCATTTTGTGGAATTGCGATCATCCTAAGCATAAAATTTTGACGCCTGATTTTGTGTCAAAGCAAACAGGTAAATTCTTACATCGTTTTAGTTGGCTTGATGACCAAGACATTGGAGAGCTCCCTCTGGAATGGAATTGGTTAGCCAGTGAATATAGAGTCAATCGTGAGGCTAAGCTCATTCACTTTACCCTAGGCACACCCTGCTTTAAAGACTACAAAAATTCTGATATGGCTGATATTTGGTATCATTATTATGATTTATCTCAAAAAGGATTTGATCAATGAAGAGTTATAGAAAAGAACTTTGGTTTAATGCGCCCGAAAGAATGCATTTTACAAACATTACCCCAGACGTTCGAGAATGTTTAATTGAGAGTGGCATTAAAGAAGGTTTGATCCTTGTCAATGCCATGCACATTACCGCCAGTGTTTTTATTAACGATGACGAGTCAGGTCTACATAGCGATTACAAAAAATGGCTTGAAAAATTAGCTCCTCACGAGCCG
>Ga0255769_10006583_pt1 | contig 10511 bp, 11 predicted proteins | sample 041ome_9_FD_179637 | JGI IMG/M metagenome (GOLD analysis project Ga0255769, IMG submission 179637) | Coastal salt marsh microbial communities from the Groves Creek Marsh, Skidaway Island, Georgia - 041413US metaG (version 2) | ecosystem: Environmental > Aquatic > Marine > Intertidal zone > Salt... | reverse complement strand
TTAAAAAAGATAATTAAATCTATGAAAGCAAGTCAATTCTATATATCAACTCTGAAAGAGGCCCCTCAAGAGGCAGAATTAGTAAGCCATCAACTGATGATTCGAGCTGGGTTAATTAAGAGACTTGGATCAGGATTGTATTCTTGGATGCCGCTGGGACTGCGTGTTCTAAAAAAGATAGAGACTATTATTCGTGAGGAAATGAATAACGCTGGCGCACTAGAATTATTAATGCCTGCCATACAGCCAAAAGAATTATGGGAAGAAACTAATCGTTGGGATGTATTTGGCCCTCAAATGTTAAAAATTTCTGATAGGCACGATAGGCTATTTTGTTATGGTCCAACACATGAGGAAGTTATCACTGATATTGTAAGAAAAGAAATAAAAAGCTATAAACAATTGCCAGTAAATTTTTATCAAATACAAACAAAATTTAGGGATGAGATAAGGCCTCGCTTTGGGGTGATGCGTGCACGAGAATTCGTGATGAAAGATTCTTATTCGTTTCATTGTGATTTGGAGTCACTCAAGGAAACCTACCAAAAAATGTATGACACTTATAAAAAAATTTTTGATCGTATCGGCTTAAATTATCGTGCTGTTCAGGCAGATAACGGAGCAATTGGTGGCGATGGCTCACATGAATTTCACGTGCTTGCAGAGTCTGGGGAAGATGAAATTGTTTATGATGAAAATAGTGACTTCGCTGCTAACATTGAAGTTGCAAAGGATCATCCCAACAAACAGCAACTTAAAACCTGTCGTGGTATTGAGGTAGGTCATATTTTTCAACTAGGGTCAAAGTACTCTGAGGCAATGAGTGCCGAATTTATAAATCAAGAGGGAGAATCAAGACCAATGATTATGGGCTGTTATGGTATTGGCGTCTCAAGAATTATTGCTGCAGCCATTGAACAAAATTACGATGCTGATGGAATGATTCTACCAAAATCTATTGCCCCATTTGAGGTAATTATCACGCCAATAGGTATGGATAAAAATGTCGAGATCAAAATGATAAGTAACGATTTGTATGAGGAACTAACTAATTTGGGTTTTGACGTCATCTTAGACGACCGTGGCTTGAGGCCGGGGGTCATGTTTAGTGAGGCAGACCTTTTAGGGATTCCGCATCGAATCACGATAAGTGACAAGCTTGTAAAAGAGAGCAGTTATGAATATAAGGCCCGCTCTCAAAGCAAAAGCCAAATCTTTGATAAAGCTAAACTTTTAAAAGCATTGGCTAGTTAAGCACTTTATAGGCATGATAAGTGCCAAATTCACCCTCTGAATCTATGTAGAGAAAGTAATAACCATTAACGGTGTAACCTAACCCATTAAAATGATTCTTGGATCTTATTTTTAAGTCTTTGGGGAGTGAACTGGCTCCGACATATTTTCCATCCAAATCATAAATCAGAAAACGCTTGTGATCGATATCAAGAAGGATGAACTCTTCGCCTTGGATTTCGGTGTAGGCAATAAAGCTCGCCGCAACATCATGGTGTTCGACATCGGGCGTATTAAAATCTAGCAATATTTCTTTTTTCAATTGCCTATCCTCAAGACTAACGACAAAAACCTTATTTGTTTTTTCTTGTTTGGCGTAATAAACATTCAGTTTTGCATCATAAACAGGCATAGTTGATGCGCTGCCAAATGCAGGAATAAAGTTTGCAATGTCATCTGATTTTCCCGTGGGTAGGCCGTTATCGTCGAGTTCTAAGGAAAATATTCCCGTCATTGGGCCAAACCCTGCCTCACTTGAAACATTGTATGTGATGGTCTCTAAGGTTGATGTTTTTGAGTTGAAATAAATTGAACGATTATCAAAACCTGCGCGAGTTGATTTTAAATAATTGCCATTCTCATCATAGGTATGAATAAGGGATTTCGAAATTGGAGCTTCATATGCTGATCCCATTGGTGCGAGACCGCCATCAGCAATATAATATTTTTTTTCAACGGGTAAATAAGCTACTGTCTGAGGACGAGAAGTAGGTTCTTTTTTTAATTCGATTTTAAATGCAAGTTCCGCATCTGGCAGTATTTCTGAGAAGACCATTAGAGGTAGGCTGCTTAAATAAAAAGTTAAAATTATTTTTTTAATCATTTGAGATTTCATCCAATTTGTTTTTTATAGGTCATTATTTTTAGCTTTTTGTTCAATAAACATTGCATCGCCATAGCTAAAGAACTGATATTTATTTTTTATTGCTTCATGATATGACTTCATAATGAAATCTCTACCTGCGAGTGCAGATACTAGCATTAATAGTGTACTTTTAGGAAGGTGAAAGTTTGTGAATAAAGCATCAACTATTTTAAATTTATAGCCTGGCTTTATAAATATGTCAGTCTCTTGAAATTTGTTAGGGGTCATAGCATTTTGATAAGCGCTTTCAAGAGCGCGTAAAACGGTGGTGCCAACAGCTATAATCCTACCACCTTTGACTCTTGTTTCATCGATAAGTTGTTTTGTGGCAATTGGAATATGATAAATTTCTTTATGCATTTTATGATCATTAATGTTGGCAACTTTAACGGGTTGAAACGTTCCTGATCCAACATGTAAAGTAATAAAGGCGAAATTTATTTTTTCCCCCTTGAGCCTATTAAAGTCCTCTTGAGAAAAATGTAATCCGGCGGTTGGAGCAGCAACAGCACCACTTTCTTTTGCAAAAATAGTTTGATAACGATCCTCGTCTATTTTTTTATCCTTACGTTTAATATAAGGTGGCAGAGGCACATGCCCCTCGTTGTCCAGTAAAGAATAAAAATCCCCATCCTCAATTTTTATTCTAAAAAGATTTTCATCCCGAGCAAAAATCTCGATGAGTCTATTTTTAGAGGTTTTAATTGTTAAGCTGGTATTTATTTTTTTGGATGTTTTAATTAGAGCCAATGCATTTTTTTCGTCAATGATGCGTTCAACTAAAATTTCAACTTTACCTCCAGTTAGTTTTTCGCCAAAAAGTCTTGCCTTGATAACTTTTGTATCGTTAAAAATTAGCAAATCATCTTTATTAATTAAATTAAATAAATCTTTAAAATTCAGATTATTTATTGAATTAGTTTCAGGATTTATGGACAAAAGTTTACTATCTCCCCTTTTCTGAGAGGGATTTTGTGCAATTAAATTTTCAGGTAACGTATAATTAAAGTCTTCAATATTCATCGATTTTATTTTCAGGTAAAATTAGCCACCATTGATCATGCCGGGATGGCGGAATTGGTAGACGCACGGGATTCAAAATCCCGCGCTGGTAACAGCGTGAGAGTTCGATTCTCTCTCTCGGCACCATAATTATATAATGATTGAACAAAAACAAATTGATAAAAATTCATTGCGAATTATTATTCGACCAAATCCCGCGATGCCTTGGCCTCTCTTAAAAAAAATTTTTCTTTTTTTTGCGGGCTTTATTTTTTTGATCGCCTTAATCTTGACGTATATTAATTTGTATTTGGCCATTCCTTTTTACGGAATAGAACTTTTTGTACTCGGCTATGCTCTATATATTACTGCATTAAAAAGTTCGTACTATGAGGAATTAATTATTACTAACGATGAGATAACATTTTCTGAGGTGAAAAGAAAAAATATCAAAACTAAAAAATTTATTCGTGATTGGACCTATTTTGGTTTTAAGAGGGCGACCAAAACGCAACCATCAGTGTTATCGATTCATGAAAAAGGAAAAAAAATTATTGTTGGGCAATGGGTTAATGAAGAGGATAGAAAAAAATTATTAACCTTACTAAAAACTTTGCAAATAAGGCTTGTCTAGATGTTACAAAATTGTTACATTAATGGTCATTATAATTTGAATTTATCGTAAGCTCCTGATACCATCACGCAAGATTTGGTCCAATGAGTAAATTAACGAAAGGTATTAAAATTGAAAACATTTTTTATTAAGTTTTTAAGCATTCTTGCTCTGTTTCCGTTAACTGCATTTGCGGAATGGGGACTAAACATGCGTGAGGGCGTCACTCAAATTAGTCAAAGAGTTTATGACTTGCACATGGTTACTCTTTGGGTCGTTACAGTTATAGGTATCGTCGTTTTTGGAATCATGTTTTGGTCAATTTTCCATCATAGAAAATCTAAGGGAGTTAAACCTGCTAAGTTTTCTCACAGTACCACCGTTGAGGTTATTTGGACCGCCATACCTTTAGCGATTATTATTGCTCTCGCAGTTCCAGCTACTAAACTACTTATTGATATGGAAGATACGTCAGGATCTCAAATTACAGTGAAGGCTACCGGTTATCAGTGGAAATGGAAGTATGACTACATTGATGATGATCTAACAATTTTCAGTGTTCTTGATACAAAAAGTACTGAGGTATCACAGCTTAATTCTGGCCTAAATCCCATGGAAAATGAAAACTATCTATTGGATGTTGATGAGCCAATTGTTCTCCCTACAAATACTAAAATACGAATTCTTACAACAGCTCAAGATGTTATCCATGCTTGGTGGGTTCCAGACCTTGGTTGGAAACGTGATGCTATTCCGGGTTTCATCAATGATAATTGGGCAGTGATCGATAAGCCCGGTACATACCGGGGTCAATGTGCAGAGATTTGTGGTAAGGGACATGGCTATATGCCGATTGTTGTTAAAGCCGTTCCGATGGATGAGTATCGCATATGGGTTGCGGAAAAAAAACAAGAAGCTGAAGCAAAGAAAAATACCGCTGATATGGTATTGACTATGGAAGAATTGATGACAAAAGGCGAGGCGGTCTACAAGGCCCAATGTTTGGCTTGCCATCAGGCGAATGGTGAAGGAGTGCCAGGGGTATTTCCAGCCTTAGCTGGAAGTGCTGTTGCAATTGAGCCTGATCAAAGACTTGGCCACATCCACAGAATTATTTATGGTAAGAACTTGATGCCTGCCTTTGGCGAGCAGCTTTCTGACGTAGATATAGCAGCTGTAACAACTTACGAGAGGAATGCTTGGGGAAATGACACTGGGGATATTGTTCAAGCCAAAGAGGTTTCCGAAGCTAGAAATAAAAAATAACTTTAATTTGAATTTAGGATTTATTTATGAGTACACTTGCACACGATCATGATCATGCACCATCAGGTTTAAAAAGGTGGATTTATTCGACAAACCATAAAGATATTGGAACTCTATATCTCATATTTGCGCTAACCATGTTTTTTGTTGGGGGTGCAATGGCGATGATTATTCGTGCTGAGTTATTCCAGCCCGGACTTCAGTTCGTTGATCCACAATTTTATAACTCAATGGTTACGGTGCATGCTTTAATTATGATTTTTGGTGCGGTGATGCCGGCAGGGGTCGGACTTGCAAACTGGATGATTCCCTTGATGATTGGTGCGCCCGATATGGCGCTGCCTAGAATGAATAATATGAGCTTCTGGATCCTGCCTTTTGGTTTTGCCTTGCTTATTAGTACCTTATTCATGGAAGGTGGTGGACCTGCAGGTGGATGGACAATGTACCCACCTCTTGTGCTGCAAACGGGCGATGCTTTCCCCTTCTTAATATTTGCGATCCACTTTCTTGGCATTTCTTCTATCATGGGTGCTATTAATATTATTGCGACAGTATTTAATATGCGCGCTCCAGGTATGTCATTAATGCAAATGCCCTTATTCGTCTGGACTTGGGTTATAACCTCTTTCCTCTTAATCGCTTCCCTTCCAGTTCTCGCAGGTGCGGTGACCATGCTCTTGACCGACAAATATTTTGGAACAAGCTTTTTTGACGCTGCCGGTGGTGGTGATCCTGTCATGTTCCAACATATTTTCTGGTTCTTTGGACACCCTGAAGTGTATATCCTTGCTCTGCCAGCTTTCGGTATTATTTCACAAGTTATCCCTGCATTTTCAAGGAAGCCACTATTTGGATATGCGTCAATGGTTTACGCAACAGCATCTATTGCGATTTTATCTTTTGTGGTTTGGGCTCACCATATGTTTACAGTAGGTATGCCGCTAAAAGGTGAACTCTTTTTCATGTATGCAACTATGCTGATTGCTGTCCCAACAGGCGTGAAAGTATTTAACTGGATGGCTACTATGTGGCGGGGTGCAATGACTTTTGAGACACCTATGTTATTTGCCATTGCGTTTGTGATACTTTTCACTATTGGAGGCTTCTCAGGTTTAATGCTCGGCATGGCTCCGGTTGACTTCCAATATCATGATACCTACTTTGTCGTAGCACATTTCCATTATGTATTGCTTACAGGTGCGGTATTTGCTCTTATGTCCGCGGTATATTACTGGCTTCCGAAGTGGACAGGCTACATGTATGATGAAAAATTGGGCAAGATTCATTTCTGGTTATCAACCATCTCAGCAAACGTGCTTTTCTTCCCGCAACATTTCCTTGGATTGGCTGGTATGCCAAGGAGGATTCCAGATTACAACATTCAGTTTGCTGATTTTAATATGATTTCAAGCATCGGTGGTTTCGCTTACGGTTTAACACAGCTATTATTTGTATATATCGTAATTAAGTGTGCCCTAGGCGGAAAAAAAGCAAAAGATAAAGCTTGGGAGGGAGCTAGGGGCCTTGAATGGTACGTTCCATCACCTGCACCTCACCATACATTTGAAACTCCACCAAAATTAACCAAACAAATGCTTGAGACTTAATTTGGTGGCTAGAATTTCGAAGAGCGAACTTGGTAAAAAGAATAAGCGCCTTGCAATTTTTTTAGGGATAGTTGCAGGCGCCTTTTATCTTGGATTTGTTTTAATGCACAGCTTTTAATGAGTGAAAAAACAAAAATAAAAAAAACAACCTTGATGTTGTTTTTTGTAACGTTATTAATGTTTGGCTTCGGTTACGCTATGGTCCCCCTGTACGATGTTTTTTGCGAGATTACAGGATTAAATGGTCGAACAGTTAACGTAGTTACTGAAACTGAGAAAGAAAACATAGCCTCAGACAGAATTGTAAGGGTACAATTTGACTCCAATGTAAATGGTGACTTGCCTTGGAGAATGAAAGCAAAACAAACAACTATGCATGTTCAGTTGGGAAAATTCTATGAAGCGGTTTACACCGTTGAGAATATGTATAACGGTGATGTAATTGGGCAAGCGATACCAAGTGTTATGCCGGGTGAAGGGTCGTTATATTTTAAGAAATCTGAATGCTTTTGTTTTGTAAATCAGCTACTTGAAGCTGGTGAGACTAAAGAGATGGTTGTTCGGTTTGAGGTAGATAAAGACCTACCTGAAAATGTTGATTTATTAACTCTGTCCTATACGTTTTTTAGGGCCAAACCAGATAAATCATAATTTAAAATTTAAGAAAGGGAGAAATTATGGCTAGTAAAGATATTTACTATGTCCCTCATGGCAGTAAATGGCCACTCGTAGGATCATTAGCTTTATTTACAACATTCATTGGCGGAGGAATGTTATTCAATGACAATCCAAATGCCAATTATGTCTTACTTATTGGTGCTGCAGCAGTTGTTTATATGTTTGTGGGCTGGTTTAATGATGTAATCAACGAATCTACTTCTGGAAAGTACAGTAAGCAGGTTGATACAAGCTTTAGAATGGGTATGGGGTGGTTTATATTTTCAGAGGTCATGTTCTTTGCTGCTTTTTTTGGCGCTTTATTTTACGCAAGAATGTTCTCGATACCTTGGCTAGGTGGTGAAGGTCACGGTGGCCATAATGGTACACATCAATTTCTATGGGATTCATTTCAAGCATCTTGGCCTCTAAGCGTTATGCCTGACCCATCGAAGTTTACTGAGTATAAGGATGTCATCCCTGCGTGGGGCATACCTGCATTGAATACTGCATTATTACTTGCAAGTGGAGTAACAGTTACCTTGGCGCATTGGGCATTAAAGGCAGGTAACCGTCAAAAGTTAGCACTTTGGTTGTTCTTAACGGTTGCCCTTGGTTTCATCTTTGTATATTTTCAGGTTGAAGAATACGCTCATGCAATGAATGATCTTAACATCACTCTAAATTCCGGTATCTATGGCTCTACATTCTATATGCTTACAGGTTTCCATGGATTTCATGTGACGATGGGGGCAGTCATGCTTTTAGTGATACTTTTAAGGTGCCTTAAAGGTCATTTTACAAAGAAAGATCATTTTGCTTTTGAAGCAGTTGCATGGTATTGGCACTTTGTTGATGTTGTGTGGCTTGGATTATTTATATTTGTTTACTGGATTTAAAATAAGGCCACCGCAAGGTGGCTTTTTTATAATTGGTTAGGTGCGATCCAGCCCATCCAATAGCCAAATAAAATTAACAAGAAAAGAAATATAGAGAGAACCACGCGAATGGTAAGAGACTTTACCATTTTCTTTGACTGATCATCGTCTTTCATTAAAAAATGCAGACCTTTTGTAAGAGATAAAAGAATTACAATAAGAACTGCAATGATGACTGCTTTAAACATTTGGGTCCAATAGTTAGATTAATGAGAAAATATATTAATAATATTCAGTTTAAGTTTAAATTAATACCAACGCTAGTTTTTTTAACATTCTTTGCTTTATTTATGCGTTTGGGTTTTTGGCAACTAGATCGCGCTGAACAAAAAAAAGTAATAAATGATCAATATAAATCACGCCAAGAGGCAACTACGATTGATCTTAATAAAGAATCTGAAATTAATTCGGACATCTTTTTATGGAGAAAAGCTAGGGGTAATGGTTCATTTTATGTTGAAAAAAATATTCTATTAGATAATCAAATACTTAATCAAACTGCAGGGTTTAATATCATTACCCCTTTTAAATTGGAGGGTTCGCCATGGTCAATTCTCGTTAATCGTGGATGGCAACCTAATTTATCAACTAGAAAAATTATCCCAGTCATTGAGAGCATCTCAAAATTAGATAATATAGAGGGTCATTTGGTCAAGTTTCCTGTTTCAGGAATTAAGTTGGGTGAGGACAATATTGAGGTAATAAATGCTTCCATGATTAGGCTGCAAAGAATTGATATTGAGGAGATAAACACCTTTTATTCAGCACAGTTTCTTCCCTATATGATTTTTTTAGACCCAATTGTTGACCAGAATTTGATTAGTAATTTTTCTTTACCTGTCCCTCAGTCAGAAAAAAATTATGGTTATGCATTTCAATGGTTTGCATTTGCGTTTACATTATTAATTATTTTTTTAAGGCTTTCAATGAAAAGAAAATCATGAACAAATTAACCAAAAGCCGCCTTGTACTTATTGGTCTTATTTTAATATTCTTTTTACCCATTGCTCTTTCTTGGTACTTGGTGTTTTTTTCAGATTATAAAAATAAAATGAATAGCATAGAGAATGGCATCCTTGTAGAACCCGTTATTCCTGTTGGAGAAATTGAGTCTGCCAAGCTTGAGGATAATAGTGAAATTGAGACGATTTCAGGTCGCTGGACCCTAGTATTTTTTGTAGACAAGGAATGTGACGATAAATGCAATAAAAAGCTTTATCAAGTCAGACAAATTCGCTTAGCTCTTGGAAAAAATGTGGACAAAGTTGATCGTTTATTGATTTCAAACAACGTTTTGGATTGGAGCTCACTTTCCCAAGATTATCTTGGTCAAAAAATACTAGATAATTCTATGAAAGACTTTGCGCGTGTCAAAAAAAGCTTTAACTCCATTGCGCAATTTAATGATACGTCATTTTATTTAATTGATCCGTATGGATTTATAATGATGCAATATCAGGATGACATTGAGCCTAAGGGAATTATAAGAGATATTGAAAGACTCATAAGGAATGCTGGCTAGCCTCTAGTAAGAGAGAGTCTAGGGCTTTGTTAAACTGCTTGAACTCAATTTCACCAATTATTGTATTCACAATCTTTCCTTCGTGATTTATTAAAATTGATGTGGGTGTCAGTTTTACGTTCTCAAAGTGTTTTATGACATCTTTTTTAATGTCCATGATTACAGGAAATGGTAGAGGGTTATTTTTTACGTATGTCATGACTCGACTCGGAGGGTCGTAATACATAGATACCGCAAGAATTTCAAAATTGCGATGCTTGTTAGTATTATATGTTTCTATAAGGTCAGGCATCTCTTTAATACAGCCAGGGCAATCAGTTGCCCAAAAATTAATCAAATAGACTTTTCCAATAAGGTCACTCGTGGAAATTTCGCCCCCATCAATGGTTGTCATATTTATTTTTGCAACTGTTTCTTTTTGAACGCTTAGCAAAAAAAGCACACTAAGAATGATAATAGTAATGGTAAAAAAAACTTTAATCTTCATATTTTTTTTCATAAAAAGGTATAATTTTACCCATTTTATAGCAACCCAGTTTAGAAAGACAAAATAATGATTTGGTTCAAAAGAATATTAGTGGCATCAACTCTTCTAACCTTGTGCGTCGTTGTATTTGGCTCATATGTCCGCTTAACAGATGCAGGATTGGGTTGTCCAGATTGGCCGGGATGTTATGGCACGCTAACTGTTCCAGAGAGTGAGGAGGCAATAAATCAGGCGCTTCAGCAGTTCCCAGATAGTATT
>Ga0255769_10006580_pt1 | contig 10515 bp, 4 predicted proteins | sample 041ome_9_FD_179637 | JGI IMG/M metagenome (GOLD analysis project Ga0255769, IMG submission 179637) | Coastal salt marsh microbial communities from the Groves Creek Marsh, Skidaway Island, Georgia - 041413US metaG (version 2) | ecosystem: Environmental > Aquatic > Marine > Intertidal zone > Salt... | reverse complement strand
ATCGTTCTGCATACGAGCCGTCTCGAAGGTTGTCACGAGCCTCACTTGGGTCGTAATCCCCGGCAAAGGCGGTCACGCGAAGTCGTCCAGCAGGTGCGAGGAAACTGTACTTCCCATCGTCATCCGCATCGACAAAGCCAATGGGAATCCAATAGGTGTCCTCATCGTTGTCAGATGAGCCTTCGCCGGAGAAGGCATCGCGCTCAATGAGGATGCGAACGCCTGGCAGACCCTCGCCGTTATCGGTCATCGTCACTTGACCGGTTAATTCTGCACCGGGGTAGTACTTCAGAATCTTCACCAAGGTGTTGGTGGATTGAATGCTGATCGTTTCGTCTTCCGAATACCAGTTGGAGATGACGAAATGGTTCATCATGGCTCCAGGCAGCGGCAAGGAGTTTGCCAGAACGCTGCCGGGTGAACCCGACTGACCGAAGTGTTGCGCCGGCTGTGGGTTGCTGGCTGCGGTGTTGATTCCGAGCGTTGAAGCCCCGTAGCCGACGTAGGTGCGAGCCACCATCGTGTCGAAGAAGGCAGGGTTGTGATCAACACGGACGTCCTGAATCTGCAACGGGTCAATATCGGCCCCAGCTTGCTGGTTAAGGAAATCCTTCTGCATGGCTTCGTCAACCTCTTCTCGCGTCATCTCGTCTTGGAAGTCGCCGCGGACGGTCTCGTAAACCTCGTCCATGTACGTCCCGATGTCTTGTCCAGAAAGGATGGTTGGGGCACCGAAAATGCCCATCGGTTGGCCACGGTTGTAATTCGAGTCAGCTGTGTAGCGCCCCGCGCGAGGGTAGAGTCGATCATCGATGGCAAAATACCGAATCTCGTGGTCACGAGAAATGGTCTCTCCAGGTTTGCCTTCGTAGTCTTGAACACGGTAAAAGCCCTCCAAGCCGATGAGGTCGTTGTAGAGGTCGTGGATGGTGGCGGTTGGGTGGGCATCAAAGGCTTCGGTCAAGAGTTGCGTCATCATGGCCAATCGGGCGTTCGTTCGGTGGATGTTGGTCGAGACCGAAAGGTACTCATCGATGAGGTCTGCCGTGTACCAGTAATCGCCAAAGATGGAGTGTGTCCGTCCATTTACAGTTTCGTCCGGTGTGCGGATGTTGTTCGTGAACGTGATGTTGGCCTCGCTCATGGACGACCAAGCATCACCCAAACAGGAAGAGGAGAATTCCTCAGTACATGGGAGGGGGACGCCGTCTTTGTAGATGCGGTAAATCGTGGTGTCAGCATCAAAGACACCGGCGGTGGAGGAGTGTCCCTCCGCCATCACGATGTTTCGGTTGGCCTTCACGACGCTGAACGAACGGAGTTCAATGAAGTCGATCATGGTCTCGTCAAACGTGGTTTGCATCGTCAGGAAGTCCTCCATCTGTGCGTCGTTGAGGTACTTGTCCACGGTGTTCTGGAAAGTCGGCGTGAACTTGGGGTTCGAGTTGTCGGTGGTTGCGTAGGTACGGTCGCCTTCCGCAAGCTGCCAGATGAACATCGCTGTCAGGTCGTCTTGGTTTCGGGCCAAAAGCATGTTCCCTGTTGCTGGGATGCCGGACTGGAAGTTGTCCGATACCGACGGGTGCTCACCGGTGCTCATGGCTTGGAAACCGTAGTCCCACCACGATACGAAGGCCGGCTTTTCTGAATACTTCATGTCCGTATCTTGGTTGGCGAGCCATTCGTACGCCGCGTTCCAACCGTTATCGTTGAACGAAGAACCAAAGCTGCCTAAGTACCAACGACCGTCGTAGTTGCTGCTGTCGAGCACCGAGAAACCTAGGGCATCAAAACGCAGGATATCGGGGACGACGTTGTAGATTCGCTCGTCGATTTCTCCCTCTTGGTTCGAAGTCCCGGGGATCGCAGAGTCCAAGCCGTAGGTGGCTTGTTGGCTGAAAATCATGATCATGACAAGGAAAATCGCCGAGAATTGTGGCGTCCGCCAAACGGCCTTTCGTGCGCCAGTGATGCGGTCAGCTGGGGTTCGGATGCCGAATTTCTTCCACGAACGAACCAAACCGCTCCAGTTGGCCCACTGCCAAAGTCCAACGATACCCGCAGCACCGAGAACGGCCATCACGGGAGTGGCGTTGAACATGAACCGAGCAGCGTTCCAAGCCATGAAGGTGGCTGCGAAGACCCAAACACCGAACACGAGTTCCGTGCCTTTGCGATATCGAAGACCCTTCCAGAGCAGCCCGCCGCCGATGATGAGCGCAAGCAAGAACGTGATGGGCCCGAAGGAAGCAAAGAGTTGGGCTCGGTTCGGAGCGTTGGCTTCAGCAACCGTACCGAAAATCTTGGTCTTTGTGAAGTAACCGCTTCCCGTGAACAGGACATCCCATGCGTTTGAGAGTTCCAATGTCTTGAGGATGTACAGCAGAATGAAGAAGACTGCGGCCAATCCAACCAGCGTGCCCAGCACGAGTAACCAAGGTTTGTCACGGAATCCGGTGGTCACGAAGGCAATGGCCAGGGTGAATCCGGAAATGAACAGGAAGGGTTGCAGCCCGTTGGGGTTGAGAATCAAGTCGAATTCCGGGTGACCGTAGAAGGGCAGTGCCATCAGGAAGGTCGTCAAAAGCATCGTGAGGAAAAGCGCACTCAGCGTGGTTGAATCTCTTCGGCGGAACATGTTCAAGGCCACCTGCAAGGCATAGGCGAGGAACAAAATCGATGGCCCAACAACGAACCCTTTCCAACCCAAGGAAACGATTCCAAAGGCGACACCGGCGAGCACGGCGTTGGCGACGGCTGCCTGACGGTGTGCAAGCACGTCCAGGTAAGCCTGGAAGAAGGACTTTGGATGCGCCGTGGTGACTTTTGTAATTCGAGCCGAGCCAGCGTACTTCACCGCACGCAGCCAATACAAGAAGCCGACCGAGATGAAGAGCATCACAAAGGAGTCGTGGTCAGCGAGCGCCCACGTGGAGTGGGTGACGTGAGCGGGCATGAAGGCGATGAGCCATGCTGCGATGACGCCTGCACCCTTTCCAAAGTGATCTTTGGCGATGATGGCGATGGGGAACACGGTCAGCGCACCGTAGACAGCGGGCAGAGCGAGCATGCTCCACCAAACAGCATCTTCAGGCGTGTTGAGGAAGGGCTCCAAGAACATCGCACCGATGGCCATGGTCCATGAGAAGAGCGGGGGACGAGGGTTGATGCCGCCCATTGGATAGAATCGGTCGGCATCGAACACCAAGTGAGCGTTGTTGGCCAGGATGTAATCCACCACGCGCTTCATGTACCAAGGGTCCGAACCCCCCGTCATGTCCCAGTTTCCGGTGCCGAAGGCGTTCATTGAGGGCACGGCGTACCATTGAATTCGAATGGCAAGGCCGACCAAGAAGGCAAGAGCGATCATCAAGCCCGCTCCGTGTGCCCGGAGGAACAGGCGAGCCTGAGAGGGCTCGTGCTCGCCAAGGTTAGCCCATCCACCGTACTTTTCGTGATTGCCGATGGAGTAAATGCCCACGCCCAAAAAGAACGTGATACCGAGCCAGATCAGCGCACCCCATGTGCCGTCCATGTCTTCGTTGTACCAAATACCGGCTTCAAACCAAGCAGCGACTTGGTAAAGTCCCCACATGGAACCCACGAGCATGGCGCGGGTGTACCATCGCTCGGCGCACATGCCGGCGACGATGAGAGCCACTAAACCGGTCAAAAATGCCGTCCAGTAGCCGATGTAGCCGTGGTAACCTGCTTCGGTGGTGATGGCCAACTGGTCAATCGTGTCCACCGAATTGAAGTGGAACAAGGAGCCAACGAAGGCGAGCACCCAAACGACGAGGGCGATGAGGAGCGGCAGGTTGGCGCGGTTGAAACCGTCGTGTTGGCCGAGGAAGGCAAACCAACCCTCAGCACCTGCGGGGTTGACCGTGCCTCGAGCGAGCACGCCCGCCAAAACGCCTACGACCGTGAACATCGTCCAGTAAGCAAAGAAGACGTAAGCCGTGGCTTGACGCTCAAGGTTCATGGTCGAGACGAGCTGGCCGCTCTCCATCGTGTACGTTGAGGGGAGCGCAGCGAGGGCATCCCCTGCCGCAGCGAGGGCGAGCCAAAACCCAACGCCAGAGAAGGTCATCATGGCGACCCACTCGTGGCGCCCACGGCGGTCAAAGTTTGACCCCAAAACCACAAGAACAGCAAACATCAGCGCAGCAAGAGCGTCAACGCCCAAGAAGGAGTGGAGCACCTCAGCACCGAAGAACGCGATTGCAAGCACGCCGAGGGAAAGGGTGGAAGAGGCGAATTCGGGTCGAGCGTCCTGAACGATGCGTGGCACGAGAGCCAGCATACTGGCGATGGCGACGACGAGCATCGGCATCATGTTGTTCAATGTCAAGTCGTATTCAATGCCCACGACTCGGGTGGTGGCAAGAGCAAGCAGCACGGCCAAGGGTGCGAGCAGCAACCCCATGATGGCGCCGGGCTGATTTGCCGTCGTTTCCGTATGTTCTTCCATTTCTATCCCTCAATTTCGGTCCAGCCTCAAGGCTGGCGTCGTAGGCCACTTCTGAACCCCTTTTGAAGATAATGGAACACACGACCCGGCATTGTGCCCCAGTCTGCGCTTTACGACGCTCCGAGGCGACTTTCATTCTTAAAGAAATCACGGCAAGGCTCGGTGACCTATATCGGTCCGGAAGTGGCCTCCTTGAAGGGAAATTTGGTCCATCATTTCGTATGCATTCGCTCGTGCAAATTGGAGGTTCGCTCCCTGTGCAGTTGTTGAGAGAACTCGGCCTCCGGTGGCGATGTATTCGCCGTCATCTGCTAGGCCAACACCCGCAAAATTGACCCAAGCAATTCCGTATTTTGAACGGGCAATGCACGCTTCAAGGCCATCCAACCGACGCCCCTTGAAGGGGGAGGCGGGATAGCCTTCCGAAGCCAGAACCACCGTCACCGCCGTTTCATCGGACACGTTGAGTTCCACGGTATGAAGCTCGTCGGTAGCGGCCCCGTAAAGCAGCGAAAAAACGTCGGTCTTGAGCAACGGAAGCGTCACTTGACACTCTGGATCGCCGAACCGTACATTGAACTCAACAACGAAAGGGTCGTCGTTATCATCGATCATCAGCCCGATGAAGAGCACGCCTCGGTAGGGCACGGGTTGGGAGGCAAGGTGGCGGTGCATGGGCTCAACGATGCGCTCAACGATGCGAGCGTGGACGGCCTGCGACACCACCGGAGCGGGGCAATATGCACCCATGCCACCCGTGTTGGGGCCTTCATCCCCGTCGTAAGCACGTTTGTGGTCTTGACTGGCTGGAAGGGTGCGAAAGGCCGTCCCGTCCATGACCACGAGCATGCTCGCTTCTTCCCCAGGGAGAAAGGCTTCGAGCAAAACAAACCCATCGGTGGCCACAGAAGAATGGATGAAGGCTTTTGCTTCTTCTCGGTCGGACGTCACCACCACGCCTTTGCCTCCAGCGAGGACGTCCCTCTTGACCACCCAGGGCTTGCCTGCGTAGGCATCGAGCGCTGCTTCCACGTCGCTTGAGGCATCCAAGCGCACATAATCGGCGGTGGGCACACCTGCTGCTTGCATCGTTTCTTTGGCGTGCAGCTTTGAACCCTCCAGATGGGCGAGTGCTGCGACGGGTCCAAAACATGGAATATTGGCCGCTGCGCAAGCGTCTGCAAGCCCAGCACAAAGCGGGGCCTCGGGCCCAACCACAACCAGATCGATGCTGAGCGATGCGATGAGCGGCATCAGTTCGCTTTCCGTCACTCCAACATCGTGATTCGTAGCGAGAAGGGCCGTACCTGCGTTCCCCGGAACACAGTGGAGGGCGGAAACCCGTCGAGATTCGTTCAAAGCCAAGCAGAGGGCGTGTTCTCGACCTCCGCTCCCAACGACCAAAACCGAGGCTGCTTCCATGGCTGCTGGATGAAGCGGCAACGCATAATCCCTTCGCGATGTGCTCTTCGCCACCCGCGGACGGAAGAACGCTTATTCATCCGCCACCTCTGCTTTTCATCATGCGAGACCTACCTTACCGAGCCCTGTTGATGATGACACTGCTTCTGATGTCGTCGATGGCCGCATCAGCCAGTCCGCCGTCAAACGGTGACAGCACCTCCGTTCAAACGAACGAAGCCTGGACTGAAGACACGAGGATGGACGGGCACGTCACGGTTGAAAGCGGAAACACATTGACCGTGAGTGCAAACATCACCATGGCGACGGGGTCCTCCATCACCGTTGAAGATGGGGGCCAGTTGGTGTTGACCAACGGTGCCCTGCTCAGTGAAAACCTGAACGCTGGCCTCCGGGTCGAGGTGAACAGTTTTGTTCCTGCCGTGTTAACTTTGAATTTCGGTGACATCGCAGAATCGGGAGTTGTCCAACTCAAGCTCAACCACGTCGTCGCCGACGGCGTGAAAGTCAACTTCACCTACGGTGAGACCACTGTCAACGCTTCAGGCTCCGATACCGTTGAATTCGATGTCCCGCTCAACGGGACCGACCTGGAAATTTCCGTTGAAACCGCCTATTTCACGCCAACCTACGTGCTCTGGGCGAAGGCCATACACAGCGGAGGCGATACGATGACGATCCCTGCGCAAGACATCTCCGCCTCCGAGGCACCGCTCTACTGGTTCCAATCAGGTTTCGACCTCCACGCCCACGGCGACTTGACCGTCACGAGCTCCTCCATCCTCGGCGGGAACATTTCGTGTGCTGCGATTTGTTCGTTTGACGGCACCAGCCTGACGGGAAGCGCACCGATTCACGCCGCCAGCACATCCACGGTCAGCGTCCTCAATTCCATCATCAGCGGTTCTCGAACCGACGAGGACATCGTGCTCCACGACGAAGCGGCCATCACCTACACCAACAGCCAAGGCACCGGGGGCACAACCGACGCTTGGGTCCGAATTCTCTCTCAGCGGACGTTGACCACGAACATTCCCAACGGCAGCCTCGACATTTACAACATCGGCTACAACGCCAACGATTGGAACGACGTAACGGATGCCAACGGAGACATCGTGCTGGTTGGCCCGGGCGAGACGAACGAGAACAAGCGCATGGTGGCTTGGATGGACGGCAACGGCGTGGTTCACGAAGAAGAGGCAACCATCACCCTTTCCATCTCCAGCAGTTGGGGAACGTTCTCCAAAACCATCGATGCCCCCACCACCTCAACCGGGACCGTTGAACTCGACCTGCCCTTCATCGCCGTCACGGCCGTCGCTCCGGAAACAACGGTTGGTGTGGCCAACAAGAGCGTCTCCGGAACCGTGACCGTTGAAAACACCGGCAGCGCTGCTGCCTCGGGCGTGAACGTCTGGTGTTACGAGGGCGAAGACATTGCCGACACCACGCAAATGGTCGTGAGTTTGGGGGCAGGCGAATCAAAGGAAATTCCCTTCACGTGGTATGTCTACACCTCTGGTGAAGCCACCTTGACGTGCAAGCCTTTGCTGCCCACCGCTCTGGACGGCATTGCAGGCGCTGTTCACGACGATGCAGGCGCAGCCTCTGAACCCGTGACGTGGTCGTACGAAGAAGAGGTGGAGGAGTTCCCCCTCATCATCCTCATCGTCGTCCTCGTTGGCTTTGGTGGTCTCGCCCTTTACATCTCGGCTCAATCCAAGAAAACTCGGGAAGACTTCAGTAAACCGATGGACGAAAGGCCGTCGGTTGAGGACGAGGAAAAAGACCAATGAAGCCTCGGAAGCAGAGAGTATCCACGACCTTTACATCCAAGACGAGACGGCTTGGCGAGCCAAACGACACTGAACCGGTGAGGGGCAAACGCCGTCGAGGTCGTCGTTCCAAAGCATCACTTCACCCGAGGGGCATAAAGCATCCCTGATGGACGCGTCCGTGAGCACCACCACAATGAACTCCGCATCGGTGAAATCGGCGTGATCGAGAACCGCCCCGGAGAGGTTCAACCCGGTCAATAAGGCATGGTTGTGCAAGGAGGGCCATCACAACGAACAAGAGTGCTTTTTCCATGGGGCTGACTGGGAAAAAGCGAAGAAAAAGAATTTTCCCGGCCCATCCGGAGTAATATGATACCGGTTATCACAAAGATTCAGCAGGTGATGCCGACACCTTCACCCTTGGGCTCACTGTTTTCGCCGTTTCCGGCTTTGAGGTCGATGTTCCAACTGAACTCTGACGTGTAAACAGATTGGTCGCCGAGGGTATTGGTGATGTCAACGGTGAACGTGTAGCAACCAGCATTCTTGTAAAATTCAGACTTCTCGAGGTAGTAGACACCATTGTTGTCTGTACCGGAACCCGTCAGGCCGAACCAACCTGCCGTCGAGCCGCTTCCGGTTCCGCCGCTTTGCGGAGCCCACGTGGCCATGTCACCGTCAACGGTGATGAGGCTCTCTGTCCAGGTCTCTCCACCGCTCACGGTGACCTGCACTTGATAGTCCGCACTCATGGGACGAAGCCCCACAGCGGAGAAACCTCCGCCGTCCTCAGCGTCTTCGTTGGGGCCGAGAAGACCAACAAGAATTTCCATCGAGATGCCGAGGTATTCGTCTGCGTCGTTGCTGTCGTGAAGTTCAGCAATTCGAACGCCTGCGTTTTGGGCCTCACGGGTCGTAAAGCGGGTTGGAATCTTGATCTCGCCTTCCTGGCCGTTGGAGCCGACGCCCTTGATGACGTACTCTACGGCTTCGCTTCCTGCGTAATCTTCACCGTTGCCGGCGAAAAAATCCGCAAGTGGAACCTTAAATTTCTTCATGTCGTTGCCAACATCACCTGAATCCGTCCACATTTCGACACCATCTGCCTCAATGGAGACATCCACCGACGACATGGTGCCTCGAACTTTGAAAGAAAGTTCGTTGGTGTCCTCGTTGAGTTCAACTTCCGAGATGGCCATGGACGCGTTGGTCGGGATGAGCATGACGGCCGCATAGGGTGTCGTGGCGATGAGCAACGCAACGACGACGCTTGCTCCGAGCTTGACTTGGTTGATGCTGCCTCGGATTCGGTCGGCCTGTACGATGGCACCGACACCGAGGACGACAACAACCGCAACAACGGCAAAGCCCCAAGCACCTCCCTGGAGGGAAAGAATGGCGCCAACCAGAATGATGACCCAACCCGCCAAACTCATCTTGGTGGCGGTGTCGGGAGAGCCCGTTCCGTTTCCACCGACAAGAACGCCGGGATTGTCCGAGGGCGCTTTCGCTGCTTCAGATTTCGCAATGACCACCGGTGCGGGTTCATCTTCGATAACGGCTTCTTTTGTCGCGTTCGCTTTGTCCAACAGGCCACCCATGGTCCTTCCCCGTCGCTTACCCGTTTAACGATTGGCGTTAAGAAGGCAACCCCTCGTTGATTCTTGAGGGACCGGTTTGGTGACCGTGCGTCACAAGCCAGGAGCGGCTTCGCGCCACTCAAGATCCTCTTCATCCTCGGTGTTGAGGAATCGTCGTCCGGCAACGGCGCCGGCAAGAGCGAACATCGAGAGGGCTGGAACGATTTCAAAGCCGGGGAGGTAGACGCCACGAACGTAGACCGTGATCATCTGGGACTCTCGGTTGCAACCTCCGTTTTGACAGGCAAACTCGGATTCAGCGTAGAACTCCAGAACATGATAAGCATCGGACCAACCCTGATTCTTGGGCGTTCGGACCATGATTCGAGCGGTCTCAGGAGCGGTGTTTGGCTCAATGGTAACCACGTTTTGTGGGAGGTTGACGGTGAAGCCAGCCTCTTCGAGCGTGTCACGCGTGTTTTCCGTCACACCGATCTTCATTCGGTCAATTTGGTTGCCAAAATTGTACACCTTGAACTGGAAGTTCTTGTCGGTCTTGGGCATCAACTGGACGAAGGGCTCAACGGCTTCAACCTGAACGATGCTGAACTGCATGATGTTGATCAAGGCGTTAACTTGCGAGGAAGCGGTGTTGGGAGGAGGCAGGTTGTTCAATTCTTGAACCTGAGCGGAGACCGTCAGTTGACGGGATTGCATCTGCATGTAAGGGTTGGCACGGACGACAACTTGGAAGTCAACTTCCTGACCGGCACCGACATACATGTCCCCGGGTGCGGCGGTTGCAAGTCCGTCGCTGGTTACTTGAATGGCCACCTTTTCGACGTATGCCGTGGGGTTGGATACGGTGCACGTGGTGTATCCCGTCAAGGTCGCACCTGGCTTGACCTCAACTTGAATTTGACCGGGGGCACAGGTCATGGAAACAGCAGCACCTGACAGTTGTGCGGATGCGGGAACCGCCACAACCATAAGCGAACAGAGGTAGATTCCCATCAAAGCAACCACTCGCTTCCATGCTGACATCGACTCACCTATCGGTCTTCCCAACCTCCCCCACCTCATAACGGTTATGGGCGTGATGTGCGAAAAGAAGCCGTCGGGGCAGCAAAGCGAAGGAGTGGGCCCGAAGGGAGTTGAACCCCTGACCTCCCGGTTATGAGCCGGGCGCTCTAACCAACTAAGCTACAGGCCCTCGGAAGCGAGGGCACACCTTCGCATGATGAACCTTCTCGTGCTCAGT
>Ga0255769_10006560_pt1 | contig 10535 bp, 10 predicted proteins | sample 041ome_9_FD_179637 | JGI IMG/M metagenome (GOLD analysis project Ga0255769, IMG submission 179637) | Coastal salt marsh microbial communities from the Groves Creek Marsh, Skidaway Island, Georgia - 041413US metaG (version 2) | ecosystem: Environmental > Aquatic > Marine > Intertidal zone > Salt... | reverse complement strand
TGGTCCATTTAGGGCAGCCCATCACGGGTAAGTTTTTAACCAATTGGGTGACGATTCTAAATGAAGAACCACCTGGGCCTATGATGATTCCAGCTCTAATGGAAGTTAAGGGAGTTGTTCTGGCTCCTAAAGTTTTTTCTACTTCATACCTCGATAAGAGATGATTGGAAATCTGATGTTTGTCTTTGGGGAGTATGCCTCCTAGATAAATGATTTGTTGAAGCTTATTTTTTTGAGCGGCCCTCGAAAAATTATCGGCCAACAACAGATCAGTATCTTCAAATTTGCCCTGATTGAGCCGTGTAGAGGGTTGCATAGAATGTACCAAATAGATAGCGATGTCGGCCCCCTCAAGCGCTTTCTCTGTACTGGACATGGAATACAAATCAACAGTCCTCCAGGAAACATTTTCATTAGGGTTGATTTTTACTTTTTTCCGACTCAATGCAATGATATTAAAATCATTTTGTAACCGATCAATAATCCATCTTCCAATGAACCCGGTCGCTCCTGCCAATACAATTTTCTGTTTCATTTCCTTAAATGTATCAAATAATGTATTGCTATGAGGCCCTTTTTTTCAAATTAAAATATTAAAAAGAGCGAAGAATATTAAATTTGACTAAATTTGTTGTCGATTTTAATGATAAAGACCTAGAGTCTTAAAATATAAAGATGTTGTGTGTTGTTATGATTGGGAAACCAATAATGTAGCAACTGATGAGAAGCTTTCCAGTAGTTCGGAGAGCTTTTTTTATTTTCGGATACTTCTATGTTCAGTCAGGAAGGATGACATTCAGTTTTTTGTGGAGTACTTTGATTTCTATAGTTTTATTCGATATCGGGGTATATTCACCGTCCAGTTGTACACAAAAGTTTTCTTCAACCCCCTTAGTTATTTTCATCTCAGAAAATAATGCTCGAGTGATTTCAGGGGTTTTCCATTTTTTTCTAAATAATGTAAAGATCATGAATTTTAGTTTTCTGATCCCATTGGAATTGTCCATAAAAAATAAATCCAATTGGCCATCATCGGTTTTTGCATCTGGTGTAAGAGTGAGATTATAGCCCTGTTGATTGGTGTTGGAAATAAGAAAAAGAAATGGACTGATCAATTGTAACTGTTGATTGTATTCAATTTTGATTTTCTGATGCCTAAAATTCAGAATTGTCATGAAAAAAGCAATGAAATAAGCCCCTAATCCATGCCATCCTTTTTTTTGGTAGTGTTTGATAAAATGAGATTCAAAAGCACATCCCATATTACCAAAAAAGTATTGTCCATTCATTACCCCAACATCCATTTTTGAAGATTGATGTTTTTTGATCAATGCCATGGCTTTGTCCAATTGAAATGGAATTTTGAAATGTCGTGCAATACCGTTGCCGGATCCTAAGGGTATGATCCCCAACGGAATTCTAGAGTTGACAAGTCCTCGAGCTACTTCGTTAATGGTTCCATCTCCACCACAAGCCACGATTAACGATGCATTTCCGGCAATGGCTTTCTCGGTTAGTTCAACGGCATGCCCTTTTTTCAGAGAATCCATTATCTGATAGGAATACTTTTCCCGACCCAATGTAGCTTCAATAGCACTTAGTAATCGCTTCCTCAATGAAGACTTGATGGGTTTGACAATGAAATAAATGTTCATTTGGCGGTGGGTAGATTATTTTTTTTTCCCGACATAAGGCTTTCAAAATAATCCTCTAAAAACAAGCGGCATTTTCGTTCCAACGCAATCATCTCGGGCGTTTTGTTTTCGATCAGATTATTTTCAAAATTTTTATCCTCCACCTCATAAAAACCAAAAGCTTGCTTTCCATTGTGGACACAGATGTATTTTTCATCCATGATAAAATAACTCCCCCCACCAAAATAATTGATCACAAAGGGATCGTTTTTTTGATCGGAGAGCAGACTTCTTCCCCAGGCTTTAAAAGGCTTTGAATAGTCGATGAGATCCGCTACGGTAGGGTAGATGTCCATATGACTCGCCAGCCGCATATCTACCCCTTTTAGTTCGCTATTGGGTTTGAAAATCATTAATGGGTTGGCAAATCGATTTACTGTCTTTTCGTAAAAAGGAAAATGGGTTTGATTTCCATGATCTGCAGTGAAAATGAAAATGGTATTCTCAAACCAATCGGCAGTCTGTGAGGCCTCAAAAAATTTCTTTAGCGCATGATCTGTATAGCCTACACATTGGTGCATGGGAACGTATCCTGGGTCAAACGCTCCTTCATAGGCTTTTGGAATGACATAAGGCTCGTGAGAAGTAACGGTAAAAACCGAACTGAGGAAAGGTGTTTTTTGGGTATCCAGTACCGATTTCATATACTGTAAAAAGGGTTCGTCCCAAATGCCCCAGGAGCCGTCAAACTCCTCATCGTTATTGAACTCGGTCCTCCCATAATAGGCATCAAATCCAAGGGTATTGGCAAATCCCAAAAAGCCCATGGAGCCATTGGCCGCCCCATGAAAAAAAGAACTGTAATATCCCAAGTCTTCCGCAATGGAAACTACGGAGCCCACCTTTTGTCTCGAAAATAGAGAGGAGGCATATGAATTTTCAAAAGAGGGTATTCCCGCCAAAATGGAGGGCATGCCATGAATTGATTTCCTGCTGGTGGCAAAGGCATTGGGAAAAATCAAGCTGTGCTGTGCCAAGGAATCAAGAAATGGGGTATAACTTTTATAAGCAGGAATGGAGTAGGGTTCGTTCAAAGCCCCCCAATATTCTCTACCCATACTCTCCAAAATAAAAATTACCACATTGGGTTTTGTCTCAAACTTTCCAGAAGCAGGGTATTGTTTAATGGTATTGAGTTCTTTTTTGGTCTGCGCCTCCGTAAAGTGGTCCTCGATGTCCTCATAATCATTCTGTCCCAGTGTTTTCAGTAGGGTAAATGTGCTGCTGAGGATTACATCAGCATGTTGCGGACTTTTCACCTTATCCATCGCATCGATCAGCGTGATGGGACGGGTGCTTTTTTTGAAATCTCCCCCCCGAGCACCCAATACAAAAAGCGCGATTGATCCCAAAAATAATACCACTGAACTAAGACCATATTGCACACGATTACTGATTAAAATTGGATGAATTTTCACCTTTTTGTAGGCCAACGTTAAGAGATATAACATCGCGAAGAAAATCAAAAACAAATGGAGATAAACCCAGATAAAATGAAAAAACAGTACGGTTTTATTGGTTTCATTTTCAACCACTTCCAAAAAATTGCTCATCAAGCGGTTTTGATTGTATCGGTAATACGCAAAATCAACAAAGTTGAGTGCTAGAAAAAAAGCATTACACAACAAATAAACCCAAAAAACTATTTTTTGATACAAAGGGTAGGTTGTTTTTTTCCATGGAATGATTGACATCAGAATGAAAATCATATTGGAGTAAACAATGGCTACATTATCAAAACGCAACGCGTAATAAGACAACTCCATCAATTGAGAAATGGATTTAACCTGAACCAAGTCATTGTTGAAATAAACAAAAAGGACTCTGCAAAAGAAGTAACACAAATAAATGAGCGTGATGCGGTAAAAAAGGGCTTTGTACTCTTGCAGGCGTAATTTCATAACATTACGAAAACACAAAGATAACGTTTGCTAAACATTTACTAGAAATAATTGATGCCTGACAACTTGGAAGGGTCCTCTTTCTTATGGATCTAAACAAAATTGAACCAACGATGTTTTAATGTACCAGAAAGGTTCTATTTCCCTTAGTGGTGACTGACCATAGCATGTTATATACAATCTATCAAACAAAACCCTAAAACAAAGTTGATGCCATTGAACACTTTTCTTTAGCCTACAAAGTATGGCATTATTGATTTCAACCAAGGGAACGGTTGTTGGAAAACTTAAGTTTTGTTTTGGGAATAAATAGTACTATTTCTATTGTATTTTATTCTAGTACTGTATTGATTGTGGGGTTGTTTTTGAATATTTTACGGTTTTCAACGCAAACATCAACAACCTTTTTATATCAAAAAAAGTTAAAACAACTTCATTATTCGAATTCAATTATCCTATGCCAGAATTAATAGTCGTTGGGAAATCAAAAATAGCGGAAAAACTTATGGATCTTGGAACAGTAGCCGATTTTAAGGTTACCTTGATGGCAAAATCTATCCAATCGGAAGTCACTTTTAAAGGCATGAAAAACTTTAAAAATAAGTATGTCGTGATTGCCTCTCAAGGAGAAGCAGATGAAGAATTTTACATTAATTCTGTTTGTAATGTGCCAATTTTCAAAAAATCTCCCAAACATATTTTAGAATACCTTTGAAATAAAGTATTTTTCTGATGCGATGGTTGTAAGCTAAGCGTTGAAAAAAATCCGGAGCAATATTTACCGTCAAAATAATGAAAGATGAGAACGGAAAACTATTTTATATCGGTCGATCAGGCCTTAAATATTATTGATCAATCTTGTAAGCCAGAACCCCAATGGGAACTCAAAAAGTGTGATTCAGCTCTGGGGGACTTTACCTTCGAGGCGATCCAATCTCCAATATCCATGCCCCCATTTCGTCAATCATCTATGGATGGCTATGCCCTCCGATTGCACGCATCAAAGGACTATGAAATCGTAGGCGAAATTCAAACAGGGGACTCCAATGACCTCCCCATGGAAAAAGGGCAAGCGGTTAGAATATTTACTGGGGCAGTCGTACCCACCCTAGCGGACACGATTGTCATCCAAGAGGATGTAAATCGAGACCAAGATCGAATAAGCCTTGAAAAAGCCATTAAGCCCAATCAAAATATTCGAAACATTGGGGAGCAGTTTCAAAAGGGAGAAATACTTTTGAAACAGGGCACCCTACTGACTCCTGCAGCCCTAGGGGTTTTAAGTACCATTGGCGTAGAAAAAGTAAAGGTTTATAAAAAACCCAAACTGGCCTTATTGGTTACGGGGAATGAATTGGTCAGTCCCGGAAAACCCTTAGAATTTGGCCAAGTTTATGAAAGCAATAGTATTCCAATAAAGGCTCTTTTAAACCGAATGGGGTACCAATGCCAGGTTATTTATATTCCGGATGATTACAAAATGACACTAAGCTTGATCGATCAGGCCGCATCTGAAAATGACATGATATTGCTTTCTGGAGGAATTTCAGTTGGAGATTACGATTTTGTTGGTAAAGCATTAATTGAACTTGGAATCGAGCCATTGTTTTATAAAGTCAGACAACGCCCCGGAAAACCCTTGTTTTTTGGCAAAAAAAAGAATACGGTCTTTTTCGCCCTTCCAGGAAACCCTGCCTCTACATTAAGTTGTTTTTATGTCTACGTAATGCAAGCCCTCTATCGATGCAGTGGTGCAGCAAATGTAAAACCAAGGCGATTAAAATTGAAAATGTCCCAGGCTTATCATAAATCAGGAGAGCGTGCAGAATTTTTAAAAGCATATATCGAAGGGGAGTACGTGCATATTTTAGACGGACAATCTTCTTCAATGATTTTAAGTTTTTCGAAAGCAAATGCCCTGGCGTATATTCCCGAAGAGGCAAGCCATATTCAAAAAGAAGCATTGATAGAGGTATTTGTTTTACCGAATATCTAATAAGAAAAATACGTGATCCTAGGCATAGATAATATTTTGTTTTTTTTAGCACTGCTTCCTGTGGTTTCTTTCTTATATGCTAGTGTGGGCCATGGAGGAGCAAGTGGCTATTTGGCGTTGATGGCATTATTTTCATTTCCTCCTACGATCATGAAACAAACAGCGTTACTTCTAAATTTGTTTGTGGCAGCGGTAGCGTTTTATCATTATTACAGGGCAGGTCATTTCCACTTAAAATTGTTTTTACCGTTTGCACTAACCTCCATCCCTGCTTCATTTATAGGAGGGATGTTTAGTTTAGACCCAGCTGTATATAAAAAAATCCTTGGTGTATTGCTATTAGTAACTATCTTTAGAATAATAAAGGTTTGGGACAGTAAGGAACGAACTTATCAAGAGGTATCGACATTTAAAGGCTTAGTTATCGGTATGGTTATTGGTTTCTTTTCTGGCTTGATAGGCATTGGTGGAGGGATTATTCTGACGCCTGTTATTCTCCTTTTTCATTGGGGAAACATGAAGCAAGCCGCAGCAACCTCTGCCTTATTTATCTGGGTTAATTCTGCCTCTGGAATTTTGGGGCAGTTCAGCAGTGGGATAGTAATTGTACCTCAATCCTTTATTTTGGTTGGAATTGCTCTTGTCGGAGGTTTGGTCGGAGCTTATTTTGGTAGTAGTAGGATAAAGAACAGAACATTGGAATACCTTTTGGCAGTGGTATTATTTTCGGCGGCTTTGAAATTACTTTTTGTTTAACAATGAAATTAGAAATTAAATATTACGGGATTCTTTCCGATATAACAGGGCAAACACAAGAAAAATTGGAAATTGAAAATCCGACATATTCGCATTTGTTGGCTAGCTTATATGACCGCTATCCATCACTTGAAGACACTCCCTTTAAGATTGCCGTGGAAAACCAAATCATTAACAATGATGAACCCATAACAAATCATAACATTGCTCTCCTACCTCCCTTTTCAGGAGGATAATTATATGGAACGTTACAACAGACATATACGATTAGAAGCAATTGGACTTCAAGGGCAAAAACGCCTTTTAGCCGCCAAAGTCATGGTGATAGGGGCTGGAGGTTTAGGGTGCCCTGTTCTCCAATACCTTGCTGCCGCAGGGATTGGTACGCTTGGCATTATTGACAATGATGTCGTAGAAATTTCAAACCTCCAACGCCAAACACTTTTTCGCACCTCCGATATTGGGAGCTCGAAAGCAATAGCAGCTAAAAAACATCTTGGAGATTTAAACCCTGAGATACAGATCATTGCCCATAATAAAAAATTGAATGCACAAAATGCACTTGAGCTTTTGAAACCTTATGATATCATTGTTGACGGTACCGATAATTTTGAGGCTCGCTATTGGATTAACGATGCCACAGTCATATTAAACAAACCAATGATTTATGGTGCGATTTATAAATTTGAAGGCCAAGTAACGGTTTTCAATCATCAAGACGGGCCTAGTTATCGTTGCTTGTTCCCAACTCCCCCCAAACCACTAAGTATTCCCAATTGTGAAGAATTGGGTGTTCTGGGTGTATTGCCTGGTATTATCGGTACATTGCAGGCCAACGAGACCCTCAAAATTCTTTTGAATATTGGAATGCCTTTGGTCGGAAAACTTTTGTGTTACAATACCCTCACTCATGCACAAAGCTTGATAGGTATTCCTCGAAACGATCAATGCATTCAAGAAGTTAAAGCCCGAAAGACCCTTTTGGAAACAGAAGCTTCCTTTGAATGTGAGGCCGTACCTCAGTTAAATTTTCTAGAGGCCATTAAGAAAGACAATGTCCAATTTATTGATTTGAGATCGCCAGAGGAGCAGCCTAAATTACCCTTAGAAGAACTCCTTTATATTCCGCTTTCGGAGCTAAAGTCACGCATCAATGAACTCACTCCTTATGCCAATTATGTGTTTTTTTGTCAGTCAGGTACACGAAGTAAAACAGCGGTTCGTTTGATGCTACAACAAAAAGTGAAAAACTGCTTCAGTTTAATGGAGGGGGCCCCCGAGATTCATCAATTACTGGAACAAATAAAAACAGCATGAAAGAAAGAAAAATAAAAAACGTATTTAGAACCGGAGCTATTCCTCCTGGATTTGTAGCTACAGCAATTGCCAATCATCAAACTAAAACCGCTATTGGAGCACACGACATTTTTTTAGGACAAGTTCGTGCAGACACCATTGGTGATAAAACTGTTGCTGCTATAGAATATACGGCCCATGAGGAAATGGCCAACCAAATTTTTCATCAACTTCGTGAAGCGACTTTTGAAAAATTTGATCTTAGCTGTATGCATATTTATCACAGTCTGGGAAAAGTCCACGTAGGAGAACTCTGTTTTTTTGTTTTTGTTTCCGGTACACACCGAAAAGAGGTGTTTGCTGCACTTGAATATCTCGTGGAGGATGTTAAAGCCAAAGTTCCCATTTATGGCAAAGAAATTTTTGAAGACAACACTCATCAATGGAAAGTTAATACCTGACCAAATGGTTGATATCACACATAAGCAAAACAGTTTACGTATAGCTACGGCAGAGGCATGCGTTAAAGTAAGTCAAATGAAAACCATCCTTGCCATCCAAAACAAAACCGTTCCCAAAGGAGATGTTTTTGAAGTGAGTAGAGTTGCCGGATTACTTGGAGTAAAAAAAACACCCGAACTACTGCCCGATTGCCATCCATTACCCATAGAGTTCACCGGTATTTCTTTTGAAATAGAAGGCCTAACAATACGTATTCATTGTACCATAAAAACGATTTATAAGACTGGAGTTGAAGTTGAAGCGATGCACGGGGCGAGTATTGTTGCCCTAAACATCTATGACATGTTAAAGCCTATTGACAAAGGGGTTGAAATACAACAAATTCGTTTGCTATCTAAACGTGGGGGAAAATCAGATTTCTCCAAAAAGCCTCAGCAAACGATTCAAGCAGCGGTGATTGTTTGTTCCGATTCCGTGAGTGCGGGTAAGAAGGAGGACCGATCAGGAAAATTAATTGTGGAAACGCTACAGCAATGGAACGTTAAAGTTGCGGAGTACTCGGTCATCCCAGATGAGGTTGAACAAATTCAGGAGAAAGTAAAACACTACACTGATGAAGGGATTTCATTGATTATTTTTACGGGAGGCACAGGGCTGTCACCTAGAGATCAAACTCCAGAAGCCCTTCTTCCCTTGATTGATAGAGAAATTCAAGGGATAGAAGAAGCCATTCGTAACTATGGACAACAACGCACGCCCTATGCCATGCTTTCTCGTAGTGTTGCCGGAATGGTTAAAGACAGTTTGGTTTTGGCCCTCCCAGGATCAACCAGCGGGGCAAAGGAATCTATGCTGGCCATCTTTCCGGCCGTTTTACATTTGTTCGATATAGTTAAAGGTAAACAACACAATAAATGACAAAGCAAAAGCAACTATTGACAGACACCCACGGAAGGGTTCATCAGTATCTCCGCATTTCACTGACAGAACGGTGTAACCTTCGTTGCTCCTATTGTATGCCTTTAGAGGGGGTACAGCTTGCTCCTAAATCCCATTTGATGACCTATGATGAGATTTTTACTATTGCTCAAATCTTTGTTGCCCACGGAGTAACGAAAATTAGACTTACGGGCGGAGAACCATTGATTCGTAAAAACTTTGACCGTATTCTAAAACAATTGGCCACACTACCCGTTAGCTTGTCTCTCACTACGAATGGGGTCAACGTTGATCAATACATTCCTCTTTTTCAATCGGTAGGTATGCAGTCCATTAACATCAGTCTTGATACTTTAGATGCTGCCCGTTTTAAAGAAATAACGCATCGTGACTATTTTAATCGTGTGTATAAAAATATGCAGCTATTACTAAAAGCTGGACTTAAGGTTAAAGTCAATGTGGTTTTGATGAAGGGGATCAATGACGATGAAATTCTTGATTTTATCCGACTTACGGAAGCTTTTCCCTACACGATTCGTTTTATTGAATTTATGCCCTTTAACGGCAATAGATGGAATTTAGAGAAAATGGTAGCATCCGAAGAAATTATGAAAACCGTAATTTCACACTATGGAGAAGGACAAGTTCTTCGTATAGAAGACGCTCCCAACGACACCGCTAAAAATTATCAAATCAAAGACGCTTTGGGAAACTTTGCTTTGATTACAACGGTAACAAACCCTTTTTGTGACTCCTGCAATCGTTTACGTCTTACCGCCAACGGGCGTATCAAGAACTGTTTATTTTCTCAAACCGAAAATGATTTGCTCACTCCCCTTAGATCTGGAAAACCCATTGAACCAATCATTCGAAAGGCTGTAATGGGAAAACTTGCTATTCGGGGTGGGATGGATGATTTGGAGAAAGTAAAAAACCCTGATTTACATGCTAATAATCGAAGTATGATTACGATTGGGGGATAGGTGGAAATTGAGATAAAAGCTTTTGATAGGCCTCAGGGGTATCGATATCCGTTAACAGATTTTCTCTTGAAATAGAGGTAACGTGATTTCGATACTTTTTTATCAATTTTCTAGCTCCTTGATCTTTGGAAAATGCCATTAATTCTGAAAAGTAGACTGCATCAAAAAATGCGGGTACCCCTAGACGTCCATCGGGATAACTGGAAGCGATGATTTTCTTTTTATTTGAATCGATTTTTTTGAGGAAATTCCTCAAATAGGGAGGATCAATTAAGGGTTGATCCACTAAAATGATCATTACCCCTGAAGCTTTAGGATATACAGCTCGTATTGCCTTTATCCCGGCGGCAATAGAGGTTCCCATCCCTTCTTTCCATTGAGGGTTGATGATTGCCGTAACGGTTTTGGAAGGAATTAAAGGAAGTAATTGTTCATGATAGGCCCCAAGAACCACAAAAAGAGGGTGGTTTTTAAAGTGTAATGCAGTAGTAATGGCATGTTCAAAAAG
>Ga0255769_10006557_pt1 | contig 10539 bp, 4 predicted proteins | sample 041ome_9_FD_179637 | JGI IMG/M metagenome (GOLD analysis project Ga0255769, IMG submission 179637) | Coastal salt marsh microbial communities from the Groves Creek Marsh, Skidaway Island, Georgia - 041413US metaG (version 2) | ecosystem: Environmental > Aquatic > Marine > Intertidal zone > Salt... | reverse complement strand
GGCGGCGGCGGACAACAACAACAACAACAACAACAACAACAACAACATCTGACGTACCCGGACCATTTTTGCGCGTGCAAAGGTTTTACGTGGGACGTGGTTTCCAGGGACGAGAAGTTGATGTGTAAACACATGTTGGCGGCGGCGTTGGCGGAGAGCGTTGGTGGGTGCGACGAGGTGGAGATGGACGACGCGGTGTTGGCGAACGTGTTGGCGCGAGAGATGTTAGAATAAGATGTAGAATAAGAAAACGAGGATACACGCATAATAGATAGATAGATAGATAGATACAGAGAAGAGAAACACAGGCAAGCCGCCGCGTAGGAAGGTGATGATGTAGATAGAGATAGAGAACTAGTAACTGGTGTTCCTAGTAATGGAATATAATAATTTTACATTTAATAACAACATATATAATAAAATTTTTAAAAGGTGATGAAGTTGCATCTTGTAACGCGAAAAAAGTTAGTTTTGCAACCAATGCTTGAATCTACCGAAGAAGGATGCCTTCTCTTCGACGTCGGTGTCATCGTCGGCTTCGTCTTCAGCCGCCTTCTTCTTGGCCATTTCCTTTAATTCGGATTCGCTCTTCCCGGCGCTCGCGGCTGCGCCGACGCACGAGGAGATTGGTCCGTGGTCGACGTGGTCGCACACAAACTTCGATTGGAAGTTATACGCTTCAAAGAACATGTCGACTTGTCTCGCGTGCGGTTTGACGCTCCAGCTGGTAATATCTTGACCGAAACCTTTGTCGAAGGTACCCGCGAACATTCTCGTGAAATCATTCACTTGAGAGACGTCCCAGCGAGAAATGTCTTGGTCAAACGCAAACGCGTTTTGGAACATGACGTTCATTTTGCGCACCTTGCCAGTATTCCAGCCAGAAATCATCGCGTTGAATCTATCCGCGTGTTTAAACATACCAGACATGTTTTCGACATTCTTGACGTCCCACTTGTTGATGTTCTTCCCTTCAAACGCCAAGGCGCGGCTAAACATCAACTTCATGTCCGTGACGTGCGAGACGTCCCAGTTGCCGAGATCACCGTTGAAAGAAGAATATCGGTCGTTTTTGTTCTTCAACGGCGGGTGGTCGAAGAGTTGCGACATGTCCGTGACTCTGGAAACGTCCCAGGAGGAAATCTTGCCAAACTTTTGTTTCGGGCAGTCGCCTTTAATCGGGTCGTCGCCTAAACATTTCGCGACTTCCATTTGGATGTTGTCATTCGTCAAGTAATGCAACGAGTCACCAGACAAAGAAGCCGTTTTCGTGATTGGGTTAATCACCGATTTGGCTAAAGTCGCGGAAGAGCCCGGGCATCCCGGCGCCAAGACTTCTGTCGGTAACTTGCACGTTTGTTGGTCTCTGTTGTTAAAGCACGAACCGAAGACGTACGTGTGGCCCGGGTTGGACGCGTCGTGGATTCTCGGGTAGAATTCCGCATCTTCCGTGACGTGCTTCGTCGTGCACGAGGCCATATACTTAATAACTCTGGTCGGATGGGATTGACCGTAGCCCATTTCCGGCAACGAGGTTTGAACGGAGTTCTTGATGTCAAAAATCTTGGACAACAAGCGTCTTCTCGTCGGCAACACTTCCACCGTCGTTCCCAAATCTCTTTGCGCTTTTTGGATCATATCTCTGTTTTGCTCGCGCGTCTTTTCTTGCGGCGTCATGGTCGCTTGGAAAAACTTCTTCTCCTCGGTCGTTCTCACGGCAACATCCGCCGGGTTTTTGAAATCCGCGGAGACTTTGCACCCCGGCTTGCCGGCGTCGCAGTCGTGCTTGGTGTATTCCGTACACGCGGCACCGGCGCACGATTTCAACGTGCACGTTTTCTTCAAACCATCGCAAGCAATCGTGTCGGACTTGATTCTCGCGTTGCCGTTAAAGTTAGAATACGTTCTCGTTTCGACCAAGCCGAGGTTGGAAACGACTTCGTCGCCGCTCGCCGCCGCGCTTCTTTGCGTCACCGTCTCCGTCTTGGTGTGAAACGTCTTCTCCGCGATTCTCTTCGCCGCGGCATCCGCATCTTGCGCGTCTTTCTTCGCCGCTTTACGCATGTCCTCGATGTCGATCGTCTTCGCGTTCTTCGTCGCCGCGTTCTTATCGTTCAACCACCCCGCCGCTCGAATAGACGACTCCGTCACCGGACCGCCCTTCACTTGCGCGCCGATGTCTGACATGTGATTGCTCGGGTTCCCTTTCTCGTATAAATAGAAACCAAACTTGCTGTTCTCGCTCATTTGATACGGGAGTTGGTACACCCCGCATTGCGACGTCGAAACCATCTCTTTCGCTTGCGAGAAATCAAACGTTTTCGACATCGCGGAGGAGACGAATTTCACTCCAACCTCAGCCTTTGTCCAGCTTTTCGGTTCAAACGGCAACAAAGATAACAAATCGGTCGGTGAACACCCCAAGGTTAGCGTGACCACGTCCGCAGATGCCGCAGAACCGAGACCGTTAAACGCTTGGTGCGCTCTCGACGCGGAAAGCGTCCCGGCGGAGACCAAGGCGAGACCGGCCGCGCCGGCAACCATTTTGCTCGCGCGGGAAAATCCATTCGCGACGAGAGACGTCGACGCGGAGGAAGAAGAGTCCAACGCGCCTCTGGCTTTCGCCAAAAGCGGTTTCTCCTCCGCGGTATTCGTAACAGTGGTGTTCATTATGTGTGCGATGATAAGAAAAAGAAACAGAAACTGCAACTCTTTAGCGCGCAAGTTTAAGTCGAGGGAGGAAAAGTGCAGACGGATTGCATTTTGGCCGCGGCTTCAATCTCGCTTCAGTTTAGGGATCGCTTCGTACTTGGGAGACGAGACGAAGAGAACGGTCTCGACGACGACGATATGTACGCGTGTAAATAATAACAGTAATAATGTGGATTAAAACAATCGTCGTTAATGTCTAAGAATGATGATGATGATAATAATGTCGTGATGTGGTTTTAAGTGTACAGTGTGTATAAAAGAGGAGAGACTTTCAGTCCTTCCTCTCTCGTCCCTCGTCTCTCGTCGCCGCGACGAGGCATTAGTGCTTGTGTAGCGCTTTCTTCGTCTTCTTCTTCTCCGAAGAAGAAGAAGATAAAGTTCCGAACAAGTCCACGTGACCGGTTTGGCGGATGATTCTAGGCTTCACAGGGTCGGAGGCGTATTTGTTCAGCGGTTCTCCCCACTCGTCGAGGTTTTCTTCTTCCTCTTCCTCGTTCTCGTCCGAGCCGAGTTGACCTTCCTCTTCTTTCGTTTCTTCTTCTTCGCGCGCGACGACGCCGTCGAGGACGTTTTGATCTCCTCCTCCGGCTTCCTCGGAGGTGGCATCAAAACCCTCGGATTCTTGCGAAGTCGCGCCGTATAAATCTTCGGAGTTGTAATCCGCGTACGTCAACTCGTCGTCTTTTTCTTCAGATTTTTTACCGCCGGTACTTCCGAAGAACGAGCCGAACTTGTTGAACAAAGATTTCCCCCCTCGAGCGACTTCAGTCGCTTCCATCACCATATCCTCCGCCTCGGAATCCGCGGTGGAATGGACTTGCGGAACGAACTCGACGTCGTTACCTTTCTTCGACTTTGATGACGCTTTCTTACTGCTATGACTACTACTGGTGGTGCCGCGTTTAGACGAAGAAGAGTGCTTTTTTGAGAACTTTCTCCCGTCCTCTTCGTCCGTACCCATCGCCGCGGCGATCATTTCTGAGACCGATTTTGCTTTGCACGAACTCGGTGGCCCACTATCGGCGTTCGCGCACGTAAATTTCGCCGCGTACGCATCGTTGTGGAAAAAGATATTGTTCATGTTGGCGTCGTTTCTGGTGTTCCACGTAGAGACGTCTTGCGCGAAACCGCTTTCGAAAACGCCGGAAAACATCCGCGCGAAATCTTTGCAGGAGGAAACGTCCCAATCCTTCAGCGGTTGGTTGAAGCTCAAAGCGTTTTGGAACATGGTGGCCATAGTTTTGACGTTTCCGACGTTCCACCCGGAAATTCTCGCGACAAAACTTTCCGCATGTTCAAACATACCGTGCATGTTCGTCGCCGACGAGACGTCCCAGTTGTACAAGTTCGTGCCTTTAAACGCGTTAGCGTTTTTAAACATCTTCTCGAACGAAGTGACGGAACTCACGTCCCAATCGCCGAGCATACCGTCGAACGATTTCATCTTATCGCCGCCAACGCGTGGCGGGTCGTAGAATAATTGGTCCATGTTCGTCACGCGAGAGACATCCCAATCGGACATGACGCCATATTGACTCTGCGGACATTCACCGGCGAGCGGTTCGTAACCCAGGCATTCAGTCACGGCTTCGTGGATGTTCGCGTTGGTGATTGGCGTGTATTGCGAAGCGATAGAGGTCGTCGTCGCCGCCGCCGCCGACGCATCTCCGGTTTCATCCGTATTCGTTAACGTTTCGTCTTCAATATCGGTAGCGGTTGACACCGTCGATTGCTCAGCCGCGTTGCCTTTTCGCGTGTTTCCAGTCGTCGTCGCCGTGTTCGTGTTCGTTTGCGAACCTGCCGTGGCGTCTTTACACCCCGCCGGATGCGTATCCGACGGCACCGCGCACGTGTTCTGATCGCGCGAGTTGAAGCACGCACCAAAGATGTACACCCTACCCGCGTTTGACACATCGTTTATTCTCGGGTAATACTCCACGTTTGCGTTGCCGTTGTTCGTCACGTGCAAATGCTTCGTATTGCAATCAGCCATGTAGTTGATCAAACTCGACGGGTACAGTCGACCTAAACCAAGCTGCGGCGTTGATTGCGTCGTGTGCGCTGGAGTGTACGAAAACATCCCGTTCTTGATCGACGGAAACGATTGCAACGCTCTTCGAACGGATCGACTTCCAGCCGCGGATTTGTCCCAGTGGAAAGCTCTCGCCGCGACGTTAGAAGTTGGCACGATGACGTCTTCTGCGATGTCTTCAACAATCGTTTCGACGATGTCTTCTGACGGTTGCTCGTATTCATCGACGACAACTTTTGTTTTTGAGTGACTGCGTGACTTCTTTGTGGCCTTTGTCGACGAAGAAGGCGCGGATTTTAAAATGACGCGCTCCCCGACTTGCTCGATGCCGTGCTTTTTCAAAGTCTTCAAAGTCGACGAAGAAGCGGAAGGAACAGTCTCTGAAGAACTCTTCTTCTTCTTCTTCAACTCTCTCACCTCTTTTGGCGCCCACTCCCTCTTTTCTCTTCTCGCTGGCATCGATTTCGGGTTCTTGTACCTCTTCACGGTGCCTAACCTTCCCAATTTCGCCTCGCTCATGAAATCTTTCGGGTGCGTGCAACCGGTGATGCCTTCTTGACACGGCTTAGTGTAATCCGTGCACTGCCACTTCGAGCAGTGCTGTAACGTGCACGTGTTTGCGCTCGGATCGCATTCGATTTGGTTTTCAGCGTGTTCGACCCCGTGAACGATGTATTTCAACCACGCGCCCCAATCGTAATATTCGGTTTGCCCGTATCCCGCCGGCATCTGCGGCGCCATCTTGATGTTCTCCGGATCGGCTTCTGTCACCAAGTGTCCGTTTTTGTCAACGTGTCCGCTTTCCACGGCCGCTCTGTACGCGGCCAAATCGGAATACTGCACGTCTTCCTCCGCATCAGTAATCTCGCCTTGCTCTAAAGTCCCGCTCGAATCTAAATGGTTCTCCAAACTCGCCTGATTTTGGTTCGCCCACGCGTGCGCGGCAATCTCCGATTGCTTAATCGGCCCGTTTTCAACTTGCGCGCCAATATCGGACATATATTTCGTCGTCGAATTTCCAACTTGGTACAAGAAAAACCCAAACGTCGCGTTCGGTGCCATGGCGTATTCCGCGCTGTACACGCCGCACGCGACTTCCGTCATATCTAAAGCTTTTTCGTAGAGAAACTCGCTGGACATTCCCGAGGTGATTAATTTCGCCCCGACTTTCCCGGTCCACGTGCTTGGGTCGAAATCTAAGCTGTAGATTAAATCTCTCGGGGAGCATCCGGTGACGAGCGTGATCGTTTCCTTCGCCGATTGCGACTGTGACGAACCGAGCAAAGACACACCAGACGAACCTTTGTTTCCCCGAAGGGAAGAAACGGCGAACGCGCACGCCGATAAAAAGGCGACGAAAGCGAACGCGGTGGTAAAAGTGGTGGTCTTCATCTTCGCGTCGTCATTCTTTGCCTCTTCCTCGTCGCTTTTAATGTTGTTGTTCGCGTCGTGGATTAAGGGCACTCGCTCCCCCGAGTGCGAGAACGTGGACACGAAAGGTGAAACCATTTGTACCGCCCGCGGCTTAAATAATCTCTCCAATCAGGTAAGAGATGACGGGAAAAAAACCACGCGCGAAGGAGGGAAGCGACTTTGAGATGACTTTACCGAGACGAAGGAGTCGATGAATAACAGCGTCGCGAGACGTTCTTTTGTTTTCTTCGAGGTGTATCGATCGGATCGCGGTTTTTGACGAAAGGACAGTCGCACCTTTAATGAGAGGCTTTAAGATGGTACCACTACCCTAAATCAAATGGATGTTCGAAAGGTCAACGAATCCAAGAAGGCGAGTATATGTGATAATATATTCGTAAGTACAGATTCTCTTTAAAATGCTAATGTATGTGTTATGTGTGTGTGTAATAGTAACTCTCTTCTCTCTTTAATAATGGTGATGAAAAAAACTCTCTTTTTCTTTCGCTCGTTTCGCCGCGTGTTTTTGATGATGAGATCTCTTTCGCGAAAAGCAGCTCCGCTCGTCGCGTTGTTAACCAAAGATTTTGGAAAACACGTTGTTGTTCGATTTGTCCTTCGTCTTTTCGCTCTTATCTTTGCACGAGACGATTGGACCATCGTGCCTGGACGCGCATTCGAACTTGTCGTTGAACGCGCTCGCGCCTTTGAAGATGTCCTCTTGCTCGGCGACTTTGGCCACCGACCACTTTCGTAAATCTTGGTCGAAGCTTTCGGCGTTGCGAAACATCGAGCGCATTTTCAAAGCTTTGCCGACTTGCCATTTGCCAATGTCTTGGTTGAACAGTTGCGCGTCTTCAAACATGTGGTGCATGTCTTCGCATCGAGAGGTGTCCCAGGAGCTAATGTCGCCGTCGAAAGAGTTCGCGCCGGAAAACATTTGCGACATGTCTTGCACGTGAGAGGTGTCCCACTTGCTCAAGTCGCCGCCTTGAAACGCCTTGGCGTTGCTAAACATTCTTCGCATGTTGGTGACGTGCGAAGTGTCCCACTTGGATAAGTCGCCGTTGAATGAAGAGGATTCATCACCCTCGACTAACATCGGAGGGTTCTGGAACGTTTCGTACATGTTCGTGACTTTCGACGTGTCCCAAGAAATCATCGGCCCGAACTCGTTGTCCATGCAATCGCCCTTTTTCGGCTCTTCTGCTAAACACAAAGCGACTTGCCGTCTGAAGTTCTCATCGGTTAAATCCTTCTCCGTGAAGGTTTTGGAGGAAAACGACGACGAGGAAGAAGAGGAGGAGGAGGAGGAGGAGGAGGAGGAGCTCGTCGTTCGGTCGTCGTCATCGGAAGATGCTAAGGAACTCGCGTCATCTTTGGCGAGTTCTTCTGGTGCTGTTGGTGTCGGTCGCTCGTTGCTACTTTCGTAATCGCCATCATTGGAAACAGTTGTAGTTGCTGCTGCCGTTGGTAACTCGTGTTCTTCTTTTGGTGCGGCTGAGGAAGAACTACCGCCCCCAAAAAGCTTCTGCAACAAACCACCGGACTCTTCCTTTTCGTTCGCTTCCTCGACTTGCTCGTTGAAAGCTTGCTCTCTTTCCGCGGCGTACTTTTCCGCGTTTTCGTCATCAAAAGCCGTCGCCGAAGAAAGCGGTTCAGAATCTTCTTGCACCGCGTTCTCTTCTTCCGGGTTGTATTCCGGGTTCGAGACGAAGTGCGAGCGTTGCAATCTGTCTTCGACTTCTTTTTGCTTTTTCAACGTTTCGGACGATTGGCACGAGCTGAAATCGATAATCCCAGTCGCTTTGAAGCCACACTCCCACTTGGCGTTGTACTTGTCGGCGCCGTCAAAGATTCCAGTGGCGGAACCTAAGTGTTCAAAGTTCCACTTTCGAATATCACCGTTGAACGCTTTGTTGTTCGCAAACATTTGGTTCATGTTACGAACTTGAGAAGTGTCCCAGCTCCCGAGGTAGCCGTTGAAATCGGTATCCGCGAAGGCTTTTTGCATGTTGTGGACTTGCGTCACGTCCCATCTCGGCAAGATCCCGAACTTGGACTCTTTGCCGTACTGAACGCACTTACCATCGATCGGCGCTTCTTCCAAGCACGCGTTGACTGCTTCTTGAAAGTTTTTGTCGTTCAAATGGACAATCACGCATTGCTTCGGGTTCACATCGACCGGGATGTTACACGTCTCGTGGTCGCGGTCGTTGTAGCATCCACCAAAGATGTAAACGTGGTTGGCGTTCGCCGGACCGTGAACTCTCGGGTAAAACTCCATGTTCTCAGCGACGTGTTGCGTCGTGCAGCTGGACATTCTGGAGGCGATGTGCGCCGGGTGACGCGTGTCGAACTCGTTCGCACCAGTATCCGCAATATCGTCTCCTTTGTGCTTCTTGGAGGAGGAGGAGGAGGAAGATTTCTTGGAAGACTTCTTAGATGAAGACTTCTTGCTCTTCGACGAAACCTTTTCTTCTTCTTCTTCAACTTCTTCTTTCGCCTCCTCGATTTCTTCGTCGAGTTCTTCAACTTCTTCGGTTTCTGCCGCCTTAGCCGCGTCGGAACCGAAACCAGCAAAGTGTTTGTTCTTGTGCACCTTCGCGTGCGTCGGTTCGACTTCCTCGACGTCAGCCACCTTAGCGTGGTGAGAGAGCAAGTGTCTGTGATGAGACTTCGTCGACGACGACGACGAGGTCTTGATCTCAAACTCGGAAACTTCCGAACTTGCTTCGGTGGCTTTGTTCAATGCCTTTGACGCTTGTTTCTTGGTGATGCCAGACTTGCCCATCGACGCCGTTTGCTCCTTCACGAAGTCGCCGAGATCATCGCACACTTCCGTCGTCTCGCATTCCTTCTTATATTCCGTGCACTTCGTCTTCTCGCACACTTGCATTGTGCACGTGGTGTTCTCACACGTGATATCGGTGGTTTGGTATTGCGATCCTTGCGACAACGCAGACATCCACCATCCCCAGTCAAAGTACTCGCCGACGACTTCGATGCCGGAAGACTCGAGTTCCTCCTTAGCGACCGCGACGGGATCAGATTTCTTCGAACCTTTCACCGTCTTATCAGCAGCAGCAGAAGAAGAAGAAGAGTGCTTCTTCGAGCTCTTCTTTTCAACCGCACCGTCCTCGGATACCTCTTCCTCGATTTCTTCTTCGACGTGCTTTTTCACCGATTTCTTCGAGGACGCGTGCTTCTTCTTCCCGACGCTCGCCGACAACAACGCGGAGATTTCCTTCGCTCTTTCGTTCGCGTTTTGCTCCGCCGCCACGGCTTGCGCGGCGTAATCGGTGGTAGTAGAGGACGACGATTCCGTGTTGGTCGTCGCGGACGGTTTTAAAACCGAAGAAGACGGACTCATCTTCTTCATCTTCTTCTTCGAAGAAGACGCGGCGGTTTCGCCAATCGCCGCTTCCTCCTCTTCTTCCTCCTCGAGCAATACCAACTTCCCGCCAATATCGCTCACGTAGTTCTCCGGGTTCGCTTTCTCGTACAGGTAAAAACCAAACTTCGCGCCGTTCCCTAACTTGTACGGCGTTTGAAACTTCCCGCATCCGATTTCTTTCATCTCGATCGCGTCTTCGTACGAAAACGTTTTCGATTTGCTCTCCGTGATGAGTTTCGCCCCGACTTTGGAATCCCAACCTTCCGGGTCGAACGGCAAACGTTTCAAGACGTCTCTGTGCGAACACCCCACGGTTAAGGTGACTTTATCGTTCGAACCTACAGTTGTCGTCGTCGTGGCATCTTCGCCTAAATTCGCCACCGCTCGTTTAAACAGGTCCACACCTCCTTCTCTTTGAGAAAGATCGCCCAATCGCGACGACGACGATCCCCGCGTCCCCGAAACGGAGTACGACGCGGTGGCAAAAAGGGACGTCGAAACGGCGACGATCGCCGTCGCCGCTTTTAACGGTGACGTGAAAGAAGAAGAAGACTTACTTGTTCTCTTCTGTTCGTCTCCGTTCAAAAGCGCTTGCGTTTCCGACGACGACATGATGATGATGTCAGATGATATACTGAACGCGCGCGTATAAATTTCTGCCGCGTCTGTCCAAGAGTCGAGAGAAAAAAAAGTCGAAAGCAGTAGATTTTAGGGTGTCACAATACACCCTAAATGGAAAAAATGTACTTGGACGACGAAAGCGGAAAATTCGATTTGGCGGCTTTATTATTATTATCAAAGCGAGAGAGAGAGAGAGAGAGAGAGAGAGAGAGAGAAGAAGACAAAGAGAGACGAAGAGGAGATATACTAAAGCTCTCTCTCTGTGGTGGTTATTATCAGTAGTAGGAGTACGAGTGTTAAAATTCTTTTTCTTCGATACTATAACACTACTCATGGGTTCCTCTCGCCGAAGGAAGAAAAAACA
>Ga0255769_10006550_pt1 | contig 10548 bp, 10 predicted proteins | sample 041ome_9_FD_179637 | JGI IMG/M metagenome (GOLD analysis project Ga0255769, IMG submission 179637) | Coastal salt marsh microbial communities from the Groves Creek Marsh, Skidaway Island, Georgia - 041413US metaG (version 2) | ecosystem: Environmental > Aquatic > Marine > Intertidal zone > Salt... | reverse complement strand
CAGCTTTGGGTGATTGTTAATAGCGACTTTCAAAGAGAGCTTAAAGGGAGTAAGGAGTTTATGGATGAAAATGAGCGGCTTTTAATTGTAAGTGCAATTGGCATTGTGGACAAAGCCCTAATCTCAATAGATAAGGATAAAACACAGTGTGCTACACTTGGGGATTTAGCAGATAAATTTTCAACTGAGTATGAGCTCTACTTTGCCAACGGAGGTGATCAAAATAATGATTCTATACCAGAAGTTCCTGTTTGCAAAGAAAAAGGAATAGGACTTTTGGAAGGGCTTGGGGATAAGATCCAGTCTTCTTCTTGGTTATTAAAAAAATAAAAATGCAGATAAAAAATATTTGTTGTATTGGAGCGGGGTATGTTGGAGGCCCTACTATGGCGGTTATAGCCCTTAAGTGTCCTCATATAAATGTTACCGTTGTTGATGCAAATCCTGATAAAATAAAAGCTTGGAACGGTCCTTTAGATGAATTGCCTGTTTATGAGCCAGGACTCGCTGAGGTGGTAAAAGAGACCCGCGGCAGAAATCTGTTTTTCTCTGATGATATCCCAGGAAATATCGAAAAAGCGGAGATTATCTTTATGGCGGTTAATACTCCTACTAAAACGGAAGGGGAAGGAGCCGGTATGGCAGCTGATTTAAGGTATATTGAGACCTGTGCTCGTGATATAGCCAAGCACTCAAAATCGGATAAAATTGTGGTTGAAAAATCTACCGTTCCAATTCGAACGGCAGAAAAAATTAAAGAAATCCTAGAAGAAAACTCTTTTGGTATTAATTTTGAGATTTTATCAAATCCGGAATTTTTGGCTGAGGGTACTGCAGTGGATGATATGTTTAATCCTAGTAGACTTTTAATTGGAGGTGATCAGACAGATTCAGGACAAAAAGCAATTCAGGCCTTAGTTGATATTTATGCTAATTGGATACCAAAAGAGAAAATTCTGACTACTAACGTTTGGTCATCAGAGCTCGCTAAACTCGCCTCAAATGCAATGCTTGCCCAGCGAATTTCATCTATCAATAGTCTATCCGCACTTTGTGAAAAAACAGGAGCTGATATTGATGAGCTCTCTAAAGCCATTGGTATGGACCACAGAATAGGGCCTTACTTTTTAAAAGCCTCTGTTGGTTTTGGAGGAAGCTGCTTTCAAAAGGATATCCTTAATTTAGTTTACCTATGTAAGTATTATGGATTTGATGAGGTTGCTGAATACTGGCATCAGGTAGTTAAAATAAATGACTATCAAAAACAGCGATTTGCACAGAAAATTATTGATCACTATGGTGGAGATTTAACTGGAAGAACTATTGCAATACTTGGTTGGGCTTTTAAGGCTAACACAAATGACTCTAGGGAGTCTGCTGCTATTTATGTTTCTGAAAAGCTTTATAAAGCTGGAGCAATTCTGGAAATCTATGATCCAATGGTTCTAAATATTGATATTGAAAATGACATCAAGATTAAATGGAATGATATCAATCTTAAAATTGGAAAAAGAATATCAATCACAAATAGAGCACCTTCATTTCAAGACATAGATGCAACTGTAATTTTAACTGAATGGGAAGAGTTTAAAAGCCTTGACTTTAATAAATCAAAAATATTTGATGGAAGAAATATTTTGATAAAATCATTTTATTCAATTGGGAAATAGAAAAAAAAATTCTGATAAGCCAAACGCTAAAAAAATAGCACTAGTCACAGGAGGTGCTGGATTTATTGGATCTCATCTTTGTGAGGCACTATATAATTCAGGAAAGTATGAGGTTTTTTCTCTTGATAATTATTTTACGGGTTTCGAAAATAATCACGTAGAAGGTGTTACATACATTAAGGGAAATTCAGCAGACATCTCTATTTTAATTGATTTTACACCTGATTATGTTTATCATTTAGGGGAATATTCAAGGGTTGAACAGAGTTTTGAGGATATTGAGCTTGTTTGGAAATTTAACAAAGATGGAATATTTGCTGTTTTAGAGTTTTGTGTAAAAACAAAAGCTAAACTTATATATGCTGGGAGTAGTACAAAATTTGGAGAAGGTGGGTTAGGTAGGTTTCAAAGTCCATATGCATGGTCTAAAGCTACTAATACTGAGCTTGTCAAAAATTATGGAAATTGGTATGGGCTTAAATACGCCATTACTTATTTTTACAATGTTTATGGTCCTAGGGAAATTTCACAGGGAAAATACGCAACTTTAATAGCATTATTTATTGAGAAAGCTAAAAATAACGAGCCTCTAACCGTAGTAAGTCCAGGAACTCAAAGACGAAATTTTACTCATGTAAATGATATTATTAAAGGAATAATTTTGGTAGGGGAAAAAGGGGAAGGTGATGATTATGGAATAGGTTCTCCAGATTCTTATTCAATATTGGAAATTACTAATATGTTTCGAAATGCAAAAATTGAAATACTTCCAGAAAGACAAGGTAATAGGTTGAATGCAGAAGTGATAACTGAGAAGACAATTGCACTTGGATGGTCACCTACTTTAAGAATTGAAAATTATATTAAAAACCAAAGAATTATTTCAAAGTAGTTTAGTAACAAAAAGAATTATGAAAGCAGTCATCTTAGCAGGAGGTTTAGGCACAAGAATTTCGGAAGAAACAGTCATAAAACCAAAACCAATGATAGAAATTGGCGGGAAGCCTATTATTTGGCATATTATGAAAATATATTCCTTTTATGGGATTAATGAATTTATTGTTTGTTGTGGTTACAAGGGTTATGTTATAAAAGAATATTTTGCTAATTATTTTTTACATCAGTCAGATATCACTTTTGATATGAATAAAAATGAAATGGTAATTCATCAAAAACGAGCAGAGCCTTGGCAAGTAAGTCTCATAGATACAGGAGAACATACTATGACTGGGGGGAGAATAAAAAGGATAAAAAACTATTTAAACGAAGGAGAAGACTTTTGTTTAACCTATGGAGATGGTGTAGCAAATATTGATATAAAAGAACTCATCAAATTTCATAGAAGCCATGGTAAAATAGCAACACTAAGTGCTGTATTACCACCAGGGAGATTTGGTGCACTTGAGATTAATAATTCTCAAGTCAAAAGTTTTTCTGAAAAGCCTAGTGGCGATGGGGCTTTTATTAATGGGGGATTTTTTGTCTTAAACAAAAGAGTTTTGGAATTCATTAAAAATGATTCTACCATATGGGAACAGGAACCCTTAAATTCATTAGCAAAGATTGGGGAGTTAATGTCTTTCAAGCATGCAGGGTTTTGGCAACCAATGGATACATTAAGAGATAAACATCAATTAGAAGAGCTTTGGGAAAAAGATAAAGCACCATGGAAATTATGGGATTAAATCAAGTATTAGATTTTTACAAAGGGAAACGAATTTTAATTACTGGGCACACTGGGTTTAAAGGATCTTGGCTTTTGAGTATATTAGATTCTATAGGTGCAATTGTTACAGGGTACTCTTTAACTCCACAAACTACCCCCTCTCTTTTTTATTCATTAAATTTTTCAAACAACATCAGATCTATTATTGGTGATATACGAAATAAAGGGGAGTTTAAAAAGACCTTTGACAATTGTAAGCCTGAGTTTGTTTTTCATATGGCTGCTCAGCCTTTAGTTATTGAGTCCTATAAAAGTCCTAAAGAAACCTTTGATACTAATTTCACAGGCACACTTAACCTTTTAGAAATCTTAAAAGAATACAATGAGAAAGTTCAGGTAATTTTTATAACAACTGACAAAGTTTATGAAAATTCCGAATTAGGAATACCTTTTGTTGAGACAGATAAGTTAGGTGGAAAAGATCCATATAGCGCAAGCAAAGCAGCATCTGAAATTCTAATAGAATCCTATATGAAGTCTTTTTTTGAAGATTCTAATGTTTCAATTGCTACGGCTAGAGCTGGTAATGTGATTGCTGGCGGTGACTGGTCAGAAAATAGGCTAATACCAGATATCGTCAGAGCAAAAATAACGGATAAGTCTCTTTCAATAAGAAGTCCAAAGGCCGTAAGGCCTTGGCAACATGTATTAGAGCCTCTTTTTGGTTATTTGAAACTCGCAAAGAGTCTTTTCGAAAGCCCAAAATTATTCAAAGGTCCTTGGAATTTTGGTCCTGAAAACAAGGATGTAAAGACTGTAGAGGATATAATAAATATTGGAAAAAAATTAGAAATTGTTGGAGAAGTAATTTTAGTTCCTTCTTCCTTAATTGAAGCAAATTTCCTGATGCTAGATATATCAAAGGCAAAACAAGAGTTAAAATTTAGTCCAAAATGGAGTTCTGAGAAAGCTATCGAAAAAACATTCAGTTGGTATATTAATTATTACAACGGAACCAAAACTTCTAATGAACTAATACAATCTGACCTTAAAGAATATTTAGAAAACACATTATGCTAAAAAATATTAATCATAGTCTATTAAAAGAGCTAGAGCCCGTCATTGAATCTAATATATTTAATAAAATAATTCCTGGCAAAGATTATATTCCAGTCACTGGAAAAGTGATTGATATAAATGATATTTTAGCAGGAGTAGATGCTACACTAGATGCTTGGCTAACAACTGGTAGGTATGCAAAAGAGTTTGAATCTAGTTTAGCAAACTATATAGGAGCCAAATCTTCTCTTCTTGTTAATTCTGGATCATCTGCTAATCTTACGGCCTTTTATTCACTAACATCACCATCTTTAGGAACTAGAGCAATTAAAAAAGGGGATGAAGTTATAACAGTAGCAGCTGGTTTTCCTACTACAATAAACCCTTTAATTCAATTTGGTTGTATTCCTGTTTTTGTTGACATAGATATTCCAACATATAACATTGATATATCTAAAATTGAAGAAGCTATTTCATCAAAGACAAAAGCTATAATGATTGCCCATGCTCTTGGTAACCCCTTTAATTTAGATGTTATTGTAGCCATTGCAAAAAAATATAATCTTTGGCTTATTGAAGATGATTGTGACTCACTAGGTGCTACATATAGAGATAAAAAAACTGGTTCCTTTGGAGATCTTGCTACTTTATCTTTTTATCCTGCACATCACATTACAATGGGAGAAGGTGGAGCAGTTTTAGTAAATAATAGAAGACTTCAAACTGCAGCTAAGAGTTTTAGAGATTGGGGAAGAGACTGTTACTGTGAAACAGGCTGTGATAATACTTGTAATAAAAGGTTTGATTGGAAACTAGGTGACTTGCCTAAAGGTTATGATCACAAGTATATATATTCACACATTGGTTTTAACCTAAAAGTCACAGATACTCAAGCTGCAATTGGTTTAAGTCAATTATCTAAAGTAGATAATTTTGTATCTAAGCGACGTGAAAATCATAAGTTACTATATGAATTATTTAAACCCTTAGAAGAATTCTTTATTCTACCTGAAGCAACAGAAAACTCAAGCCCTAGTTGGTTTGGTTTTATGTTAACCATAAGAGATTCAAAAAAAATAGATAGAAATAAAATTGTTGCATTTTTAGAAAACAATAAAATAGGGACTAGATTATTCTTTGGAGGCAATATGACAAAGCAGCCTGCTTACATAAAAATTGATAAAAGGATCGTAGGTTCTATTGATAATTCTGATAAAGTCATGAATGACTCTTTTTGGATTGGCGTTTGGCCTGGCTTAAATAAAGACCATTTAGAATTCATTTTTAGTATTATAAAATCTTATTTAAAAAATGAGATTAATTAATACTAATATAAGTGGGGCTTATATTTTAGATAGTCCTTTGATTAGAGATTACAGAGGGGCATTTTGTAAAATTTATAACTATGATTTAATGCCTAATCATTTAAAGTTTACTCCAAGGGAGACATACTATAACATTTCAAATAAAAATGTTATAAGAGGCATGCATTTTCAAGTTCCACCTTATGATCATTCAAAACTCATAAAATGTGTAAGAGGAGAAATTTTAGATGTTATTTTAGATATTAGAAAAGAATCTTCTACATATTTAAAATATGATGTTATAAGTTTAAATGAAAATGATAATAAATCTATTTTTTTGCCCAAGGCATTGCTCATGGATTCTTGAGTAAGAAAAAAAATACTATAGTTCTTTACCATGTATCATCAGTTTATAACCCTAATTGTGATAAAGGAATATTGTGGAATAGTTTTGGGTTTGACTGGCCAACTAACAATCCAATTTTATCTAATAGAGATCAAAATTTAGAGCATATTAACGAATTTAAAAGTCCATTTTGAAAAAAGTTTTTTTAACAGGTGGTACCGGTTTTATAGGATCTCATTTTATAAATGAGCTTCAAAAAAACAATATTAAAGTTAAAGCCCTAAGAAGAAGTTATGAGTCTAAACCAAAATTTCCTTTGCTTGTTAATCCAGAATGGATCACAAAGAAGATTAATGAAATAACCGTAGAGGACCTACTTGATTGCGAGATTTTAATTCACTTAGCCGCTCATACTGCTAACGTACCGTATGATAACCTTGAGAATTGTATATTAGAAAATGTAATAAAACCCTTGAAATTATTAGGAAAAGCACATAATGCTGGAATAAACAAATTTTTAATAGGGGGCACTGGTTTTGAGTATGGTAAATCAGGAGAGAATTATCAATTTATACCCTCAGATGCCCCATTATTTCCTACACAGACTTATCCTGCTTCTAAAGCTATTTCTTCAATTGCATTTTCACAGTTTGCAATTGAAAAACAAGTTAGTCTCAGTTATCAAAGAATTTTTCAAGTATATGGTGAAGGTGAAGCAATAGGTAGACTTTGGCCTTCATTAAAATTTGCTGCCGAAAATAGATTAGATTTTGATATGACAATGGGAGAGCAAATTAGAGACTTTATATATGTTAAAGATCTAGTAAAAATCCTCTATAAGAAGTTAATCTTATTAAATGAAAAAAGTGAACCTAAAATTATAGTTGAAAATATAAGCGGAGGTAATCCTAAATCAATTAAAGACTTCGCAAAAGAATGGTGGAGTTTATTTAAAGCGGAAGGGAAACTCAATATTGGTGTCTTGCCTTATAGAGAAGGAGAAGTTATGAGATATGTACCAAAAGAAAGTTTATAAATAGCTAATATTTATCTATTTGATTAACAATATGAATTAATTTAAAATATGGGCAAATATAAATTTGTAATTATTGGTGAAGGTAAAATAAATACAATGCCTAATGCGGTATTTAAAAGTTTTAAAAAATTAGGTGAAAATGCTACTTTAATAGCTTTGGATAAGGGTCATTTAAATTCTAAAAATTGGATAATTAATAGATTTTATTTAGAAATAAATAAAGCAATAGATTTTTTCAAACCAAATAATTATTTTTTAAAAAAAATATCTGAAATAAATCCAGACTTTGTGTTAATTTTTAAAGGTGATAAAGTAAATATTCACTCGTTAAAAGAGAGATTTAAAAATATTAAATTTATAAATTGGCATGTAGATGATCCTTTTAATAAGAACTATATAGATTTAATAGGTGTTGATAGTCTTCTAAAATATGATATGCATTTAAGCAGTAGGAAGCATTTATTTCAAGAATATAAAACACATGGTTTAAAAAACTTAACTTATATAGAGCTTGCCGCAGATTATGAAATATTTAATTTTTATTCTAGTAACAAATATTTTATAACTTTTGTTGGTAATTATAGTTCATATAGAGATTTAGTTGTTAGAAAAATCTCTAAAAAATTTAAAATAACTGTTTGGGGGAGTGGATGGCACAAAAATTATAAAAACAAGAATAATAATATAACAATACATGGATTTTCACACTATAAAAATTATATTAAGGTTTCAAAATCTAGTTGTTATACCTTAAACATTCTAACACCAGAAAATTCGGATAAATCTAACTTAAGAATTTTTGAACAAATTGCTATTGGTGCCAATCAACTTGTTTTAGGAGACTTAAATGATGAAATAAAAAGACAATATAAAATTCATTCATTTTCAACAATAGATCAATTAATAGATTTTATAACTTTTGATGGAAAGGAATACAACTCCCAAAATGAGATTTATTATGAGAATCGTGTAAATAAACTATTAAAAAAAATAAATGAAATTTGGAATAATAGTACCATGTAGAAATATTTCTGAATTTTTTAAAGAATACATATCTTATAATTTCAAATTAATTAAGGATAGAGAAATACCTATAGTATTTGTAGACAATAAAAGTAATGACAATTCAGTTGAATTAATTAAATCTCTGACTAATAATTTATTGCAAAATCAAATTGATGGTGGGTTTTCTTATTCTATTAATAAAGGAATAAATTTTTTAATAAAGAATTATAATAGTGAAGCATTTTTAATTTTAAGTTCAGATGTAAAAATAAATAATAGTTTATTAGACTCCCTTTTAAGTTTAACATGGGGAGATAACTGGGGATATTTATCATTTACTGAGAGTAATTTCAAAACAACTAAAAATTATGAAATTGAGAAAAACCCATCATCTGCTTCAATTTTTATGATTCATACTTCTACCTTGGATAGCGTAGGCTATTATGATGAGGAGTATTATTTATATGGTGAGGACAATGATTATTTCATTAGAATTAAATTAAAAGGTCTTGATTTCATAAAATCTTCTGAAATATTTTTTCACAAGGGTCAAGGTTATTCCAAAGGGAATATTTATTCAAATTACATTTCAAGCTTGTGTTATCGGAATTACTTATTGGTTTATAAAAAAAACAAACTGTACTTTAAGTTATTAATTGCCATATTAAAGTCAATTATTTTTGTCATTTTGGGAGAGAAGGTGTTTTTATTTTTAAAACCATCTAATGAGTTACAGAGATTCACAAATATAAAATTTAGATATAGACTATTATATTTCTACAGATCGATTAAATACCTTTTAAAAAAAGTTTAATACTTAATAAAACTGTTTAAAATATTTTAAAATGAAAACTGCACTAATTACTGGAGTGACAGGTCAAGACGGCGCTTATTTATCTGAATTTTTGTTAAAGAAAGGATATATTGTTCATGGATTAAAGCGAAGAACGTCTTTATTCAATACAGATAGAATTGATCATCTTTATGAGGACCCTCATATTGAGAATCAAAAGTTTATTCTTCATTATGGTGATTTGACAGACTCTACTAATATTATTAGACTTATAAAGGAAATTCAACCTGATGAAATTTATAACCTAGCTGCTATGAGCCATGTACGTGTTTCTTTTGAAATGCCAGAATATGTAGCCGATACAGATGGAATAGGAACCCTAAGATTATTAGAAGCAGTTAGATTATTAGGATTAGAGAATAAGACAAGAATATATCAAGCTTCTTCTTCTGAATTATATGGAAAGGTGCAAGAAGTTCCTCAGACTGAAAACACACCTTTTTACCCACGTTCTCCATATGCAGTTGCAAAAATGTATGCATATTGGATTACTGTAAATTATAGAGAATCTTATGGTTTATTTGCTTCAAACGGTATACTTTTTAATCATGAGTCTCCTATTCGTGGTGAAACATTTGTGACTAGAAAAATAACAAGAGCGGTTTCAAGAATAGCTCTTGGACTTCAAGATAAACTCTATTTAGGAAATCTAGACTCAAAAAGAGACTGGGGTCATGCCAAAGATTATGTTCGAATGATGTGGATGATTCTTCAAGCAAAGGAACCTGAAGATTGGGTTATTGCTACAGGTAGAACAACTTCTATTAGAGACTTTGTAAAGATGGCTTTTAGCCATATTGGAGTAGAATTAGAATTTATTGGAGAGGGTATTAATGAAATAGCAAAAGTAGTTTCTTGCTCTAATCCAGAATATCAAATAGAAATAGGTAAAGAAGTATTGTCTATTGATCAAAAATACTTTAGACCTACAGAAGTTGATCTTTTAATTGGAGATCCTTCTAAAGCCAAACAAAAGCTTGGATGGGAACCTCAGATTACCTTGGAGGAGCTTATAGAAGATATGATGCGCTCAGACCTTCACTTATTTAAAAAAGATAAATATCTAAAAGAAGGAGGATATAATACATTAAACTATTTTGAATAATAAACTAACTCTAAATTCTAAAATATATATCGCCGGTCATAATGGAATGGTAGGTTCTGCATGCTGGAGAGCATTAGAAGCTAAAGGGTATAATAACATTATTGGCTTTAGTTTTAAAGAACTAGACTTAAGAGATCAAAGAGCCGTCTTTGAAATGCTTGAAAGAGAAAAGCCAAAAGCTATTATAGATGCAGCAGCTAAAGTAGGAGGCATACAAGCAAATAGCACATATCCTTATGAGTTTTTAATGGATAATATGCTTATTCAAAACAATCTTATTAGAGCAGCTCATGAATTAGATATTCCTAAGTTTATCTTTTTAGGAAGCTCCTGTATATATCCAAAAATGGCTCCTCAGCCACTTAAAGAAGAATATTTACTAACTGGCCCACTGGAAGAAACAAATCAGTGGTATGCCATTGCAAAGATTTCTGGAGTGAAATTAATAGAGGCCCTTAGAGAACAGTATAATAGAGATTATGTATCTCTTATGCCAACAAATCT
>Ga0255769_10006543_pt1 | contig 10552 bp, 8 predicted proteins | sample 041ome_9_FD_179637 | JGI IMG/M metagenome (GOLD analysis project Ga0255769, IMG submission 179637) | Coastal salt marsh microbial communities from the Groves Creek Marsh, Skidaway Island, Georgia - 041413US metaG (version 2) | ecosystem: Environmental > Aquatic > Marine > Intertidal zone > Salt... | reverse complement strand
TCTCAAAAGTGAACCACATAGAGTTATATGGTACACATTGTGTACCACTACAATTTGTAACATACTGATATAGTGTAAGTTAACAAGATGGTTATAGTACAGGTGGGACCACCAACAGAAAACCTCAACTTGTTGATTTACAACTTGTTGGGGTTTTGTTTTTACACAAAAACCCCTTTGGGGTACTATATGGGGTACTAAAATTCAGGAATTTTTCGTATATTAGAAAGAGTTAATGGACTGATTAATGGGGCTTTATTACAGATTGGACTATAAAAACAATAAGAATCACCTTAATCAAAAGGATTCTGTTCCCATCATTATTGATTATTACTACAAGGGAAAGAGAACTAAGGTTAGCACAGGGGTTGTTTGTCAAATTAAAGATTGGGACGATAATTGGAGAAAGAAAACTTCAAAAGACCCTATAAAATCTTCTGACAAAGATTATCGAGATAAAAACTTGCTGATTAAAAATAAGTTAGATGAAATTAATGGAATAGTCCTTACCATTAAAAAACAAGACAAAGAACCCTTAGTAGAACTTGTAAGAAGTTATTTAAGAAAGGATAAAAGAACAAAGGAAGTTGTTAGTAGAAAGGAGATTCACTTTTTACCTATGCTTACAGAATATGAAAAGTGGATTAATTCAACTTCCTACAATAACAGAACCTCAACTAAGAGAAGTACAAATACAAGTATCAAACAAATACGAGAATATACCTCAGAGTATCAAACCAAAAACAATGTATTATTGTTTCCTGAGGACTTGGATAGTGACTGGGTATATGGATTTTGTAGGTGGAGTTATGATAGAAAAGGTTTAAGACCCTCCACGATTAGAAAGAGAATGAAAGCTCTTACAAGATTTTCAAACTGGAGTAATGAAAAGTATGGAACCAATTTCAGTATAAAGAAACCAGAAGGTATTGTTCTTAGTGATGGAGGAGGAGAAGTAATCTTTTTTAAAAGGGATGAGGTACTCAAACTATACAATTATGATAAGTACTCTATTCAAAACCCGAATCACACAGAAGTACTTCAAAAGGAGAGAAGACTAACCTATATTGATGATTCTTGGGTTGATACTGACAACAAAAGATGGTCTTCTACTTATACCTCTTTTGAGGTGTATAAAGACATGTTGATTTTTCTTTGTAATGTAGGGTGTAGGTTCGGAGATATGGTTAAAATGAAGATTGGAGATTTTGATTACGATACTGAAGAAATCAATGGAAAAAGATTAGGGTATTTTTCATTTTTCATGGAAAAGATTAAAATTCAAAAGGAACCTGTACGAGTTAGGATTAACAAAATGACTTTTGAGATTTGGAAGAAGTATTCAAAGAATAAAAATGCTCATAATTACCTTTTTCCAAGAACAAAATTTGGAAATGCAATATCTAATCAGAAATACAACAGTTACATAAAAGAAATCTGTAAACATATTGGTCTTGATAGAGGGGTAAGAGTTAGGGATTGGGATTTAAACGGAAAAGAGGAGAACGCAAGTTTTATCCCACTTTATTCAATCGTTTCATCACATATCGGGAGAAGAACTTTTATTAGAGAACATATAGAATTAGGAACACCGATAAGAAGTATTATGAAAATGACAGGACATACTACTCAAAAGGTCTTTGATGGATATTACAATGTTTTGGATAAGGATATTATGAAAGTAAATGATGGACTATTCAATCAAGAACTTGACCAGAAAAAAGAAAAGAAATCAAAATCAATTACTTCAGAAACAGAGGAACAATTAAAAACCTTATTGAGGTTAAAAGAAATGGGAACACTTCCTGAAGATATTTGGAAGGAGAAAGTAAAACAGTTGATTTCCTGATTACTTGCATACCACAAAATTCTTCGCTACCTTCACCCTATGAAGGCTAAAGTTTCCTCTCTCAAACACCACCCCAAGAATAAAGAAATCTATACCCTATCCTCTATTGAGGAACTAATGGATAGTATCTCAGAGGTTGGATTGTTACAACCTCTAATCATTGATTCCCGTAATCAAGTAATCAGTGGAAATAGAAGATTTGAATCCATCAAACGATTGGGATGGGAAGAAGTTGAGGTTGAGGTGAAAGAAGTTAAAGAAGGAGAAGAGGAATTACTCCTTATTCACTTCAATAAACAGAGAATAAAGCGGTTTAAGGAACTAATTAATGAATACCTAATACTTGATGGGTATTATAGAAAAGGACAAGGGAGAAGAACGGATTTAACTTCTGTTAAATCTAACAGAAGTTCTTCAAGAGATATGGTTTCTAAAGAAATGGGAATCTCTTCTTCTCAGTTACAACGATTAATTTTTATTCATAAACATCATCCGGAACACATAGAACTCTTAGATAAAGGAATTCTTACGGTAAACCAATCTTATCTTCAAATCCAACGAGAACTAAAAGAGAAAGAAAGTAGAGAAAGTAAACCCAACAATAATTCAAAAACAACCAAGAATTCATCATGGAGGTTTTATCAGAAATCATCTCATGATATGAATGAATTAAAAGATGGTGAAGTTCAAACCATCTTTACTTCTCCTCCTTATTGGAATAAAAGAAAATATGCTGAGGAAGAAGGATTAGGAAATGAGAAAACTTCTGAAGAGTTTGTACTAAATCTATCAGAACATCTTAGGGATTGTAAAAGAGTATTAAATGATAGAGGAAGTTTCTTTTTAAACCTTGGAGATACTTTTTATCATGGAAACCTTCAAAATGTACCTCATAGGGTAATCCTCAAACTTCAAGAACAAGGATGGATACTTAGAAATACTATTATTTGGTCTAAGACGAATCCCAAACCCTCATCATCAAAATCTAATCTTACTCCGAGTTATGAGTTTATCTTTCATCTGACCAAATCAATGGAGTATAATTATTATCCTACACTCACCAAACTCTCTGATAAAACGAAACCTTCTCTTCCACCTCGACATAGAAGTGTAAATGGGGAGTACTCCAATTCTATATCACCCTATCTACCCAACATCAAAGGAAAGAATATGGGAGATTATTGGAATGAGGATATTGTGAGAACTTCTGTTGCAAACCAAAAGTTAGCTATTGAAGGTGAACATCCCGCTCCTTTCCCTGAAGAAATAATCAACTTACCGATTCTTCAAACTTCAAAAGAGTTTGAATTAGTATTAGACCCTTTTATGGGAAGTGGAACTGTGGGAAGGGTATGTGATAAGTTGGGGAGGAGTTTTGTTGGGTATGATTTGAAGAAATACTAAAGGATCAATTAAACGAGTTTATTTTATTTCTACCTCTAAATCGATTACATCCACTTCTAATGTATTATTTTGACTGTTATATTTCCAATCTTCAAATTCAAATCCTACAAAGTGCAAAATTTCGTTTTCCATAAATGGAAATAACGTTTTTGTATAAACAGTAGATGTTAATTCTTTATTGTCATAAGGATTAAATTTACCTGTACCATCATTTATCCATATACAATCATTTAATCTAATACCCTTATCATAAGAGGAATACATGAATAATTCTGTAGGTTCTCCTCCATTCATAGTTGGACGTAGAACAATATCTAAATTTCCATCCTTATTTACATCCATAACTTCAAATTCTTGGAAATTAAAATCTTTAGCATCGAACCTCTTAGAAAAAACGGGATCAAATGTTAAATCTCCATTATTAATCCACACTTCAAATGATCTCGCATTATTCCCTTCTCTTGCTACACTAATATCTTCATCTCCATCGTTATTAAAATCAAAAATTTGAATTGAAGTTGCACGAAGGTCTTCACTAAAAAAGAATGTTGGGAACTTTGAGGAGAAGATTTCTGTAAATCTATCTTCTGACAAATTATATTTATGGATTGTAATACGATTTGATTCCATAGTTCCATAAGGAACGCCATAATCTGATGTTACAAGTTCATCAATACCATCACCATCAAAATCGAAGAGATCTAGTGTAAAAGGAGGTGCAGGAAAATTATAATCGATATATGGGTTTTTAAAATTAGAGTCATGACCAATAAAATCAAACTGTCCATTTTCATTACCTAAAAAGACATTAAACCCAACTCCTATTATGTCCAGGTAATTATCTTCATTCAATTTACCAATAGCAACGTCATGGTAAAATCCCATTTGTGAATCATTATTCACTCTTTCCCATAATATTTCCCCATTATTAGGAGTTCCTTTGATAATATCCCCAAACCATGGACCATTTCCAATTTCATTACCATCTCCAAGTATAAAAAAGTCAGAATTAGTATCAAAATTCCTAATTACCCAAGAGCTTGCAATATCTTCCTCTACAGAATAATCTGACCAACCATTTTCATCCATATAGAATACGAGAGTTTTTCCTTTGGGAGAGGATTCCCTTACAGTTTGACCTGCATCTGATACCCCGGGAGTAATGAGATATTTAAAACCATCCTTTTGATAGACGAAAATAGAAGGATTTCCTTGAAAGGTTGTGAGTAGGTCTACAGGACGAGGATTAGGATTTGAAATAGTATGTGTATTTCTTGTAAAAGGAACCCCATCAGAATCCCAAACGAATAATGCGGTAATTGAGATATCTGATGTAATTGTTAGTTTTAATGAGGACTCAGTTGACCCATTAGACCAATTATCAAATCTATACCCTTCTTTTGGTTGTGCTACAATGGTGACTGATGATCCTGATGTATAAGTACCCCCGTTCGTTGAAACTGTACCTCCTTTACTGTCGAATACTTTTAAAGTATATTGAATATTCCCAGGAGAATTTTCTAGATTAGTTAGAGGAACATCACTATCTTTTGTTGAACAAGAAAGAATTAAGAAAGTAAAGATGAAAAAAAGTGTTTTATTCATTTTTATTAATGTTTTATTATTTTTTTCATTAAATGACGTAAAATTTTCTATTTTTGATATTATTATAATTGATGCTTTAGAGATGCAACTATTGTGCATAATATTAATTTTCTTCTATTCATTTGTATGTTTTGGTCAGGATTATGAAGACATAAGGTTAGAGAATTTTAAGACTATAATATATAAAACCGACACTTTATTGTTGAACAGATCGAGTGGTATTCTTTACAGAATTAATAGTGATAGATTTATAAGAATCGATAAATCATATGATGACAAGATCCATAACTATTCACTTGATTTCATCCACAAAGACACTTTATATAGGTTTGGTGGATATGGTTATTTTCAAGTAAATAAGAATTTAATCTACTTCGATTATTCAACTCGACAATGGGATTTGGTGAAATTCAAGGGATTTGATAAGATCAATGGATTTTCTTCGGTTGGTTTCCATTTTATAAAAGATGAAAAGTTATTTGTAGTGGGTTATGACACTCACGAAAGTGAATTTCAAAACCAACGAAATTTCAAGAATTTTGGATTCACCTACGACTTTAAAGATAAAGAGATTAAAAAACTATTTGAGGTCGATAAGTCGTTTGTTTTCCCAAACTCTTACTATCAAGTAGACGAAAACCATGTTTTTCTATTTTATCCAAACGAAAGGGTCCTTAGAATCTTAGAAACCTCGGAATTTAACCTTTACAATTATAATTTAAATCAGGTTGAAAGTTCGATCGTAAATAAGAAAAATGAAGACTTCTTTATGGAAGGAGATTTATTGAATTTTAGAGTCAAGTCTATTAACAGACAGGTTTTTGAACATCAACTTAATTTTAAGTCAGTTCTGGAGAATATGGTTCCGGTTGGAAGTCTATTGAAAAAAAGGTACACTTCAAAATGGGTTGTTTTATTTTCTGTTGTTTTGATTCTTTCTCTTGTGATGTATCTTCTTAAAAAAAGGTCAAAGGGAATCTCTACAAAAAACAATTTATTATGTTTCAAAGGGAAAGAAATTGAGATAGATAAAAAGATGATCAAGATTGTCGAAGAGATTCTTTTAAAAAAAGAAGTTTTTAATTGGGAATTAAATGAATTCTTCGATTACGAAAAACTTAATTACTCACACATTAATAGACTAAAGAATAAAATTATTGAAGAAATAAATTTCAAGTTCGAATTAGTTTTTTATCAAAAATTAATTCTCAAAAGGAAAAGTGAATTAGATAAGAGAATAACCATTTATTATTTAAATCCAGATTTGGATAAATAGATCAGTGATTATCGTTTTATTAAAAAATAAATTGACCTTGATATAAAAACCACTCCGATTGGGTTTAGGTAAAAAGTCCTTTATCAGTTACAAGAAACCTCATCTACGTATCAACTTCTGTTAAATCTAACAGAAGTTATCTATTGAAAGAGAACACCCCGATCCTTTCCCTGAAGAAATAATCACTCTATCTATTCTTCAATCATCTAAAGAGTTTGAATTGGTATTAGACCCCTTTATGGGTAGTGGAACTACTGGAAGAGTTTGTGATAAGTTGAAAAGGAGTTTTGTGGGGTATGATTTGAAGGGGTATTAAATGTATATCCGAATTCTTGTCTTTTTGTATCAAGTTTTGGTTTTACATTCCTATAATTTAAAAATTCACCTTTAAACCAATATTGTTATAGGAGAAACTCTTTCTATGAAAATTAATTTAAAATTTTACTAATGAAAAAGTTCCATCATTATTCTCAAAATATGCTGTGATCACCGTACTAGCAACATCTTCAATGGAAGGGTATGATAGCATTATATCATAATCTCCATCATTATCAATGTCAATAATCTGAATGTCATAGGAGATACCGACATCCCCAGGTTGTTGAGGTGAAAAAGGACCATTAGCTCCAGAATGTAGTTGGATAGGATTCGTTATATAAGTAGATGTAACATCTTCAAATTCTTGTCCATTAACATTTCGATATACCCTAATACCCCATCCGGAATAATTGTATGATTCAATTGTAATCAATTCTGGAAATCCATCTAAATCCAGGTCAAGAAAGTTACCTCCTAGTTGAATAACTGGTGTAGTATTTGTAACAACCACTTCTACAGGGGAAGTAATTGGAATACTAAACCCATTATTTAAACTAAAGTCACCTGATCCATCTCCATACCAAACTTTGATATCGTTTGGATTATAATTTGTCGTATTATATAAGTTCTCTAGGAAGTCAGGAATCTGTTGGTTGTTGCTGTATCCTGATACTACATCTAGGTAGTCATCACCATTAATATCAAACAGATTGATATAAGTAAAGACCATATCTGTACAACTATTATTTTGAAGAAATAAGTTACTCTCCTCTAAATTAGATTTAGAATAAGTAAAATTTCCACTTCCATCGTTGATGTAAAAAGATGGAACTGAGACATGGCTACAGTCCCCATATTGCCATTCAGCTTCAATAATATCAATATCTCCATCATTATCAATATCTCCTGTCGCTATGTCATGAGCTCCAGTTGGAGGACCAATCGTACTTTCTGTTATTCCACTTTCTGATAAATATGTTATCAAAAGAGGGTAATTATCTGTGTAGTGACCTCCACTCCCATCCTCATGATGATTTTCATTTTCCCATAACAAATCTAAAACACCATCACCATTAAAGTCATTCATTTCATAACGTGCAGCAAACCACAAAGGACTATCATAATAGGTTGGAGATGAGTTTTCATCTTCGTAGTTAGGCCACCATATCCATCTTCCGGGACCAGAAATATACCCTAATGAAGTAGCTGAGGATATGTTTACCATCCATCCAAATAGATCTAAATCTCCATCTCCATCAAAATCAAACAAAGCCTGAGCTTGGTCTGATAAAAGAAATTCTTCGTTAGGCCCATTACGTATATTAATCTTTTCCTCAGCTTCATCTCTTGAAATGAACCTTCCTGAACTTTCTCTATTAGCAATATAGTTACCTGTCGTTTGATTAATAGAACTGTATAAGGGAAAACCATAATTACCGAGAATCGTTTCTTCTTGAACAACGATAAATGAAGCATTAATATTTTTAGATTCATTTACAGTGAGTTCAATAGGGTTGTCAGTACTTGAAACAGATCCCGACCATCCTGTAAAAACCCATTCATCTAATGAGTTTGCAGTTAATCGAATTACACTACCTGAAGTATATTCAGTAGTTGATTTTCCTGCTGATATGATTTCCTCAGAAACTGTTCCAGAACCTGTTATTGAAACAGTGAGTGGATATTTTCTTTTTGTAAAATTGGCTGTAATCGTTTGGTTTGAATTGATAGTCAATGATAGTGGATTATCTGTTGAACCATTTGACCAATTGACAAATACATATTCTGATTCAGGAGTTGCGGTAACTGAAACCGATTGACCTTGATTGTAAGATCCACCAGGCGTACTAACACCACCACCAGATGATGAGCTAACAGTTAAAGTGAAACGAATAACCGGATTTGCAACTTCTTGACTTTCTATACCACAAGAGGTAATAATTAATAATAAATAATAGATGATGTTTTTCATAAATCATAACTTTCTAAATAAAAATAGAAAAACACCGAGTAAAGAATTTTAATTAACTTATGCATCATAAAATTAAATAATGCGTATTGCCTTAATTGTACATATTTTTTTTATTAGTTTATTTCAAAAGGAGAAACCTAATCTGTTTGTTAAAAACGAATATATTTATGAAATAAAAGAGGATTCTTTATATAGATATAGTGATAGTAAGAGTGATTTCTATTCAAAGGAATTACTCATTAACCATGATAACATTGATTTATCAAAATATCATGTTTTAAATTTTGATAACATCTATTTTTACAAGAAAACGGGAGGTCTTCTTTATCAATTAATTGATAATGAAATCACAAGAATTGACAACTCTTATGATCACAAACTTCATGTTAACTCGTTATCTTTTTTCCACAATAATCAAATAAACATTCTTGGAGGTTATGGATTCTTTAACAGAAGAGATGATATTATATATTTTTCTAAAGAAAATAAAGAATGGTTTTCCAAAGACATTAAAGGTGATTTTCCTATTGAGGGAATAAGTGAAATAAACTTTCATGCAATAATTGAAGATAATTTAATCTTTTGTGGTGGACTTACAAATCATGAAAATGATCATTCAAAAACAAAAAGAATTAATGAATGTTATGAAATTAATTTAACAACACTTTCAAGTAAAAAGTTTTTTGGGAATCTAAATGAAAACCTTGTTAATCCACCTAATGATTATTTAAATCTTAACGACAGAATATGGATTTTCTTTGATAATTTATTAATCATCCTAAATCCCGTTGAAATGACCGCTGTTTATTTTGACATTGAATTTGTAGTACATCACATAGTTGGCGTTATTGGGGATGAGATTTATTTTAAAGAAAGAGATGAAAACCATCATTCGGAAATTAAAAAACTTAATGTGAATGATTTCAATGAAAAATTAGGAAGTGATTATATGGTCCTTTATAACCCTTACACAAACTTATATAAACTCTTATTTATATTATTGTTTTTTTCATCCCTTATTTATTTTGTGAAAAAGATTAGAAGAAGAAAAAGAAAACTAATTTTATTATCTGACAAAGTATTAATTGATAAAATCCTTTTTACAAAAGATCCAAAATGGATTATTGTAATTAAACAACTTCTTGAGAATAAAACCCTTAAAAACGTTGAACTTCTTGAACTACTTAAAAATCAAAAACTAGACATAGGACATCAAAATAGGTTGAAGAACATCCTCATCAATTCAATAAATCAAAGATCAAGTCACTTGGTAAATCAAGACTTAATTCTCTCAAAAAAATGGGAGAAGGATAATAGATTAAATGTATATTATTTAAATCGATCTTTTTTTAAAGAAAAAAATTAACCTCCGTATAAAAACCACTCCGATTAAGGTTTAGTGAAAAAGTATTTTCTCAGTTACAAAAAACCTCAACCTATAAATATTGATATACTAATCAATTCAAAAGTTTTTAGAAGAGTCTATCAAATCTTCTTATTCCTTCATTCTGATACACTTTGATTAATTAACCTCTTAACTGAAGAATTCCCTTTCAAACTATTCTCCCACACTAATAAATCCTTTTCTGTGATGTATTTTGAATGAGTTGATACCTCTATCATCTTCAATCCTCTATTTCTTTTCCAATCTTCTATGGTTACTCTATCTACTCCATAGAGCTCCATTAAATCCTTTTTACTCAATCTTCTTTCCATATACTTTTATCTCTTCTTTTTCTAATAGTTCTTTAAACTTCTTGCTATAGGCTTCTCTATCTCCACTTATTCTGTACTTCTCAATCTTATGGTAGAAGTTCTTAATCAATTCTGATTTCTTTTTTAGAATATCTACCATATTTCTTGCTTGTTCATCTGTTATATTTCTTAACATATTATTTCCTTTCAGAGTATTTTAAAAAACAGTAATAACCTCGTACTCTAAATACTTAATCAGTTCAAGGTTTATACTCTTTATTTTAAACTTTTATAATATTTAAAACTCATCTAATACTTTACGATTAGATATAGTGAGTCCATTAAGGGAAATTCCCTTTTAAAAAACTGTTTCCATTTTTCAGTTGAATCTAACAAACACTCAAACAAGAATTCAACCTATCTGCATTTTTAC
>Ga0255769_10006535_pt1 | contig 10555 bp, 8 predicted proteins | sample 041ome_9_FD_179637 | JGI IMG/M metagenome (GOLD analysis project Ga0255769, IMG submission 179637) | Coastal salt marsh microbial communities from the Groves Creek Marsh, Skidaway Island, Georgia - 041413US metaG (version 2) | ecosystem: Environmental > Aquatic > Marine > Intertidal zone > Salt... | reverse complement strand
TATTCAAGTATTTCTGCTGATGTAATTGCTAGATTCAAAAGATTACAAGATTATAAAGTTTTCTTTTTAACTGGCACTGATGAACATGGTCAAAAAATTCAAAAAGCTGCCGAAAAAGAAAAAAAAAATCCTTTGGAATTTTGTGATCAAATATCTAAAATTTTTTTAGATTTATGTTCAATTTTAAATTTAAGTAATACCGATTTTATTAGAACTACTGAGAAAAGGCATTATGATACTGTGCAACACTTATGGAACTTGTTACAAAAAAATGATGAAATTTATTTATCAAAATATAGTGGCTGGTACTCTGTTTCTGATGAAGCTTTTTATTCACAAGATGAAATCGAAGAAGTAGATGGAATAAAACGAAATATTGCTAGCGGCAGTCCAGTTGAATGGGTAGAGGAGGAATCGTATTTTTTTAGATTATCTAAATGGACTAAGCCATTATTAAAGTTTTACAAAGAAAATCCAGATTTTATTCAACCTGAATCTAGAAGAAATGAAGTTGTTAAATTTGTAGAAAGTGGTCTTAAAGATTTATCAATTTCGAGAACTTCTTTTAACTGGGGTATACCAGTTCCTAATGATGACAAACATATAATGTATGTATGGATGGACGCTTTAACAAATTATATAAGTGCTACAAATTACTTTTCTAAAGAAAATGATGATAATTTATGGCCTGCAGATATCCATGTTATTGGTAAAGACATTCTTCGATTTCATGCTGTTTATTGGCCAGCTTTTTTAATGGCTGCAAAGATTACATTACCAAAAAAAGTATTTGGTCATGGTTGGATTCTTTCAGGAGAAGAAAAAATGTCAAAATCTAAAGGAAATATTTTAGATCCAATAGAAATTATAAATGAGTATGGTCTTGATGAGATGCGTTATTATTTAATGAAGGAAGTTATATATGGTCAAGATGGAAAAATTAATTTGGATAGTTTGAAAAATTGTATCAACAGTGATTTAGCAAATAATATTGGCAACTTGAGTCAAAGAATTATTTCAATTCTAACAAAAAAATTTGAAAGTAAGTTGCCAGAAACAACCAATTTATCAAATGATGATAAAAATATTTTATACATAGATGAAAGTAAATTTGTTAATGCGATGAATCATTTAGAAATACATAATTATATTAGACATATCGTAAAGTTTGCATCTGATGTAAATAAATATGTTAATGATGAGGAACCATGGAATACTAAAAAAAATTCAAATGAACGAATTGCAAATATACTTTATGTTGTTATTGAGAGTTTAAAAAAAATATTTATTTTACTACATCCTATCATGCCTAAAAAGTCTGAAAATTTTTTGAATTGTTTATCTATAAAAAAAGAAAATATTAATTTTAAAATATTTAAAAAAAAATTAGATCCTGGTTTGAAAGTACAATTTCCGGGAATTTTATTTAAAAAAATATTATAATGTTTGTAGACTCACACTGTCATCTAACTTTTGAACCAATGTATAGTAATTTACCTGGTGTTTTAGAAAATTGTAAAAAAGAAAATATTGAAACTATTTTAACTATTGGAACCAATTACCAAAACTCTTTAAAATCTATTCAAATTGCAAATTCTTATGATAATGTTTTTTGTAGTATTGGAATACACCCTAATGAAGCAGAATCACTGAAAAAAAATATTTTTTCAGATTTGAAAAATTTGATTAACAAATCAAAAAAAATTATTGGCATCGGTGAAACTGGTTTAGATTTTTATTATGAAAAAAGTTGTAAAAATATACAAGTAGAATTTTTCAATAAGCACATTGAACTTGCAAAATTATTAGATTTACCAGTTATTGTTCATACAAGAAATGCCGAAGTAGAAACTTTAAATATCATAAAACATAATTATAAAAATGCTAATTTTTTAATACATTGTTTTACTGGCTCAAGAGATTTTTGCGAAAATCTTCTAAGTCTAGGATGTTATATTTCATTTAGCGGCATATTAACTTTTAAAAAATCACATGAGTTAAGAGAAATTGCTAAAATTGTGCCTTTAGATAAATTATTAATTGAAACAGACTCACCTTATTTATCACCAGAGCCGATAAGAAGTAAAACTAACTTCCCGCACAATGTTAAGTTAGTAGCTAAGCAAGTTTCAATAATTAAAAATATTTCTGTAGAAACTGTCGCCAAATATACTACAACTAATTTTAATAAAGTTTTTAAAATTAAATATGTCTAAAATTGCTATTCTTCTTCCATATAAAGAAAATTATTCAATTAATGCGGCTGGAGCAGTTTCATTGTGGGTCAATAGCTTTATGAAAGATTCAAGACATAAAAATAATATCACTGTTTATGGCTCAACATCAGATAAAACTTTATTATCAAAAAATTATTTTAATATTGAATTAAATAATCCTTTATTTAGTTCAAAAACTAATTCTTATATTTCTAAATTTCTAAAAATTTGCTATGAAAAAAAGTTTAAACTTATTGAAATACATAACAGACCAATTGCATTTCAAAAATTATTTTCTAAATATAAAAATGCGAAATACATAATTTATTTTCATAACAACCCTTTAGATATGGATGGATCCAAATCTATTGATGATAGAGAATTTTTACTTAAATATGCAGAAAAAATTGTTTTTAACAGTGTATGGGTAAAAAATAAATTTTTTAAAGATTTTAATTATATAAATACAAAAAAAACAACTGTCTTATATAATAGTGTTAAAAAACCTAAGAAATTTCCAAATAAAAAAAAACAAATTATTTTTGTCGGAAAGCTAAATTATGCAAAAGGTTACGATTTATTTGGAAATTCTGTAAAAAAAATATTAAAAGAATTTCCTAACTGGTCTGCTGTTTCTATAGGTGATGAAAAAAGATTGCGACCTAAATTTAATTATCAAAATTTTAATGAACTTGGATATATTAAATATAATGAAACGCTAAAAAAATTAGCTGAATCAGAAATTGCTGTTGTGCCTTCAGTCTGGGATGAGCCTTTTGGACGTACCGCACTAGAAGCAACCTCGAGAGGGTGTCTTACCATTGTTTCAGACAAAGGTGGCTTGAAAGAGGCCTCTGACTACTCCATACTGATAAGAAATATTACTGTTGAAAAATTATATAAATCTATAAAAAAATATATTTTAAATTCAAAACTAAGAAAGGAAATTCAAATAAAAAGTTATCAAAATGTAAAGCATCAAATTAATAAAACTATTAAATTAATTGATAATTTAAGAGATCAAGCTTTGGAAAATAATTTTTATATTAATAAATATATAAAAAAATCATTAAAAATTTTAAATGTATACAATCAAGGTATTAGTATGCATCATAGACTTTACAATATTTCTTTAGGAAAAAAATTTACAAACGCATTTATAAGAAATGGTCATGATGTTATCGAAATTAGCGATAGAGATTTTTTAAAAAATAAAAAAATAAATCTTATTAAAAATTATAATTTATTTCAAAAACATTTAAAAAATACCTTTTTTAACTACTATCCAGACTTAATAATTTTTGGTCACACTGTTAACATTGATCCAAATACTCTAATTTTTTTTAGACAAATGAATCCAAAAATTAAGATTGCTCATTGGAATGAAGACCCTTTAATGAAAAATGGTCCAAATTTAAAAAATACAATTAAAACAATTAATATGTATGATGATTATGTAGACAAAACATTTGTTACGACCCATCCTGATGCTGTTACTAATAAAATTAAAAAAAATAAACTAGTCTTTTTTCCAGTACCTGTTGACAAAAACATTGAATGCCTAAATGTTTATAATGAACACCCAGTTAATGATTTATTTTATGCAATGAGCCATGGCGTCAATAGGGGAGTTTTAAAAAAAGGTAAGGAAGATGATGAAAGATTAGATTTTATTAATAGCTTATTAAGATTAATACCGGATGTAAAAACCGATTTTTATGGAATTGATGCAATTGAACCTATCTGGTCAGAAAAATTTTATGACCGTCTTAGAAATTCTAAAATGGCATTAAATTTAAGTCGTGGTAAATCTACTAAATATTATTCTAGTAATAGAATAGCATCTCTAGTTGGCAATGGTGTTTTAACTTTTGTAGACAAAAATACTTATTTAAACGATTTTTTTTCAAATAATGAAATTGTTTTTTATTCAAATATTGAGCAACTTGCTAAATTAATTCTATATTATAGTAAAAATGATGCTAAACGTATTAAAAAAGCCAAACATGCAAAAAAGAAATATTTTGAAATATTCAATACAGAATTGGTTTGTAAATTTTTTTATGAAGTTTTATTTAATAATTATAACAAAATGTACTTGGATTATATTGGTAAATAGATGAATATTTTAGTTACAGGTGCTGCAGGCTTTTTAGGTTCGCATTTATGTGAGAATTTACAAAAATTGGGTCACAATATTGTTGGGGTTGATAATATGATTGGTGGTTCTGATGATAATATAATAAATAAATCAATTTTTTATAAAGTTGATTGTTGTGATTTAAGCAAATTAGATAAAATAATAAATAAAAATAATATTGATGTAATTTATCATTGTGCAGCAACTGCACATGAAGGTCTTTCAGTTTTTTCACCAGTTGAAATAACCAAAAATAATTACTTAGCATCAACTTCAGTTTTTACAGCTGGTATAAATAATAAAGTTAAAAGGATTGTTTTTTGTTCATCTATGGCTCGTTATGGTGATCAGATACCTCCTTTTGATGAAAATATGCCAACTAAACCAGTCGATCCTTACGGAATATCAAAAGTTGCCAGTGAACAGGTATTAATAAATTTATGTAACCTAAATAATATTGAATGGGTAATTGTAGTTCCTCACAACATTATAGGACCTAGACAAAAATATGATGATCCTTTTAGAAACGTAATTTCAATAATGATTAATAGATTACTGCAAAACCACCCAGCTATAATTTTTGGTGATGGAGAGCAAAAAAGATGTTTTTCATACATAGATGATTGCATAAGTTGTCTATTACCTCTGATAGATCAAAAAAATGTTAATAAGCAAATTATAAATATTGGTCCAGACGAGGAGTATGTGAGCATTAATGAAGTATTTAAAATTGTTTCCAATATCACTGGATCAAATCTAGAACCCATATATGAACCAGATAGACCTAGAGAAGTAAAGTATGCAACTTGTTCGGCAAATAAAGCAAGAAAATTACTGAACTACAAAACAAAAACTACTCTGTACGAAGGTATAAAAGAAACTTATGAATATATTAAAAAAAGAGGTGTAAGAGATTTTAATTATCATTTAGCTTTAGAAATCATAAATGATTTAACGCCAGAAGTTTGGTACAAAAAAAAAATATAGCCCTTTATGAAAAAAGTTTTAATCCTAAAGAATGATAGGATAGGTGACTTATTTGTATCTTTGGGAGCTATTAATTTAATTTTAAATAAACATCTAAATGATGAAGTGGAGATAGTTCTATCAAAAATTAATACTGGATTTGATTTCTTATTTAAGAAAAAAACCTATGTATATAACTATAGTTTATCTATTAAAGAAAAATTTTTGATATTTAATTTAATAAGAAAAAAGCAATATACTGATATTTACATTCTATCTCCAAAAAATTTTTATTTCTATCTACCAATTTTTTTTAAAAAAATTAAATTCTACGGAATTTGCATAAATGAAATGAATAAAAAAAGACCATCCTTATATCTAAGAAAAAAATTATCAAAATACGTTGTGCGAGATAGAACTATTAATAAAGATATTATTCCTAACCATGAACTTCATAAAAATTTAATTGAGATTGGGAATCTTAAAATTAAAAACTTAATTAATTCTAATCCTGCAATATCCGAAACTTTAAAAAAAATTATATTTAGTGAATATGTTCTTTTTCAATATAAAGAAATGGCATTTAAAAGACTAGATTGGAATATCCATGATTTTATTAAATTAATTGAAAAATTTTATTTTAAAACTAAAAAAAAACTTGTCCTTATTTCTGATTACAATTCAACATCTAATGATTTTTTTAAAAATAAATTTAATTATTATGACTTTAATATAAATCAATATAATTATGTAAATGAAAGCAATTACTGCCTTTATCTACATGATATTTCTAGTGTTGATATGTTTAATGTTATTAAAAAATCAGATTTATGTATAGTTCCTGAAGGCATGGCAGCTCATATTTCAGTTTTTAATAAAGTACCCACTTTGGCATTGTGTAGTCTTACAATTTATTCTAAATCCGATTTTTATCATATCATTCGTAGTTCTAAAGAATGGGTTCCAAAAAATTATTATAATTTTACATTAATAAAAAAAGATATTGATATAACTTTAAAAAAAATCTTGAGCAATTTGCCCTAATGAACAATTTTGATGAGTTAACAATTGTTTTTTTAATTTACAAAAGTGAAAATATATTAAAAAAAAACTTGGAATTATTAAAAAATTTTAAAATAATAATTATTGATAATAATAATAATACTAATTTCAAAGAGTATGTAATAAAAAATTACAACAATATCATTGCTTATCATTTATCTGATAAAAATATAGGTTTTGCTGCTGGAAATAATATTGCTTTGAGATATTGTTCGACAAAGTATATTTTATTTTTAAATCCAGATTTATTTATTAGCGAAGAATCCATACTTGAATTGTTAAATACATTTAACATTTATGACAATATAGGTGTAGTTGGGCCAATGCTATGTGATGAAAATATGGTTCCGACAGGGAATTCATCATTATTTAATGAAAAGTTAAAAATTAAAAGAAACAAATTTGAAAAGCAAATATTTAATAGTGTAAATAAAAACTTAAATAGTTCTTTGTTATGTGTAGATCAAATATGGGGGGCTTGTATGCTATTTGAGACAATATTTTTTAAAAAAATTGGTGGATTTGATGAAAATTTTTTTATTTATTATGAAGATAGTTATATTTGTAAAAAAATTAAAAAATATTATGGAAAAGTTGTTTTAGAAAATTCTAATTCTATCGCTTGTCATCTACAAGGAGATTCTGCTACGTATAATTTTTTTGAAAAAGCAAAGCTTAAATTTCATCATAAATTATCTGAATATATTTATTTAGATAAGATTAACTTCAAATTTAATTTCTTACTATTAATCAATTTTTTAGATTACTTACAAAGATTAATAATTAATTTTTTTAAGTTTAAATTTAATAATACATTCACTAACCTAATGAGAATTTTTGCTATTATTTTTTTTTTAATTAGAAAAAATTTTTATAAAAAATGAATAAAAAAATATATTTTATTGAAAATTCAATATCGTTTACTTCAGATCATATTAATAGTAATGATATTAGGGGAACTGAAAAAACGCTAATTAATTTAACTACTGAATTAGCAAAAAATAAATATGACGTTTATGTGTTTAATAAAACCTCTAATACGACATGTATTTCTAATGTTAAGTGGATAAATATCAATGATTACAAATCTTATTCTAATCCTGACTTCCTTGTTGCTTGGTCTGATGCTAATTTATTAAATTATTTTAATTCTAAAAAAAAATTTTTATGGTCTCATAGTATACAAACAATAGAAAAGTTTTTTAGAAAAAAACAATTTTTATCTTTTTACAAAAATAAACCATTGTTAATTACTGAGGGAGATTATCATTATAATAACAGAAATTTTATTACTGCACCTTTTGGAAAAAAAATAATCAAACTTGCTGTCGATAATGATTTTTTAGATGCAAATATTGATATCTCTCTTTTACCAGGGCCTAATGCTATTTTTACGACAAGACCTGATAGGAATATATGTATTCTTATTGATGCCTGGGAAAAAATTTATAAATTAAATAATAAATCTCATTTGTACATCAATCCTCCTTTTTATTTAAAAGATGATCACATAAGAAAAAATATACACTTAAGAAATGCAGGTGATAAAAAAAACTTAATCAATGATCTGCTAAAATCTAGAGTTATGCTTGTGCCTGGTCATAAAGGAGAGGTTTTTTGTTTATCTGCTCTAGAAGCAAAAGAATTATGCCTACCTATTGTTACCATGGGCTATGGTTCTTTATATGAGAGAGTGACCCATGAAAAAACAGGATTTATTGCTAAAAATATCAATGAATTTGCGCACTATAGTTCTATGATATTAAATGATGATGAGGTTTTTAAAGAATTTAGGACCAATCTTATTAAAATTCGAGGTTTAAGAAGATGGCAAAATGTTGCTAATGAATTTGCTTCATTGCTAGAGGTTATTTAACTTATTAAGCGCGTTGTTTTTAAATAAATTTGCATCTTTAATATACCTTCTTACCATTTCAACAGATTTATGGCCCGTCATTGACATGATACTTCTTTCATCGGCTCCATAAGATGCTGTAGAGGTAGCAAACCCAGATCTTAAACTATGCCCAGAATATAAGCTACTATCCATTCCTAATAAATTTAAATATTTTTTTATAATTAAAGATACCATTTTATCTGAAATTGGAAAAATTAGATCTTCATTTTCTTTGATGTTTTTAATCCAAGTTTTTGTATTTTCTACGGGACAATAATTTTTGTTTTTAAAGTAGGGTATAGCTTTAACCAAACCCTCCCCAAATTGGTCATTTTTAGATTTTTTAATAAAAATCTTCAGACCTTCGTCTACAAATTCCAAATCATTTTTTTTTAAACTAACTAATTCCGACCTTCTAAATCCTCCAGAAAAACCAATGAGCAATAATGATTTATCTCTTAAATATAGTAAATTATTATTTACATTTTTACTATCTATAAAATTAATTATATTGTTTAAAATATTGATTGATATAGGTTTTTTTCCTTTTTGATACGATCCTATTTTTCTTTTTATTCCAGATAAATTTTCATTAATTACTGGGTGTTGCAAATCGATATGATGTCCTTTTAGTCTATGAAAAATTTTAATGGATGCTAATCTTCTTTTAATTGTACTAAATTTATAGCTATTACTCATATGTGTTAAATAAAGTGAAATAATTTCTGGTTTAGAAGGCATAAAGTTAAAATTATGCTTGCTGCAAAATAAACAAAAATCTGCAATGTCTGATCTATAAGCTCTTTCGGTATTTTTTGCTTTAGAGTTTCTGAAATTATTTTCTGTTTGTACTCTTAAAATATTAATTTTATTTATAATATCATTCATTTCCGATAACCATTAATTATCGGAAATAATATAATTGTTTATAAAAGTTGTCAATAGCTTAATTTGTTAACAATAATTTTTTTTATCAAAGCAAAAATATTATTATTGAATGCTTTTGACTTGATACATTAACATCTAAAAAAATAATTGAAAATTTACCTATTAAAGCTAAAATTTAGGCAAAGAAATTTACTTTAATAATACAAAAATAAATTTGCTTTAATAATACAAAAAAATAAACATTATTTTGTTAAAAAATCAAAAAACTTATATGAATTTGATGAAATTACTTATTAGACAGAAGGAAACTCTATAGCCAAATTGCTCTTGACCTGCTCCAGTAAGCCTATAGGTTCTCTAATTATATTCGATTTTAAATAGCAATGAAAATTAAAGGTACTAAATTTCAATTAAAAGTTTGGAAAGAAATTTTAAAAATTCCTAAAGGAAAGGTTACTACTTATAAGCAAATAGCAAAAAAAATAGGTTTTCCCAAATCATCGAGGGCTGTGGCAAATGCTTGTGGGAAAAACCCTTTTGCACCAAATATTCCCTGTCATAGAGTTATTAGATCAGATGGAAAATTAGGTGGATATTCTGGAAAAGGAGGATTGTATAAAAAAAAATTATTATTAAAAAAAGAAAAAATTAAGTTAAATCAGATATTTAATTATATATGTTAATTACTTAATTTAAATATAGTAAATATAATATTACAATATAGAGACACCTGTTTTTTGGCACAAATCTTTGATTTCATTGCTTCTAATAAAACACAATAATTTATCATAATAATTATCACATCTCGATTTTAAGCTTTTTGCGGAGCCAAATATAAATGACTTTCTAATTTCAATCGGAAGCATACCTAAAATAACAATACCTTTAATTGGCAATAATTCACTTAGTTGTTGAAAACCTATTTCTCTCTCCCCTCTAGAAATCACTTTTCCAACTCTCTCGCTCAATATTTTAACTGATTTGTTTAAAATAATCTTAGGATTATTGAATATTTTGGGAAATACGACTTCATTAAGGTAAATGCCACTTGCTGAAGCTGCTAATGCTATAGATTTTACTTCAATAAGTGTTTTTTTAAAAGATTCTAAGTTTGATACATCATGTAATTTAGAACCCTTTTTAACAGCAATTCCAATATTAGAGCTAATAATTTGATTTTTTGACTTGATATCTAAAATTCCATCTTCTGCATGACGATTAATTGCACCATCAGCTAAAAAAAAAATATCAAAATTCTCTCCTTTTTTAATACGTGACGGTATAGAATCCTCTGCAGGCCCAAATGATGAGCCATAATAAAGTTTGTATTTAACATTAAATTTTTTCGAAAAAATGGGTAAAATTTGCTCTAGGGCTGCTGCGAAA
>Ga0255769_10006511_pt1 | contig 10576 bp, 9 predicted proteins | sample 041ome_9_FD_179637 | JGI IMG/M metagenome (GOLD analysis project Ga0255769, IMG submission 179637) | Coastal salt marsh microbial communities from the Groves Creek Marsh, Skidaway Island, Georgia - 041413US metaG (version 2) | ecosystem: Environmental > Aquatic > Marine > Intertidal zone > Salt... | reverse complement strand
ACTTTGAAATTTCCAGAAGTGGGTCCTCTCTGCTGAATCTTTCGATTACAGCGAAGACCTATCGTTATAAGGAGCCGGAGTAATGAATCCTTTCGGCGCTAATATAAAATTTTTCCTTTTAGCTGGAGTAGTGATGCTGTCGGCATGCTCCTCCAATAATAATCAGGATATTTTGGCTTTTATGGAACAAGTTCGTGCGGAATCTGCCAATCGAATTCGCATAGAACCACTACCTGCTTACCCGCCCTACGTTGCGGTGGTTTATCAGTCTGCAGGTCAGCGGAGTCCATTTGCCCCTCCAAGAGAGGTTGTGACTTCTGATATTTCAGGTGTTCTGACAGCAGCACCAGATCTTTCCCGACCAAAAGAATTTTTGGAAAGGTTTAATCTGGCTGAATTGACTATGGTCGGTAGCATTCAGCACAACGGTGTTAGGTGGGGACTTATCAGGGATGGAGATGGTTCTGTTCACCGGGTCCGTGAGGGCAATTACCTCGGAAGGAATTATGGGTTAGTCACCCAGGTCAGTGAATCAAGTCTTGAGCTGGTCGAGACTGTAGTCAATGGCCAGGGCGGATGGATCGAAAGACCGCGCAATATGGGCATGGGCGAAAACTAGAGAAGAGCCATGAATATTTATCCAATAAAAGTATTTGACAAGAATTTTCGGTTGATTTGTCTTAAGTGGGTCTGCCTGGTATCGCTGCTGGTTTGCTCAGCTGGAGCCATGTCGGCCGCACTTGAGAATGTCGAATTCAGGCCTCTTGTCCAAGACCGGTTTGAAGTCGTTTTATCGCTCGACGGAATGGATTTCGAGACGCCTCAGGTATTCGCAATTGAGCAGCCTGCCAGATTAGTTCTGGATCTGCCTGGTGTTACTAATCAAGTAGCCGAAAAACAGTTTCCGCTTACATTAAATAATGCTTCCCAGGCAATACTTCTGGGCACTCCAGAGCGTACTCGTCTGGTTATTAATATGAATAATGCCGTGAGTCATAACCTGCAGGTTTCAGGCTCAACTGTCAGGTTGGTTGTTGGTTCAAGTGTTGCTTCGGGTTCACAGAGTGCTTCTCAGTCTTCAATTGTTCCACGGCTTGCTGCTGCCCAGACGGACAACTCTGGAATGGGTGAAATTCTTCATATCGAAGAACTGGATTTTCGACGAGGTGAAACGGGCGAAGGCAATATCCTGCTTGAGCTTGAAGACGATGAAGTCAATACAGATGTCTCTGTTTTAGGCAACACCATTGAAGTTCGATTCTTCGATGTTTCCTTGCCTGAAAACCTCCAGCGCATTTTTGATGTGCAAGATTTTTCAACGCCGGTTTCAAAATTCAGTGCAGAAACGATTGGCCGCGATTCCATTGTGGAAATCACGACGATTGAGCCGTTCGAGTACTTGGCATATCAAACTGATACTTCCTATGTGGTAAGCGTCAAGCCAAGAGCAGCGCCGGGTACTCCAGGTGCGGAAAACGAGTTCAACTATACGGGTGAAAAACTTTCACTTAATTTTCAGGATATTGAAGTTCGTGCGGTTCTTCAGCTGATTGCGGACTTTACTGAGCTTAACCTGGTCGCCAGCGACACGGTAAATGGCAGTATTACATTGCGTTTGCAGAATGTCCCTTGGGACCAGGCTCTGGATATTGTCCTCAAGGCAAAGGGGTTGGATCAACGACGTGAAGGTAATGTTCTATTGGTTGCGCCAATTGCAGAAATTGCTGAGCGTGAACGAATGGAGATTGAAGCCGGTCGACAGTTACAAGAGCTGGCGCCCTTATCAACAGAATACATTCGTATTCGTTATGCTGATGCATCGCAATTATTCGAGCTATTGACGAGTACTGGTTCAACTGAAGATTCGCCCGGGCTGCTTTCACCTCGAGGATCTGCCATTGTGGACCAAAGAACCAATACTATAGTTTTAACCGATGTGGCTGAAAAAATCACTGCATTCAGGCGCATGATAGACGAGCTGGATATTCCAATTAGGCAAGTGCTGATTGAAGCCCGAATAGTTATTGCCAGTAACGATTTTCGACGTGAGCTTGGTATTCGTTGGGGTGGTACAGGTGTGGATTTCTCGGACTCCGGCGACAGCGTGGTTCAATATGGGCCATCGCGAGGCAGTGTGGGTGGTCAGGCGATTGATGCCTTTGGTGTGAATGCCGGAAATATTGATTTGGCGCCCGCGGTAGATCTGGGTGTGGCCGCGGCTTCATCGAGCTTCGCGGTTTCGTTTCTTACAGATTCTGCGTTTGTTGATCTCGAGTTGAGTGCGCTCGAAAGTGAAGGTTATGGCGAAGTAATCTCCCAACCAAAAGTTTTAACCGGAGACAAACAAACCGCCTACATTAAGTCAGGTTCTGAAGTTGCCTATCAAGAGGCTGCATCAAGTGGTGCAACCACCACTGCGTTCAGGGAAGCTGTACTTCAGCTGGAAGTTACGCCTCAGATCACACCGGATGACCGAGTTATCCTGGATTTGCTGGTGGCCCAGGATTCTATTGGTGATTTGGTCTTTGGTGGTGAGCCTACGATCGATACCACAGAGCTGGGAACCCAGGTATTGGTTGATTCAGGTGAGACTCTTGTTTTGGGCGGTATATTCCGCATGAATCAAACAGAACAAGAAAATAAGGTTCCCTTCCTCGGTGATCTTCCAATTGTCGGGAATGCCTTTAAAAATACTCTGACTAACACAGAGAAGCAGGAAATATTGATCTTCATCACGCCAAAAATTATTGATGAAAACTTCAGCAGCCGATGAGTTCGGGTGGTGACAATGTTGTCCTCATAGGGCCAATGGGTTCGGGCAAGAGCGCTGTTGGACGCGCTCTATCCGCTCAGTTGGGAATGCAGTTTGTCGATACAGATCACCTTATTGAAGAGCGCTGTGGGGCGAACATTCCCTGGATTTTTGATATTGAAGGTGAGGATGGTTTTCGCAAGCGTGAGACGGCAGTATTGGAAGAAGTGTCCTCTGCCGCTCATTCCGTAATTGCCACTGGCGGCGGTGTGGTAGTAACACCAGAAAACCGACCTTTGCTCAAAAAAATTGGCAAAGTGGTATATCTATGTGCACCGGTAGATGTCTTGTTTCGCCGAGTCTCCAAGGATAAATCCAGACCCTTGTTGCAGGTGGAGAACCCCCGCGCTACCTATGAGGAAATCTTTCAGCAGCGAGACCCTATTTACCGTGAACTAGCGGATCTGGTCTATCAGGGAACGGAAGAGATTAGTCCACAGCAAGTCGCCAGAAATATCTCAGAACGCTTGCTGGAAATTTAGTCCGGCTAGCCGCTAGAATGCGCATCCTCAACTTTTCAGGTTGTACCCGGGAACAAAATTGATTGAAATAACTGTAGAGCTTGGCGAACGACGCTATCCAATTCGAATTGGTGAGGGATTATTGCGTTCGCAATCCCTGGCTGATTTCTTAACGGGTTCCCAAGCGCTTGTCGTAACCAACGAGACCGTTGCCCCTATCTATCTTCCGACAATTCTGGATAACCTGTCCAAGAGTGGGGTAGCTGCCGATAGTCTGATGCTGCCTGATGGTGAAAGATTTAAAAATCTGGACACCCTGAACAAAATTTTTGATGGATTAACGGAGTATCGTCATAACCGAACAACTACCTTGATTGCTTTAGGCGGTGGTGTGATAGGTGATATGACAGGCTTTGCTGCAGCTTGCTATCAACGCGGGGTAAATTTTATCCAGGTGCCGACCACATTGCTGGCGCAAGTGGATTCATCAGTGGGTGGCAAAACCGCCGTGAATCATAAAGCCGGTAAAAACCTTATTGGCGCTTTTTATCAGCCAAAAGCCGTGATCATAGATACAGAGACGCTTAAGACTTTACCCGATCGGGAATATTCGGCCGGGATGGCCGAAGTAATCAAGTATGGGCTTATTGCTGATGCCGACTTTTTGAGTTGGCTCGAACTGAATATCGAGCCGCTTATGAAGCGTGACAGCCATGCTATAGCAAGGGCTATTGCTGTTTCTTGTGAAATTAAGGCCCGCGTAGTCGCGGCCGATGAAACCGAGCAAGGAGTGCGGGCCATTCTTAATCTTGGGCATACATTTGGCCACGCAATTGAAGCTTTCCAGCAGTACAAGGAATGGTTACACGGAGAAGCTGTAGGTGCCGGAATGATATTGGCCGCCGAGCTTTCCATGCGCATGGGCAATATCACTGAGCAGGATTACCTAAGAGCCAAAACGCTTATAGCTGCTGCCGGATTGCCCACTGAGCCTCCGGAAAATATTTCCAGGGAAGATTTCCTTAGCTTGATGGGGCTGGACAAGAAAGTGCTTGATGGCCGATTGCGATTGGTACTCCTGGAATCACTCGGCGAGGCGATAGTAACCTCAGATTTCCCCATAGATAAACTGGAATCGGTTCTCCCGGCCTAGCTCTCTTGCCCTGGAGGGCAGGCATAGGAAAGTTCATCAATGTCTTTGTATTTCTCTATAACTGGTTCTATTGCTTTGGCCCTTAATCGCTTTAATTCTTTTCCAAGGGCTTTGCCTTCAAACCCCTGTTCAAGCAGGGCAGATGCATTTAAGGATGCTGCTGCCGCTTCGCATTGAATTAGAAATTCTCTCTGTGGGTAAGGCCTCAACTCCAGGCCTGTCCGCCCACGTGCATCAGCCATGCAGCAATTCCCAAAGTCTTCTACATAAGAGTTTTGTGTCCAGGCCCCAAGCTGCGATAACAGTTCAATGGCCTCTTCGGAAGATGTCTGAAGCACTTGATGACATTGTAGATGATACCTTGCGACACGAACGGCCAGGTTTCTGTATTTGTTGGGTATTTTCAGGCGATCGCACATTAAATTGGTGAGTTCGGCGCCTCGTGCCTCATGGCTGGTATGACTTGGTCGGATATCATCCGGAGTATTGGCTTTGCCCAGATCGTGACACAGTACGGCGAATCGCTGTACCGGATCATTTGTTAGTTCAGCGATACGGTCAAGGCTCAGAAGACAGTGATAGCCTGCGTCGATCTCTGGATGAAATTTAGGACGTTGCGCAACCCCAAAAAGTGCATGTACTTCAGGGAAGATGATTTTTAGTGCATCTACTTCCCTAAGTATTTCAAAAAACAGACTTGGGCGAGGTGTTTTTAATGCTTTCTCGGTTTCTATCCAGACACGTTCAGGTGTAAGTTTCTCGAGTTCTCCACTTGCAGACATGGACATTAATAGTTCTCGGGTTTCCCCAGCCAGCTCAAAACCATATTGGGATAACTGGGCGGCAAACCGGGCCACTCTCAGAACACGCAATGGATCTTCGGTAAAAGCCGGTGATACATGCCTGAGTATTCTATTATTCAGATCTTCCTGGCCGTTAAATGGGTCGATGAGTTTGTTGTCGCGATTTTTGGCGATGGCATTAATGGTTAGGTCCCGGCGAGACAAATCTTCTTCAAGGGTCACCGCTTTCGTCTCTGTAGAAAAGCCATGATAACCGCTACCCTGTTTTCGCTCTCTCCTGGCCAGAGCGTATTCCTCTTTGGACTGGGGGTGTAAAAACACAGGAAAATCCTTGCCGACCTGGGTAAATCCAAGCTTCTGCATTTCTTCAGGGGTGGAGCCGACAACTACCCAGTCCCGTTCTTTGGCGGTCATACCCAGCAACTGATCCCTGACAGCACCGCCGACCAAATATGTGATGAGATTTTTCTCTGCGGTCATTTATTAGCGCTTTGCCAGCCCTCGGGCTTGTAAAAATTCCAGCATGTGCGGCCGGGATTCTTTGGATAAAAACCCTTCCATTTGCTCGGTCCATCTGGTTGATTTCTTATTACCAGTCCTGGTTTTATAGTATTCGCTTACGTCTTTGTCGTATTGCTTTATCTCGTCCGGAATCAAGTTTTCCAGATAGGTGTTTTCCATTACCCACAAAGGCAGAGGCAAGCGTGGCTTGGACTCTGGGTCTTGTGCAGGGTAGCCCAGGCAGAGCCCAAAAACCGGGTAGACAAAATCGGGTAATTGCAGCAAATCCGATACCTCTTGAGGATTGTTGCGTATCCCGCCTATATAGCAAGTTCCCAGACCTTCTGATTCAGCAGCAATAACCATGTTTTGTGCCATGAGAGAGGTATCTACCGTGGCTATAATAAACTGCTCCATATAGCCGGGATCGGAGCTAATACCCGATTGCTGGCAAATAGTCTGGTTTCTTGCCAAGTCAGCGCAACACACGAAAAATTCGGCACATTGGGCAACATAGGCTTGATTGCCACATAGGTCTGCAAGTTTGTCGCGAGTGGTGCCTTCGGTAATGCGAATCAGACTGTAGGCTTGTGCGAAACTGGACGTCGCGGCAGCCTGCCCGGCCATTAGCAAGCGCTCAAGCAAATCTTGCTCAATTGCCTGAGTTGTAAACTTACGGATCGAACGGTGCTGTAATAGTAAATCGATAAATTGCATCTTTTGTTTCCAGGGCCCTTGGTTATTATTTCACGGTGACTAGGGGCAAACCATTGGTTCGGTCGAATCGACTGTTATGATGCTTAAAATAAAATAATATGAGTAGGCAAATTGGTTTCAGGGAATAGGGTCCTCAGATTATGAGCGTATACAACGTTCTATATTTTTTGTTGATTTTTAGCTTCGCCCTGAGCGCATCAGCTATGTGGATCAACTGGCACCTAAATCGCCACGAACTGGCAGTCAGGGACTGGGCCATCGCTTTGAGTATGACTCTGGTGGGTTGTTCGATGGCGGTCATTGCCTGATTGAATATTGCAGATTCACCCGATGCGATGGTTCCCCTGACATTCTTTACCCTGTTAAGGGATTTGGTACGTCAATAAATGGATTTGCCTGGTTTATTCTCTGGCGTGGGGTATTGCGGTTTATGGGTCGTAGCCTGCCAGATATGAAATTGCTTTATGGCGCCTGGTTAGGCTTTTTGGCTTTACTAATAGCTGGCCACCCACTAAATATGCCAGCCGCATGGGCCGTTGCTTGGATTTCTTTACTTATCTCGATTCTCTCCCTTTTGGTGCTCAACGATATTCTTCGGCACGGTGTATCGGGCATTGCGACCTGGTTTGCCAGCGCTGGCTTTTCGGGAGCAGCCTTAACCTGGGGAGTCAGGTCGGTTATGAGTTTTCTGGATATATCCCGGCCAATAGATTCGGGGTTTGATACCGTCGTGATGTTTGGAGCGGTCATTACTACCTTTGCCTGCATGATGGCACTGATTTTGTTAACCAACCAGAGACTAATCGATCGTTTTGGCACCGTCGCAAATCTGGATGATTCAAGAGCTGTGTTGAGTCGTAGGGCGTTTCTCGATTCGCTGGAACCTTTGCTTGAAAGTTCGCTCTCCAGCCAGCAGCCCAGCACTATTGTATTGCCGAACATTGATAACTTTTCTGAAATTAATGACAAGTATGGTGGTAAAAGTGGAGACCAGACACTTGCGCATGTTGCCTTGCTGGTGATGCGTGTATTGGGAAGACAAGATCTGCTTGCTCGATACAGTGGTAGTGAATTTATTCTGTTTATTTATGGAAAATCGGCGCAGCAGTCAAAAACATTAATGAATCGATTGTTGGTTTTATTGAAGCAAAATGCCCTGGATACTGGCCGTGGGCCATTTCAAGTTAACCTGAGTATAGGTATCGCAGAGCATCGTTTCTCTGAGGGGGTATCTGAAACCATCTCCAAGGCAATGGTCGAGCTCCAACAACAAAAACGAACCGAAATTTCTTCAGCAAAATTAGCCTAGATATCTCCTGTAAACGTCAACTTGGCCCTGAGTTTTTTGCCACGCAAGCTCACATATACAGTAGTATTGTTTTAACTTTTCAGATGTTGCGGCTGCATTTTGCCCACAGTTCCTTCAAACGGCATCCATATCGCCTACGACGAGTTTGGCAACCCGGATGCACCGGCAGTTATCCTTATTATGGGGCTCTATTGCCAGCTAATTGACTGGCCAGAACCCTTTTGCCGGAAGATTGCCGATGCAGGTTACCGAGTGATTCGATTCGATAATCGTGATATTGGCTTGTCGTCTCACCTTGATCATCTATCACCCCCCAGCCTGGTTGCATATGGTTTGAGCATGGCTTGGGGCATGCCAGTTCCAGCGCCCTATGATCTGGATGATATGGCCGATGATGTGCTTGGCTTAATGAGTGCCTTGGACATTGATCAGGCTCATGTTGTGGGTTTTTCCATGGGGGGAATAATTGCCCAACTACTAGCGTCAGAGAAACCAGAAAAGATACGCTCACTTTGCTGCCTGAGTTCCACCACAGGAAATCCCTGGCTTCCACTCCCTCATTGGCGGGTGCTGCAGCTGGTCACAAATCCTGCCTATATTTTTAGCGAGTCAGGCTATCAGCAAAAGCTGGAGTTGATGCGTTTGCTAACAAGCCCGGCCTACCCGCAATCGGATAGAGAACTGGAAAGCTGGATATCAGTAAGGGAACGCAGGTCGCCGGATTCACAAGGGCTTTCACGACAGCTGGCTGCGTCACTGAAGACAGGTAATATTTCCAATCGGTTGAAAAATGTCCATGTTCCTACGCTGGTTTTACATGGCGATAGTGACCTGTTGGTTCCCTATGCTTGTGGGCAGGACATTGCTAATAAAATCGACGGAGCCCAATTTGAATTAATCCAGGGGTGGGGACATGATTTCCCAGAGCAACTGGCAAAGCCCTTGGCCGAGAAAATTCTTAACCACCTGAGTGAGACAGACTCTCAGGATAATTAGTCGTTAATAACCCCGGCATCAGGGTTTTCGTAAGTATTCAGATCAAATCGGTTTTCACTCTTGGCGACAATGGTACTTACAGCGGCGTCACCAGTCACATTCACCGCCGTACGCAACATATCCAGTATGCGGTCGACACCCAGGATCAGGCCGATTCCCTCGACGGGCAAATTTACTTCATTGAAGACCATGGTAAGCATAACCAGGCCAACGCTGGGGACAGCTGCTGTACCAATCGAGGCAAGAACGGCCATCAGAATCACCATTAAATAATCCATAGCACCGAGGTCGACGCCATAGACATTGGCGATGAATACCGTGGCCACACCCTGCATCATTGCCGTGCCATCCATGTTGATTGTGGCGCCAAGGGGCACTGTGAACGAGGCAATGGAATTATTTACACCTAGTCGCTCCTCAACGGTTCGAAGCGTCACTGGAATAGTCGCAGCAGAACTGGCTGTACTAAAGGCAAATGTTTGCGCGGTACGGAGTTTTTTGAGGAAGGTTATTGGGCTAAGGCCGGTAAGGATCTTAAGAATAAAGCTGTAACTAACAAAGGCATGAAAGAGAAGAGCCGCTACCAGTACCAGCGCATAACCAAGTAGTTCTTTTAGAAGATCAAGACCAAGCTCCGAAACGGCTTTGGCAATCAGACAAAAAACCGCATAGGGCGCAAAATGCATTACCAGATTAACCATTTTCATCATGACCAGATTCAGTTGCTCAATCAGTTTCACGGTATCCGGGGATTCTTTGGCAACAGCCAGCAAGCTGACGCCAAAAATGATGGCAAAGAAGATAATTGCCAGCATGTCGCCGTTAGCCATAGCCGCTATGGGATTGCTGGGAATGATATTTATCAAAACTTCGGAGACAGGTGGGGCACTGTTTCCCGCAAAGTCACTGGTAGTAGTTAGTGACATCCCTTCCCCAATTGAAAAGGAAGAGGCAAGCAATAGTGCTGTAGCTATAGCTATAGCAGTGGTGCAGAGATAGAGCACCAATGCTTTTATGCCGACACGACCAAGTAAATGTATGTCGCCAATACCCAAAATTCCGGGAATGATGGAGAAAAGTACCAGTGGGACAACCAGCATTTTCAAGGCATTTACAAAAAGGGCTCCAATGGTATGAAACATGCCCCCAATAAGGTAATCACTGACCAGTGCATTGTTATGCGCGAGCCCGGAAATATTAAGTAGTAATCCGGTCGCCATGCCCAAAGCCAGGGCAATGAGCACTTTTTGGGTGAGATTTTTATGAGTCATACGAACTTTGTTGAGCAAACGTTGATTTATTTGCAGTATACCCGGTATAAAGATTCCTCATAATTTCATACTTTCCGTTCAATATCCCAGTTTGAGTATTCGTTGTAACGTTTTGAACATGTCCGCTTTCCAATTATCTATGCTTCGTTTATCCAGAATTGCTCCCGGCTTGGTGTTTTTTGTTTTATTTGGCTGCTCCAGTTCTCCAAAGGTCGTGGATGATTGGCCAGCAGAGGTCCCCCCCAAAGATCTATTTATCCAGAGCTATGAGAACGATGCAGACAATCAAGAAGTGCAATCCAGGGAAGACTACCTAGTCTGGATTAAGCGTTTCTATCAGGGTTGGGTGGTATACAGCCATGGTTGGTTAAAGGTATCGCAGGATCTCTTGGAAGAATTACCCATGGATCAGAGAGAAGAGGCACGCAGTCAAATCGCAGAAATAGGGCTTGAGATAGCGCGCGAATGGGCCAAGGAAAAGCAGGACCGCTACATTTTCACCAACATGGTGGTGGTCTGGAGTGAGGGGCTTCTGGAGGCGTTAAATCGAGGA
>Ga0255769_10006507_pt1 | contig 10578 bp, 11 predicted proteins | sample 041ome_9_FD_179637 | JGI IMG/M metagenome (GOLD analysis project Ga0255769, IMG submission 179637) | Coastal salt marsh microbial communities from the Groves Creek Marsh, Skidaway Island, Georgia - 041413US metaG (version 2) | ecosystem: Environmental > Aquatic > Marine > Intertidal zone > Salt... | reverse complement strand
GAAGTAGATAAAAAAGGTTATCTAGAAGATAGAAGGCCTAACGCTAATGGCGATCCTTATGTGATTGCTATGTTAATGATTGATACTGTTTGTTCAGCAGCTTCTAGCTAGAAGTTGCTGATGCAACAATTTCTTCGATCTTTTTAATAAATTGGTCTAAGTTCTTATTAAACGAGTCTAGAGCTGCAGCCCTTTGCTCTCCTGTATCAGAAGATTCAAGACCGGCTAGTAGTTCAACAGTGTCTTCGTAAATTAGATTAACAAGAGTTTTTAACTCTTCATGGCTTGTAACCAAGTTTGCAAATTCATTTGGTGGCCCAGGCTCAGAGACGGTTACCACAAATTGTTCCGCTGTTGAAATATTTACATTAAACTCATCTTTTGCTTCTTGGTAAGTAACAGTTTTATTGTCCCAATTGTCATTTGCTTCCAAAACATCTTTACCAAGCTCAGTTGCTTGAATCTTCTCTGCTGTTAATTCTTCAAGATAAGCAACGTAATTATCAGGAAGTGTGGTCGTTGTAGTGGTAGTAGAGGTATCTTCAGTGCTTGTTTCTTCTACGACTGTTTCCACAGGAGTTTCTTCAGCAACTATGTCCAGATTGTTGTTTGTTGCAACTCTATTAATGAAAGTATATGTTGTTGCAATCATACCAATCAATACAAGTGGAAGTACTATTCTTCCTGGTTTAGGATCTGGATTAAAGGTTTCCATAGCTATATTGTATCAAACTTATTTAATATATCGCTATTAATGATATTCCAATCCCCATCCTCCTCCTTACTAAGAGTTAAAAAACCAGGACCTGTGAATATAGATTCAACACCATCTATCTCAATTAATTGTTTTGCAATACCACCAACTTCTTGACTCTCTTTATTAATGTAAATTGCTATTTCATAGTCATGATCAACTAATACTTTTTTAGCGTTAGGATTTGGTGTATCTATTAATTCCATATTTAAATAATATTTTAATATAAAAACAGTTAATATGTCTGTATGCAATATGATGTTAGTAAACTAACAAAAAACAATATATCTATAAATCGTAGTAAGATTATTTCTGTTTTAGGGCTATATTGTTTTGTTCTGGGCACATCATTATTAGGCTTCTCAATTTATTTGTTTTTAGAATCATCAGGAATAGTCAACGAAGCACTTATAAGCTGGAGCGGACAGGGGCTCTTTTGGTCATTTATTACACTATTTGTTTCTATTTTTATATTATTTATTCCTGTTGAATTTTTTAATGAGTATTTTATAGAAAACAGATCTTTTAGAAATTTACTGACAAATGTAGTTTCGGTAATATTTGTTTCATTATTTTTTCTAGTCTTGTTTCAAATTTTACTAAGAAATCAAAATGTATTTGTGAATGAATATCTTGTAATTGCTAGGGCTGTTTCATTTTCGGGGTTTATAACAATTCCATTAGTGTTATTTTTATTTCATAATTTTGGAAAAAATTTGAGCTTTATAAATAATTACTCATACAGCTTGATACTTATAATCTGGATTATTTCTACTCAAATATTTTTATAACTTACATTTTATTTACAGGAGTCATTCCTAAACACAACATTACATTATGACTGGTTGTCAAAAATAAATTTGTAATATACATTTTTGAAGATAGATGGTCAGCATCATTGATTTCTAATATTTTTTCGTTTTCATAAAATTGATTAAATAAATTAGAGATTTCATACAGATAGTTTGCAAGGTGATGAGGTTCGTTGAGTGAAGCTGATTGTTCTAAAAAGTAACCAAACAAATACAATTTTGAAAGCAGTTCCTTATCCACGTCGTTAAGAATTAAGTTATTTAGATTATTGTTCTTTGTTTCAATATTTTCCAAAAGCTTCCTTGCTCTGACTTGTGAGTATTGAACATAAACACCTGTTTTTCCATTTACATTGGTAAATTTTTCTAATTCGAATTTATAGTCTGTTTTTCTATTAGTAATTAAATCACTATAGGTTAGAACGGAATTAGTTAATTCTGAAATTATAGAATCATCTAAAGCAGTATTAATTTTTTTTATATAGTCATACGTTTCTTTAAACAATTCACTAAGAGGCTTTGTGCCACCGTCCCTAGTTTTAAAAGGATTTCCATCACTATCATTTAAAGTTCCATAGGAAATATGTTTATGTTCTAGATTATTAAATTCAAAAAACTTAATTGAACTAAATAATTGTTTAAAGTGAAGTGATTGGCGGTTGTCGACAATATAGAAAGCTTTATCGTACCCTATGTTTTTCTGTCTAAATAAAATAGTCGCTAAATCTGTAGTTATGTATAGGTATGATCCATCCGATTTAGTAATTAAGATTTTTGGATCTGTATCTTCCGCACTAATCAATGCTCCACTGTCATAAATAATTTTTTCATTTTTTAACAATTCCTCTATCATTTCTGGAATTAAATTATTCACATCACTTTCGCCTAACCAGTAATCAAAACTGTGGCCAAGTATTTTAAAATTTTCTTCGAGGCTTTTTATAGAGATATCTTTAATGGACTTCCACATTTGTAGTAGTTGTTGATCCTTATTATTTAGAAGCTTATTAATTTCTTGAGCACGAGTTTTGAATTCTTTGTTTTGTTTATATTCCTCACTTGCTTTTGGGTAAATTATTTCTAATTGGCTTGAGTCTAAGCTTTGCATCTTTATATCTTTTTTTTCTAAGTAGGCAATTATTTGAGCTATTGGCATACCCCAGTCTCCAAGATGTATATCGCTTACTACCTGATTGCCAATTAATGAATGAATATTGTATAAACTTCTTCCTATATTTAAAGTGCGCATATGTCCAACATGCAATGGTTTGCCAATATTTGGCCCACCGTAATCAAAAATAATTTTACTATTCTGATCATGTTCAAAATCACTTTGTGTATTTGTTACATTTTTCATGAGATAAATATGGTTAAGGCTTAAGTTGAGAAACCCCATGTCATTTTTTTCTACAGGTAGGAAAATATTTGATGAATTGATTGTTTCTATTATGTTTTCTTGTAGTTCATGAAAGTAGTCCGATTTGTTGAATTTCACTAAATTATTAATTTGTAAATCATATCCAGCAATTTTTGACACGCTAAACTGTATTTTTTCGTCTAACTCATATTTTTTAAATTCCTCTGATAGAGAATTAGTTAAATTATTAAAAACATTATTCATATAGCTTTTTCTTATCTTTATTTTACTGTTTATCTACGAAAGAATACTTGTCTCAAAAAGTAAAGAACAAACAAGGTGTTGTCAATTAAATATCTTTTGTAAAGTCTCTTTGGGTCTTGAACTAATCTCAGTACCCATTCAAGTCCCAAATTAGCAATCCACTCAGGAGCTTTCTTTTTTGTTCCTGCTACCCATTCAAAAACTGCTCCTATTCCTACAAAATTAACAGAGATATCAATTTCGTTACAAAGTGTATCTATGAACAATTCTTGTTTGGGAAACCCTAGCGATACCCATATTATTTCCGAATCAACACTCAATATCTCTTCTTTATGTTTTTTAATCAGATCATCAGCACTCATGAAGTCTGGACATAAATAACCAGCAATTTGTATGTTGGGAAATTTTTGAGTTAATTTATCAATCATTAATTGTGTAACTTCATCATTATTGCCAAAAAAATAATGTCTAGTGCCTTGGCTTAATCCACTTTCGATTGTTTGTAAAAAAACTTTGTATCCATCAACTCTTGAAAATTTTTGTTTAGTTAAAAAAGAAAGTGCTTTTGCAACAGGGAAACCATCAGGTGCTTTTATTGTAAAGTTGTTTATTGAGTTTCTGATCTCAACATTGCGAACACTCCTAACTAGTGTATTTGCATTACAAATCGCTACTCGGTTTCTTGTTGAAGTATTAAGTATCTCTGAGACTTGTCTTATATTTGTCTCGCTTATGTTTGTTTGAAGTACCTTAGTAGTTTTCATTCTTGCAACTATTATATAAGTATAAATTTAGATAAATAAGAAAATCTTGCGCCTGTGGCTCAACTGGATAGAGCATCTGACTTCGGATCAGAGGGTTGGGGGTTCGAGTCCCTCCAGGCGTGCTATATGGCCTAATAATTTATCTACTCTGGATTTGTAAGAATAATTTGTGATTTCTTCGTTATAAACAAATTTACTTTTACTCACACTGATTAAATTTTTTATAAAATCTTCTTTGTCACCATACTTGTAAAAATATAAATTATTAAAACTAGGAAGTTTTTTATGTGCAGGAAAGTCCACTGCTAAAACTTTCAAACCGCCTCTTATATATTCAAAATATTTAATTGGAGAAGTGTGTAATTGTGAGTGCAGGTTTGGTGAATTAATGAGAATACCAATTTCAGAATTTTGAATTTCCTTGACTGTATTTTTATGTGAAAGTCTTCCTAAAATTTCAATATTTGTTTCTAAGACATTTTGTTTAATTCTTTTTGCTACACTATCAGGTCCACCAACAATTTTCAATTTATATTTATTGAGCCTAGCGTCTTTAAATGCTTCTATTATAAAATCAAGATTACGTTCCTCTTCAAAACGTGTTAAATTTCCAGCAAATATAACGCTGTTATCTAATTTTGATATTTGGCAATCTTCAAAATACTTTTCTTCAAAACTGCTATTTAAAATAATCGAATTATTTTTGATATTTTTAGATAGATTAAAAGAGTTCATCAATTCCTTATTTGTAAAAATCACAATAATATTATTTTTATTTCTTATTTTATAAAATAACAAATTATCAATTTTTGAAAACTTATGGCACTCGTAGATGATTTTATTTTTGTAATTTGATAAAAAATATGAAACCCAGTGTGTTCGTGTCATTATGACTGTATCACTTTCAACCTTACGCATTGTTTTAAATACTATGAACATTGACCATAAAAAAGAACTTATTAAAAAACTTAATTTATTTTTAGTAGAACCAAATTTTCCAAAAGGTAGATAGTGTTTATGCTTACGAATTATGAATTTTTCATCTACATTATAAAAATTAAAAATATTCTCTTTACTTAGATTTGATTTATCTCTATCAGGAAAAATTAGTTCCGTCTCAATATTGTTTATTACAAATTGCTCAAGCATCCTAATTGTTTGAAGTGTATTTGCCTTAATATTTGGAAAAACTTGATATGTGATATAGATTAATTTATTCATGATTTTTATTTATGTTCATAGAGTGAAGAACAATTACAAACAAGATAAGGTTTGGAAGATAAAACAACGAATCGCTCTTAATAAAATTTAAAAGAAAGTAAAGAATTAAAAACTTATGAGATAAATTTATCCCTCCATCTAGTATTTTGTTGTATATAAATATAGACAATATCAGTAAGCCAAAAATTCCAAAGAATAGAAGATAGTTCAAAATTGAAGAATGGGGTAAAAACAAACCATAATTAAATTTTGTAGGATGATCAAAATAATATTGTGTAAATTGTTGTGGTCCGTATCCAAAGAGTAATTCAAAAGTATCCGGATTATATTTTGAAAGAAAAATACCCCACTTCTCAGCTCTGTTTATAAAATATGAACCAATATTTATAATCGAAATAATGTCTGGCAAATTCTCAATATTGGTATAGGTATATTTTTCTAGTGAATATCTTAGAGAGCTAGATAAGTTAGAATTTTGTTTTGGTATTTCAAGAATATATTGATAGTTTGCTTGTTTTGCTTGATCCCAACCATACTGATTTGTTTCTTGATTATAGTCAATTTCTGAGGCAGATACTGCTTCATATAATATTCTATTACTAAGGTTGTCATATGAAAATTCTTGAAAAATGACAAAGTAAGAAACAGATGCACCAAGCAGAAATAAAAATGAAAAAATAAAAAGTAATTTTATACCACTAAATTTTTTGCAAATGATGAAGGAAACAATAAGAAGAATTGATGATGATAATGCAGCAAAATTATTAGATCTAATTAAACCAAAAAAAATAATAAAAAGACCTAAATAGTCAATTAAATTTAATTTTGTATTTTTTTCAAAAGTAATAAAAAAGACAAATAACAAAATAAATGCAAAAAACTCTCCCATTCCCTCAGCACTTGGAGCAATTCCACGCCAAGTATTCCCACTTATACTCTCTATTGAACGCATGCCAAATTTATTCAAACCAAGAAAATAAAAAGAAAAATAGTTAATAAGCTTGCTTATTGCTGCCAAGTTGCCAATTATAAAAATAAAACTTCCTGAAATAATTAAATTTCTTTTGAATATATCTAAGTTAAAAGATTCTTTGCATTCATTGATTAGAAAAATAATTCCGTTAATTAAAAAATAGAACATTAGAGCCCAATAAATTAATGAAACAGTAGATTGCGATGAATTAACAAAGCCTCTTAGTTTATCTACATCAAAATTAATATCTTTTTGATTTAAATTAAATATCCAAAATACAGAAAATATTATATATATCAATGTCAATTTTTTGTTCACTCCTTTATTAACAACAGAGTGAAAGCCAATTAAGGTCAAAATTATTAGATATATGTTTAAATTTAATCCAGTGTATGTGCCGTAAAAAAGAAAGATAAAAGGAGAGTAATTTATAAGGTTATTCATTCGTGGCTCTAAAAGATAAATCGCAGTATATGAAAGAAGAGCTATTGCTAGTAAATAAATGTATAAATAGTAATTTTGATAATAGAAACTTCCATTAAATTCTCTACTTATAATTTCTGCGTCAAAATCTCTGGAAAAAGATTTATAGAACTCTTTTTCACCTATAAGGTGAACATAAAATAAGGCGGTATTTATAAAAATTAGTATATATTTTTTGCTAAATTGTTTTTCTTTAATTTTTGGTATAAAAGAAAATAAAATTAACCAAAAAAGACTTTGAACTAATATATCAGTGCTCAAATTTGTTGATAGCCAAATTCTTATTTTTTCTTCTTCAAAAAGATCGGGTTGATTTTCGACAGGTTTTGGGGGTATATATTCGAACCAACTATTCTTACCAAAACACTCTACTGAACCTGAAGGATCATTACGAAACTCTATTTTTATGTTTGCAGATTCAGTTTCTAATAAGTCAAAAATTGTATAATTACACAAATTTTCCTGGTAGAAATTTGAACTCTCAGGACTTAGGGTAGCCAACTCTTTTTCAGAACTATTAAGAAACCCCATAGATAATAAAATTAAAAAAAGTAAAAAAATTATTTTTAAAGTGTTAAGTTTCAGCATATTAATTTATTTAAATCCTTTTCAAGAAATTATATTTTGTTTGTAAAAATCCAATAGCTACAGATACAGCAACTAGAACAAAGAAAAGAATTTGTTCACCATTTGTAAAGTCAGAAACATTATTAGTCCAACCCCCATTAACATAGTTTGCACATTCAAGCCAGGAATTAACATTCACTACATTTCCATCAAAATCAAACAGTTGTAAAGTTTCAAAATTTGGATCATTTTCAAAAACAAAATTAGGATTATTCCCTATGGCTTCAAAGTCAGGTACTAATTCAGATTCGCCACAGATGATTGTTGTTTTTTTATGCACATTACAATTTTATATTAAAAATAATTACTACTTGCTTTATTTTAATTATTAATAAGGACCGCTTTAGATAAAATTAACATATGAATGGTGACCCAGGTTATTTTGGACCACAATCAATGATGTGGAAGGTTAATAAGGAAATCACTGTACTGTTTGGTGGTGCAAGAGCATTACTAATGCATGCTGCCCACCCCTTAATAGCGGCTGGTGCTAGGCAAACATCTTTTTACCAAAGAGATCCCTGGAAGAGATTAATAAGAACATTATCTCTACAAAATTCAGTAACATTTGGTACCAAATCCGAAGCTAATGAAAGCGCACACAGAATTAATAAGCTACACGAAGTTATCAAAGGTGAAGATGAAGTAACGGGAGGATACTATGATGCCTTAGATCACGAGCAACTTTTATGGGTTCACGCATGTTTACAAATCTCTTCAATTTATTTTTATGAAAAAACTGTGAAAAAGCTGTCAGATGAAGATAAAGATAAATATCATGAAGAAAACTCACTTGCTGCTGAAATGGTTTTAGTTGATAGAGGACTGATGCCTAAAACTCATAAAGAATTAAAAGAGTGGGTAATTCAAAAATCCAGAGAAAATAATTATTTAGTTAAAACAGATGTAGCAATGGATGTTTTTGACATTATAGGTGGCGGTCCGGTACCAAAACATATCAAACCAATTTGGCCATTTATATCATTTACAGCTTTTAATACTCTACCAAAAGAGTTTAAAGATTTATACGGTATTAAAAACTCAAACTTTAAAACTTTTTTAGTAAACTTCAATCTTTTATTATTGAAATTTACGAGACCTTTTCTTCCACCTTTCTTTCGCCTCATAGCTCCTGCTAGGTGGGCAAAGCAGAGAATTACTAAGACCCCCAACTTAAAATTTAGTGACAAAGCAAAATACTAAGCAATATAATAAGCAATATGAATGATGAGCAAGAGTGGAAAAATATATCTAGTGATATTGCTGATGTTGCAAAAAAAATAAAATCTAGAATTGATGAAGAAGACTTAGTCGAAGACTTAAAAAATACCTTTAAATCTACAATTGACAACACTTCTCAACTTATAAACAACATAATTAAGACAGTAGAATCTACTGTTACAGATGAAGATATTAAAAAGGAAACAAAAGAAATTGTTAATAATATAAATTCTGAGCTTAAAACTTTGTTAAACGAAACAAAAAATAAAATTTCCAATAATTTAAATATAGATTCGTTCTTAGAGGAAGAGTAAACATTCTATTCTGTATAAAGAATATTAATGTTTATAATGTTCTTTATTATTAAATTACTGGGTCGGTAGCTCAATCGGCAGAGCAGGAGCCTTTTAAGCTCAAGGTCGTGGGTTCGATTCCCACCCGACCCACTATTATTTACCAGAAATTTTTGATTTAAAAAGACTAAATGGTGTTCTTAAAACAATTTTTAAGTCCAACATCAAGTTCCAATTTTCAATGTATTCAAGATCGTACTTGAACCATGTTTCAAAGTCTGAAGTATTTCTCTCATTAATTTGTAAAAGCCCCGTAATACCGGGTAGCACATTTAATCTTCTAAGATAGTGCTCATCGAAGTAATAATTATCTTCAGGGAAAAGTGGTCTTGGACCCACTAAAGACATAGTTCCATTGAAAACATTTATAAACTGAGGTATTTCATCAATACTAAATTTTCTTAAAAATTTAGCCCCTTTAATAAATCTTGGGTCATCATCAATTTTAAATAATGGACCGCTTCTTTGATTTAATTCTTTTAAGTCTCCCCTTTTTTCATGGGAAGAGGCATGCATTGTCCTTAATTTATACATATAAAATTCTTTGCCATGAAGGCCAATTCTTTTTTGTTTAATAATTGAAGGATTTCCGGCAACAGACATAACAAATAAATTAGATACCAAAAAAACTACCCCGAGTATAGGAAGCAAAATTATTGAAATTGTGATATCCATAACTCTTTTTAGAATATAGCGTGACCCAAATTGAATATCGTTATTTATATAAAATAAATTGTTATTAGATAGTCTATTTGTTCTGTAAATAAATATTGAATTGAATTTAAAATCTAATTCAGAAATTAATAAGATTTTTTTATTTAAATTTAAAAGATAAGTTTCAAATTCTTTTGAAAAATGTTTTGTTTCTTCTAGAACAATAACAACAAGGCTAACTTCATTTACCTTGTTTTCGTCTTCTATTAGCTTTTTTATCTCTTTAGTGTTTGAAATATTGTTATGGTTTTTTAAATTATTTCTATACTTTAATAATCTCAATTCTCTAAAGATAGAGTCTTTTTCTAGATTGAAAGAAATAAAGTTTTCTTTTGAAGGATTTCTACCTAATAGTCTTGAAATTGTTTCTGTGTTTCTAAAACCAACCAAAATTAAAGGAACTATGAAAGTAAAAATTACCAAATAGCCTCTTGAAACCGCTGTAAACCTAAAAATCTGTAAAAAGCTAAGGTATGAAGCAGTCCATATAAGATAGATTGGTAAAAACTCATCAAAAAATCCTTTATTAGTTGTCAAGACTAGGTCATTTGAATAACTATAAAAATCAGTACTATAAAGAATTATCAAGAATGCAAAAACAAAAAGTGCCAAAAAAACGTCGATTTTAACAAAATTGTAAGGAATAAATTCGTAAAACCTAGCTCTGTCTTCAAGTAAGTTTCTAATTATTATGTCATAACCACTTGTATATTCACCAATTAAAAATTTATCAAAATACCAAATTGTAATAAATGTCACCAAGGATTGTAGTAATAAAAACCGTAGTAAATATTTTGATAAATTAATTAAACCCATGATGTCAATATTAATAGTTGAATATATATTTAAAATATATATTTATAAATTGGAAATTTACTAATTTATTAGCAAATAAATGTATTATCATTAATTAAATCAATGGGGGCGTGGTGAAGTCTGGAGTTCACGCCTGCCTGTCACGCAGGAGGTCGCGGGTTCGAATCCCGTCGTCCCCGCCAATTGGCCAGATAGCTCAGTCGGTAGAGCACTTGTCTG
>Ga0255769_10006497_pt1 | contig 10585 bp, 8 predicted proteins | sample 041ome_9_FD_179637 | JGI IMG/M metagenome (GOLD analysis project Ga0255769, IMG submission 179637) | Coastal salt marsh microbial communities from the Groves Creek Marsh, Skidaway Island, Georgia - 041413US metaG (version 2) | ecosystem: Environmental > Aquatic > Marine > Intertidal zone > Salt... | reverse complement strand
CTTTAGAATTAAAGAAATACCTAAACCAGCAGGTTACTTTAGAGGAAAATCAGGTTCTTTTACCATCCCAAAATCCAGTTTGGAAAGAGGGACAGTAGAAGCACGGCTTGAAGACTTTGATTTTGATTTGCCTTTAGAAACCAAATCCTTCCGTTTTCGAGCTCCTGGACAACCCAGTATCGTTGTCAATGGAAATCAGCTAGACAGCAAAGCGAAATCGATGTTGAGCCGAATAAAAAATGGTCAAACTGTAATTATTTCTGATATTGAAGTAATAATTCCATCAAATCCAAGTTATAAACTTGGACAAACCTCACCCATATCGATTACAGTTAACTAATATATTGTACTCATGAAGAATACGTTATCTACAGTTTTATCTCTTGTACTACTAGGTCTGAATACAGTTCTGGCTCAGACCAATCTGTTGAATGCCAAAGTTCCTCAAGAAGTGGGCGTTTTGAATGAGCAACAAATTTCGGCCAATCAAGTAGCTCCCATAGAATATGGATATGTAGATGACCGTGATATCATTTGGGCAAAAACTATTTGGGAGATCATAGACTTGGATGAGAGAATCAACTTTCCCTACTACTACCCGACCAAAAATAACGGATACTTATCTCGTGATCGTCAGTCCTTGTTTAGAGTGCTGATGGACAATATTGAAGCTGGAAACATTACTGAAGTTTATGCTACTGATTACTTTAACCAAAAACTTTCCTTTGAAGATTTGAAGCCCATATTAGAGTACAGTGTTTTGACCGAAGATGGGAGAACAAAAGCAAATTCTGGGGAAGAGGTAACAGAGAATGATTACGATACCTATATCGTTGATTCCTTTAAAGTAGTCCAATATTTCATTAAGGGAACATGGTATTTTGATAAAAGATTGGGAGAACTTAGGTACCGCTTACTTGGAATTGCACCAGGTGCACCAGATGTGTCCACCTTGGCAGACGCTTCTGCGGAAAAGGTTATAATACCTCTTTTTTGGATCTGGTTCCCAGATGCTCGAGAAACCTTAAATAAGCAAAGCGTATTCAATTCCAAAAATTCTTCACAGCCTGTTACTTTTGACATGATGCTAAATTCTAGAAGGTTCAATTCTATTATTTATAAAGAGGAAAATGTGTACGAAGACCGAGAGGTGAAAGAATATATTTACGAAGATGCTTTACGTCAACTTTTAGAATCTGAACGAATCAAATCTTTGATTCGAGATTTTGAACAGGATATGTGGAACAATTAAATTCATAACAAATCATTGGAGAGCGCTAGGGGAAACACTAGCGCTTTTTTTATTCTATTTTTACCAGAATGAAATATGCTATAATTGTTGGGTTTGGACTAGCAGGCTTTCACTTGGCCCGCCAGTTACAAAAACAAGGAAAAGAATTCGTAATCATTTCAGATCGAGCCAAAGGTGCAAGCAGAAACGCTGGGGGTGTATTAAATCCCACCATTTTAAAACGCTATACCTTAGCTTGGAATGGGGTTGCGTTTTTTGATCACGCACTGCCCACCTATAGGAATTTTGAAGAGGAGTTTGATACCACTATTTTTCAAGACATTCCAATTCTTCATTATTTTAGCCAACTTTCAGATCATAATAATTGGTCTGTTGCAGCACATTCGAAGGGGTTAAATCAGTTTCTTTTACCTCCTATCTTGCAATCCAATCGAGAGTGTATTCAGGGAGATTTGGGTTATGCGAAGCTACATAATGTGGGTAAATTGGAAATACAAAAGATGCTAGACCTCTATAGTCAATACTTGACTGCTGAAAATCTTCTTCAGGAGTCTTTTGAATACAGCCAGTTGAAGTTGCATCCAGATAAAGTAGTTTATCAAGGGATAGAAGCAAAAAATATTGTTTTTTGTGAGGGTTTCGGATTAAAGAAAAATCCTTGGTTTTCTTATTTGCCTTTAACCGGATCTAAAGGAGAATTTCTTCATATCCGAACCGACAAGTTGTCTTCCAATGAAATAATTAAAGCAGGATTATTTATTGTGCCAATTTCAAAAGACCTGTATTGGGTAGGGGCAACGTTTTCAAGAGACGACAAAACGACCCAACCTACCAATAAGGGTAAGGAATGGATTTTAATCAAGTTAAAAAAGATATTAAAAGGTTCTTTTGAGGTGGTAGATCACGGTGCCGCAATTCGACCTACGGTTCAAGACAGGCGTCCTCTTTTAGGGGTCCATCCGCAGTATAAACAGTTGTATGTATTCAACGGTCTAGGAACCCGAGGGGTCTTAATGGGGCCTTTGCTAGCCACGTGGTTATTTCAATTTATGGAGCATCAAAAAGAATTTCCTCCTGAGGTAGGGATTGACCGTTTTGAAACTTATTTTAGCAATCCAAAAACACAATATGTTTAACGCGCATAACATCAGCGTAAGTTTTGGAGGAGAAACCCTTTTTGATTCAATTTCCTTTCGTTTGGGCAAAGGAGATCGGGTAGGGTTAATCGGGAAAAACGGTGCTGGTAAATCTACACTTCTAAAGTTAATGGCACGTGAAAATAAGCCAACTTCAGGAACTTTTGCGTTAGAAAAAAATGTAAAAATTGGGTATTTACCCCAAGATTTAGATTTTAACCATGGCCTTACAGTTTTAGAGGAAGCGTACTTAGCTTTTGAGGAAATAAAAAAAGTAGAGGCCCGACAGGAAGAAATACATAAGATCATGGAGCAGACTCAAAATTTTGAAAGTCCTGCCTATATGGAAGTCTTAGATGAACTGACCCTGCTCAACAATCGCTATGAGATGATTGGGGGGTATCATTATCAAGCACAAACCGAAAAAATTCTTCTTGGCTTAGGTTTCACCATATCGGATTTAAACGCACCTACAAACACTTTTTCAGGAGGATGGAGGATGCGAATCGAACTAGCCAAAATCTTACTGAAGGACAATGATATCCTATTACTTGACGAACCTACTAACCACTTGGATATAGAGTCCATAATTTGGTTGGAACAGTTTCTTAAAAAATATAAAGGTGCATTGGTGATGGTTTCCCACGACCGTATGTTTTTAGATGAAGTGACAAATAGAACGATAGAGATTGTCCAACAGCGTGTTTTTGACTTTAAAAAACCCTACTCCAAATATATGGAGCTCAGAGAAGAGCTCCGTGCACAGCAGCAAGCTGCACAAAAAAATCAAGAAAAGCAGATTCAACAAACTGAAAAACTTATCGAACGTTTTCGAGCTAAAGCTTCTAAAGCAAGTATGGCCCAATCTCTGATTAAAAAGCTGGATAAGATGGATCGCATAGAAGTGGATCCGGAAGAAAACAAAAAAATAAAATTTGAATTTGCAATTTCACATCAACCGGGAAAAATTATTTTAGAGGCCGAAAATATTTCTAAATCTTTTGGAGATAAACACGTTTTGGAAGCTGTAAACCTTGAAATTGAAAGAGGAGAAAAGATTGCTTTTATAGGTCAAAATGGACAGGGAAAATCCACATTAGCTAAGATTTTGGTAGGAGAATTGGAAAGCAGTGGAGAAGTTCGGTTGGGACACAATGTTCAGGTGGGTTATTTTGCTCAAAATCAATCTGCTTATTTGGATGGAAAAAAGACTGTTTTAGAAGCAGCGGAAGACTCCGCTACTCCCGAAAACAGAACCAAGGTTCGAGATTTTCTAGGAGCTTTTCTTTTTCAGGGAGATGCTGTTGAAAAAAAAGTACACGTACTTTCAGGAGGAGAGCGGAATCGGTTGGCACTATGTAAATTATTGCTACAGCCATTCAATGTTTTGATAATGGACGAACCCACCAATCATTTAGATATTTTATCTAAAAATGTACTTAAAGAAGCACTTAAAAAATTTGAAGGTACTTTAATTCTAGTATCACACGATAGAGACTTTGTCCAAGGTCTATGTGCGAAGGTAGTGGCCTTTAAAGATCGAGAAGTAAAACCTTTTTTAGGAGATATCAATGCCTACCTAGAGTATCAAAAATTAAGTTCTTTGAAAGAGCTGGAGAAAAAATCTAAACCCCTTTCCGAGTCGAAACCTACGACAAAGGAAAATTCCTATTTAAAGCAGAAAGAACTCCGTGGAGCCCAGCAAAAAATAGTAAAACTTGAAAAGGGAATTGCACGATTGGAAAAAGAATTGAAAGAAATCGATTTCAACTTGGAAGTGGATTATGAAAAGACCATAAGTCAGCCTAATTTCTTTGACACCTATCAAGCAAAAAAAAAGGAACTGGAAGTTTTGTTAGAAGAATGGGAAGCCCTTCAGCTTTCACTCGAATAGCAAGGCTTAGGCTTCGATTAAATTTTCCACACTTTGAAGATAACGTTCTGCATCTAAGGCCGCCATACAACCTGTTCCAGCGGCAGTAACCGCTTGTCGATACTCTTTGTCTTGGACATCCCCAGAGGCAAAAACACCTGGAATATTTGTTGCTGTTGTTTTCCCTTTGGTTATCAGATAGCCAGCATCGTCCATATCCAATTGGCCTTTAAAAATATCCGTATTGGGTTTATGGCCAATGGCAATGAACAAACCAGTAATTTCAATTTCTTCGGTTTTACCCGTTTGGTTGTTTTTCATGCGGAGTCCCTCAACCACTTGCTCTCCTAAAACCTCATCAATTTCAGTATTGTACTTCAAATCAATATTGGGCGTGTTGGTTACTCGGTGTTGCATGGCTTTGGAAGCCCGCATTTGATCTTTACGAACCAACATCGTTACTTTAGCACATATCTTAGCAAGATAAGTTGCTTCTTCCGCAGCGGTGTCACCTCCGCCTACTATGGCAACGTCTTGACCTTTATAAAAAAAACCGTCGCATACAGCACAAGCTGAAACTCCACCTCCACGAAGTCGTTGTTCGCTAGGAAGCCCCAAATACTTGGCCGTTGCTCCTGTACTGATGATGATACTGCGTGCTTGGAGTTCCGTCCCGTCTTCTGTAAACGCTTTATGAATTCCTCCAGGTTCTTTTGAAAATTCAACTTTACTGATAAATCCCACTCGTACATCGGTTCCAAAGCGCTCTGCTTGTTGTTGTAATTGAACCATCATTGTAGGACCATCGATGCCCTCAGGATATCCAGGAAAATTATCAACTTCGGTTGTGGTGGTAAGTTGACCTCCTGGCTCCATACCTGTGTAGAGAACTGGTTTGAGATCAGCCCTTGCTGCGTAAATTGCTGCGGTGTAACCTGCTGGGCCACTCCCTATAATCAAAGTCTTTAGGATTTCCATATCACTTATATTTTGAACCAAATGTAAATCATATCTTTTAGTTGTATCTTGGTTTTTTGATAGATTTATCAATAATTTATTAAGTTAGTTATGAAAAAAATAATCTTTCTTTTTTGTTTTTATCTCATGGCTTGTGCCCCTTCCAATGAACCAACTGCGGCACAAATTATCCAAAAATCGATAACGGCTTATGGTTGGGATCAGCAAGAATTTAAAACCGTTTTTGATTTTAGAGATTATCAATACGAATTGATCAGAAAGCCAGGCTTTTATTCATATCAGCGCACTACCACAAAAAAGGGAATTACAATCCAAGATGTAATGACTTCTCAAAAAAAATTACAACGATTCCAAGACGGTTCGCCTATAGAACTTAAAGATAGTTTGATCCATGTATATTCCAATTCATTAAATTCTGTGATGTACTTTTTTCAACTTCCTAAACCACTCAAAGATCCAGCCGTTATTTCGGAATTTATCGGAACCACAACAATTTATGAGAAGTCCTATTGGACGCTAAAAGTTCGGTTTAACGAAGACGGAGGTGGTGAAGATTTTCAAGATGAATACCGTTATTGGATTGACCCAGACACAGGGTATATCCACTATCTCGCCTACAATTATCTTACAGATGGAGGAGGAGTGCGTTTTCGAAGGGCAAAAAATATTAGGAAAGAAAAAGGATTTGTTTTTCAAAATTACACCAATTACAAGCCTCACAAAAAATACACCGCTCTGGATTCTCTCCCTTTACTTTTTGAAATGGGAAAGCTAATTGAAATATCGCAAATCGAAAATAAGAATATTCAGGTTCTTTTACCCACAAAGTAAAAGAGGGTTACTCTGGAAGAGAAACCCTCTCAATTTAGAAACAAATATGTTATGCCGTTATTGATTTGTGTTCATCAATAACATACTTTTTGCAGGATGAGAAATCAGTAAAAACTTGTTCTTCGGGAATTAGTTTACCAATAATACCAATTGTTTTCATTAAATATTTTGGCTGTTTTTGTATACCCACAAAAATAACTTCAATATCCTTTTGAATTAAATCCATCAGTACATCTTCTAATGCAAAAAGTCCAGATTGATCGATATATGGGACTTTACTCATTCTGATAATTAGAATAGAAGCTGATTTTGGAATTTGATTTGAAATATTGACAAACTCTGTAGCAAATCCAAAAAATAAAGGACCACTAAGGTGTTTGATAAATACATTTTCTTTAAATGATGGGCTGAGTTTTTTTTCATCGTCCCACATTTTTTCTTTAGCTACGGTAGTAACTCGACTATCATCTGTGGACAAATCTCCCATTTTTTTCATAAAAAATAAAGATGCCATAACCAAACCTATTCCTACGGCATAAACAAGATTCCAAAATACCGAGAGCACTAATACTACAGCCATAATAACGACTTCTGTTCTTGGAATTTTAGAAAGTGCATTAAGCCCTTTGTAATCCATTACCCCAATTCCAACGGTCACCAAGATTCCTGCCAATACAGCTGCAGGAATTTTTGAAGCCATAGGGCTCAAAGCCAAAAGAATAATTAGCAATACTACAGAAGCAACCATTCCTGAAAGTTTTGTTTTTCCGCCCGATTGAATATTGACTACCGTACGAATGGTAGCTCCAGCTCCTGGAATTCCACCAAAAACAGCAGCAATAGAATTACCGATTCCTTGTCCAATTAACTCCTTGTTAGGCAGGTGACGAGTCTTAGTAAGGTTGTCTGCTACTACTGAGGTCAATAGAGAATCAATAGCTCCTAAAAGTGACAAAGTAAGGGCTGTCAAGATATAGGGAATGAGGCCTAGAAAATTAAAATCCGTAAAAAGAGTCCATTCAATCCTTGGAAACCCTTGTGGAATCTCTTGAATTGATCGATAATCAATTCCAAAACCAATGGCTATGGAAGACACGATAACTAGAGCCACTAATGTGCTAGGTATGGCAGTAGTTATTTTTTTAAAACCATAAATTATAATAATCGTACCCAGCGCTAAGAGCACCTCGATCCAATTGATTTTTCCAAGCGCTCTAGGAAGCGATTTAATGGTCCCTATAACTCCTGAGGCATCGTTTTTAGCTAGATTTTCGGCTTCCTCATAGATGGTAGCTTCATTGACTTCTCCAGCTCTTTTGATAGTTTCTTGAAAATCTTCTAGCACAAGAAGCCCTTCTTTGGATTCATCTATAAGAATATTTTCAAGAAGGTGTTCTTCTGCCAGAGGTTTAAACTGCTCTACAAATTCTCTGTCATTTTTCACCTCATAGCCCAAAACAGGAAGTATTTGTGTGATGAGAATGATCACTCCGATAGCAGTCATAAATCCTGATACTACTGGGTAAGGAATGTACTTGATATACTTTCCTACGCCTAACATACCTAATGCGATTTGGAAGATTCCGCTGAGTAAAAATACAGCCAAAATGTAAGGTAAAGCTTTCTCTATAGATCCGTTGTGGACACTTATAATAGTAGCAATAACTACCATACTCACCGCAGTCATTGGTGCGGTGGGTCCAGAAATTTGAGTAGGAGTACCCCCAAAAAGCGCTGCAAAAAAGCTTAAAAAAATAGCACCATATAACCCTGCACTGGGTCCTAGACCTGAACTTACCCCAAAGGCTAATGCCAGGGGTAGTGCGACAATTCCAGCGGTTAATCCGCCTAGAATATCTCCTTTAATATTTGTAAACATATTTTTTAAATTGAATAAAGTTTGATTACCCTGATGGTAAAATAAAGTTTTGAGTAAATCCTGAGAAAAAGTTATACTTCAGGAGGAGGGCTAGTATTTCGTGTATTAATTGAATTGTAGCTGTTGGGGTCAAAATAAATCTCACTAGAAGTGTTTTGATACTCTGTAGGAAAAGACATATCGGATAATGTTAATATTTTTTCCTCTCCCTCTCGTTCTTCCAAATCTCCATCTATTTCAGAATTTAAAAAAGAGATATTATCAAGAGACGAAATTGAAAAGTATAGACTGAGACTGGGTAAAAGAATAGTTATAGAAAAAGAAAAAATCAATAAGCCTATCAGGGTCTGTCTCATCTATCTGACAATTTCACTAAAGTTAGTTTATTTATATGAATCAAAAAAACAGCCAATAAAAAAACCATAAAACAAAAGAAATCTTAAATTTGAATTCGCAATAATTTTAATGATGATCGATCAAGAAAAAGTAAAGCTCCTTGATTATAAAGCTCCAGGGAGCTTCGAGGAAACCCGTTATGAAAAGCTACACAACGTGATCGTTGATAATCCTTCGGAGGGCTCCATAGCAATTGCACACTGCATCGCAAATTTAATTATAGAAAAACAGAAGAAGAAGCAACCTTGTGTCTTGGGTCTGGCAACAGGCTCTAGCCCTTTAAGTGTGTATAGAGAACTTGTACGTCTTCACAGAGAAGAAGGGTTGAGTTTCGAAAATGTAATTACTTTCAACTTGGACGAATACTATCCGATTGGAAAAGAAGATCTTCAGAGCTATAATTATTTTATGCGTGAAAACCTTTTCAAATTTGTAGATATAAAGCCAGAAAACATTAATATTCCTGATGGGGAAGTGGATCCAGATGAACTTCGATCATCTTGTATTGCTTACGAAAATAAAATCAAAAAGTTGGGAGGAATCGATCTTCAGATATTAGGAATCGGAAGAACTGGGCATATTGGTTTTAATGAGCCAGGATCACATTTAAATTCACAAACTCGGGCAATTACTCTGGATCATTTGACTCGATTTGATGCCAGTGCTACTTTCCAAGGAATTGAAAATGTTCCAAGAAAAGCAGTAACCATGGGTATTCAGACCATCTTAAAAGCCAAAAAAATTATTTTGATGGCATGGGGCACCTATAAAGCTGAAATTATTCAAAAGGCTATCGAAGGCCAGATATCAGAAATTATCCCAACAACCTATCTTCAGCTCCATAAAAACACAACCTTAATTCTAGATAAAGAATCATCTTCAGAATTAACTCGAATAAAAGCACCCTGGCTAGTTAGTAGTTGTAAATGGTCGCAAGATCTCAGAGCAAAAGCGATTACCTGGTTATGTGAAAAAACAGGCAAATCTATATTGAAATTGACGGATGAAGATTATAATCAAAACGGGATGTCCGATCTTTTGGCAGATTACGGCTCTGCATATGATTTGAATATAGAAGTCTTTAATCGTCTTCAGAATAGCATCACGGGATGGCCTGGAGGAAAACCCAATGCAGATGATGCTTATCGTCCTGAACGAGCAATGCCCGAGCGGAAACGCGTAATTATTTTTAGTCCCCACCCAGATGATGATGTCATCTCCATGGGAGGTACCTTTGACCGCCTTGTTTCTCAGGGACATGAGGTGCATATAGCCTATCAAACTTCGGGGAATATTGCTGTTTCTGATCACGATGCGCTTCGTTATCTCGAGGTTGCGTCAGATGTTTTGGACTCCGAAAAAAGTGAGGTTTTGTTGAATCTCAAAAAGGTATTTAAACGTTTGAATCCTCAACAACCTGCACCTAGAGAAATTTGTAATTTAAAAGGGAATATTAGAAAAAGAGAATCCTTAGCAGCAACTCGCTATTTTGGAATTCCGGACAAGCAAGTGCATTTTATGAATCTCCCTTTCTACGAAACAGGGTTGATTGCAAAAAATCCAATTTCTGAAAAAGATGTTGACTTAACCATCCAATTGATTGAATCAATCAAACCTCATCAAATCTATGCAGCAGGAGATTTGGCAGACCCACACGGGACTCATCGGGTGTGTTTGGATGTGATTTTTAAAGCGTTAGAACAACTCAAGCCAAAAATATTCATGAAAGATTGCTGGGTATGGCTTTACAGAGGGGCTTGGCACGAATGGGAAATTCACGAAATTGAAATGGCTGTTCCAATGAGCCCCGATCAGGTATTGCGAAAACGAAAAGCAATATTTTACCACCAGTCTCAAAAAGACGGGGTAATGTTCCAAGGAAATGATCATCGTGAATTTTGGGTACGTGCAGAAGAACGCAACGCTGCTACCGCAAAAAAATACAAAGCTATGGGGCTTTCTGATTACGAGGCAATGGAGGCTTTTAAGCGGTATTTTTACTAATCTGTAAAAAAATAAAAGCCGCTAAGCTACTGGACGTATCAAGGGAAAATAGACTTGATTAGCAAATTGTCAAAATAAAACAAACCCAAACCTAAGGCGAAAGGGTTTTAAAAAGTTTGGCAAATCAATTTATTTGTACTTTAGAGATTAATTTATCCAAAATGAAATATACTTTACATCAATTTTCCAAAGTCTTTTTTTTGATATTTACTTTTCAGTTTTCGGTAACTCATGCC
>Ga0255769_10006489_pt1 | contig 10594 bp, 9 predicted proteins | sample 041ome_9_FD_179637 | JGI IMG/M metagenome (GOLD analysis project Ga0255769, IMG submission 179637) | Coastal salt marsh microbial communities from the Groves Creek Marsh, Skidaway Island, Georgia - 041413US metaG (version 2) | ecosystem: Environmental > Aquatic > Marine > Intertidal zone > Salt... | reverse complement strand
CGCGCGCGGGACGCGGTCGCGCGCGCGCGGGCGCTGATGGCGCGCGGACGTTACGCGGAGGCGAAGGCGGCGCTGGACGGCGCGGCGGTGGGGCGAGACGACGACGACGACGACGACGACGACGACGCGACGTTCGCGCTCGCGGCGCTTCGCGCGGAACTGCCGTATCATTTGAACGATGCGCGCGGCTCGTTGGACGCGATGTGCGCGGTGCACGCGATGTGCGCGAGAGAGGCGCGGGAGGCGCGCGGGGCGGAGGCGCGAGAGGCGTGGCGGCGGAGACGCGACGCGGCGGCGAGGGGGGTGGCGAGACGACACATGTTGGGCGATGATCCGCGCGCCGCGCTCGTGTGGCTCGATGCGTTGGCGCGGAGCGAACCGGACGAACCGGCGCACTTTTCCGCGGCGGGACGCGCGCACTTGATGATGGGAGACTTAGAGGGCGCGCGGCTGTGTTTCGAGGCGGCGGAGAAGAAGACGGCGGCGCTCGGCGAGGCGGCGACGGAGGCGCAGCGCGGGCGCGTGTTGCGCGATCGCGGTGATTACTTTCTCACGGGGTTGAGGTTTCCCGAAGCCAGGACCGCGTTCGCGGCGGCGATGGCGAAGGGCGAGACGGACGTCGCGGCCAAGGTGAACTCGGCGGTGGCGGCGGTGTACGACGGCGATTTGAATTCTTCGCGCGCGCTTCTAGAGAGCGGTTTGGCGAACGTCGTGAACGCTGATGTGAATTCAAAGGCGCGCGCGTTCATCTCTCCGAGTGTGGTGAAAAACTTGAATAGCATATACGAGCTCACGGCGCGTTCGCCCGCCGAGGCCAAGCGCGCGATGAACGACTTCATCAAGCTCGTCGCGCCCGAGGACTTTGACGTCACGTGCATGGCGACCTAGCCCTCGCGTCTTAGCACATAGACAGCGCGCGCGCGGCTGCCGCGAATGACGTGTACACGTACGGTTTGTAATTAAAAAATGCGCTTTGCTAAGAAAAGTTATGTGTGTGTTCTACGGTGCTGACGTTAAACGTTTACGTTCAACGCCTTGGAGATGGCGAATGAAACCAAATACGCGGACGCCGCGGCGAGCGTACCGTTCAAGAGCATATACAGCGCGCTACTCGTGACGTTTTGATTCGTGAACTTCGCTTTGGCCGCGCCCAAAGCGGCCATCGTCAGCGCGGTGAGTCCGCACGCCGACCCGAAGAGCGCGTCCCCGTTCGCCCCTCCGATCGCTCGCCCGAAAACGTACGGCACGAGCGGAACGAAACCAAACAGCGCGAACGCGCAAAACGTCACCAGCCCATTCTTCGCCGGTGAATCCGTTTCATCCGGCGGCATTAACCCGAGCTCCTCGACCATCATCAAGTCCAAGAAGAAGTTTTTATACTTTGCCAAGCGCTCGATCACCATCGTCGCGTCCTCTTCGCTCACGCCGCGCGCCATGTAAAGCTCAATCATTTCTCGTTTCTCTCCCTCTGGATAGTTTTCTAATTCCCATTTCTCCCGCTTCTTTTCCGTCTTCGCGTAGTCGAGCTCCGCCTTGCTCGAAAGGTAATCTCCGAACCCCATGGATATACCGTCGGCCACGAGGTTGGCGAATCCCATCAAAAGCACGACTTCCGTGCTCAGCCCGCCACCCTTGCTCGCGGCGACGACGGCAAAGGTCGTGATGGTGCCGTCCAGTCCGCCGAAGACGAGAGATTTGACGTACTTGCCAGCCTCCCCCGCGTGACCGGCTTCTATTTCGCTGTCGTGCGCGGCGCGGCTTGCCGCCGCGTCGGCGCTCTCGAACGCATTCTTCGCCGCGTCGAGATCTCGAGTGGCCATCGTCGCTGAATTCCGCGCCGGCGTCGAGGAGTGACGCGCGAAGGGCGTCAAACGTCCTAGGAAAAAGTCGGACGGATGGATAGACGCGACCGCGTCGCCGGAATCGTCACGGCGACGGCGCCGAACGGTGCGACCGCGCGCTCGAACCGTCGTCATCATCATCCAATAAACGCGCCAGAGCGTCATCGCGATCGAGCGCGCCGAAACGCGCGACATTGGGAGTCGCGAACGCCGCGCCGCCGACGTCGGCGCCGCCGCCTCGACGGGCCGCGCGACGGGTCGGAGTCTCAATCGCGCCCTCGCTCGCGGTTTCCGACACCCGACGTCGCTGATGCACCAAAACCGAGGAACCCTCGCGCGCGATCGCGGACGGCGACGCGCGCCGAACGTTCGTGGACGCCCCGGTCGACGGCGGATCGACCGCCGACTTCTCGACGCGCGCGTCCGGCGTCGTCGCGTCGCGCGATCGAACCTCCCGCAACGCCACGGGAATGACGGCGTCTCCAAAACTCTCCCCTATCGCGCTCGACGGCGAACCGAAACACTTCAGCCATCCTCCGCGTCGTTGTTTTGCGCCCTCGACCGTTCCCGCGTCTCGACGCCGCGGCGCGTCCGTTCTCGCCGCGCCTCGTTCCGACGACGCCGGCGTCGCCCGCCCCGAGGACCGCCCGCTCGAGCTCAGGCTCTCCATTACCCCTCGCGTGATCGCGAACGCGGTGTCGAACGACCCTCGCTTTCGTCGGTCGACGCCGTCGCGTCGCTTCGCGCGCGCGTCGCTCGTTCGCCCGCCGCGCGCTTTGGGTTGAATATCCACGCGCGAGGTCACCACCGCCGCGTCGCTGTCGAGAATCGTGCGCGTGCCGCCGAGCCAATCCGCGAACGAGGCCTCGTCGACGTCGGGACCGCACTTAAGTTCCGTCATCTTCGCGCGCGCGGCGATGGACGCGGACGCGCGCGAGGGTCTGCGGCGAGGGGAACGACGCGCGCGAGATTTGAATTTGAACGCGAAACGCGCGCGCGCGGGGCGGGCGCGTCATTTCCGCGCGCGACGATGATGAAAGCGTGCGACGCGAAGAAAACGAAAGAAAACGATGAGCGGTCGCCGAGCGAGGCGCGCACGCTGTTCTATTCGCCGTATTACGACGTGCCGAGCGATTTGGGGTTCCCGCCGGCGCCGCGCTCGACCGCGGGCACCGGGCACAGCGCGGCGCCGAGTTCGACGCGTGGGTTCTCGCTAAAGAAGATGTATCACTCCGCGATCAGCGCATTTAAGCCGTTCAAGCGATCGCGATCGCCCGAGCGCGCGGGGAAGGGTACGGAGACGGGGAAGACGCTCCGAAGGCCGAAGGCGCGCCGCGCCGTAAACGCGAACGCGAAGAACGCGACTTCGTCGTGGTTTTGGGTATTCGATAGCCCGAAATCCGATCCCCCAGCGAACGACGAGAACGAGTCGGGTGCAGTGGTGAATGATATGTCGATCGAGGAGGGAGCGAACGTGCTCGGGGAAATCAATCGAGATTTCAGCGCAAACGCGCGCGAGACGACGACGAGATTGACGACGCAGCCGAAGAATGCTTTACACGTGAGGAAGACGATTCGAAAGAAACCACCGGTCGCTCCAGCGGCTTCGAAGTACCATAGAAGACGCACCGAACCACTGAAGAATGGACAGGTTCGAAAGTGTTCGAGGTGCGCGATCGAGGGCGACAATTCAATCCACTGGCGTCGATCGTACGATTCGAAGAGTCCATTCTTCGGGTCAGACCTGTGTGATCGGTGCGGCAAAGCGGAATCGCGCGCATTAGCGAAGCTAAACTCTTCTACGGCGAAGGTTGTTGTGGCGAATCGACGTCGTACTGATACTCGCGCAATGCCGCGCCGTCGATGAAGCGCGCGCCTGTGACGAGAACGACTGAAATGAAGGAATCTGATCTAGAATGTGCTATGAAGAGTTGTAACTGCTGCTATGTGCGTGTATCGTACATGATGAATCAATCAAATCGGTGTCCCGAAGTCCGCGTCGACTGGGTTCTTCCAGTGGTTAAAGTCGTTGAATTGTTCCTCCGCCACGCTTCCCGTCACCGGGCACGTATCTTCAATGGGCGGGAACATTTCGTGCGCGAGCTCGTTGACCTCGGACAACGTGTACTGCTTCACTCGCTTTGTCGTCTCGCACACGACCTCGCCTTTCGGGTTGATCGTGAATACGCGGTGTTGAGGCACGCCCACGGCGAGGTAAGACTCCACGTCTGTATCTCGGTTCCCGAACCCTGCATGAAAAGGATTCCACCCGGGTGGGAACAAGTTGCGAATGTCTTGCAAGCATCGAATCTTGAACCGCTGAGGGTTCCTCGTGACGACTTCGCGAAACAACGCTTTGGACAAAGGATCCGGCGCGCACATCACCGGCCCTTGCGCGAGCGTCTTGTCGCCCTGACGAAGCGACGACAGGTACTTTCTAGTTCCCGAAGCGTGCGAAATCGCTCGCGAAGTCAAGAACATCATCTTGTATCCGTTGTCGGTGATGTTGCTGTAAAGCGACGCGACACCGTCGTGACTCCAGTCTTTACCGACCATCGGTGCGAGATGGCCGAGGACGTCACTCTTCGTGATCGTCCCGTCGACATCACTGATGACGAGCTTTATGTTCCAATCCCATAAATACACGAACGCCGAAACCTCTTGCAATCCCCACACGCGCGAGTTGAACGCGAACGAGATGGTATTGGTGCCGGGCTTGAGATCGAGCGACATCACTTCATCTTGCGTTAACTGCACGCGACGCACGCGACGACCTCGTCTCGGCGACGTCAACGCGTCGAAACCAACCGATCCGCCTGGCGCGTTGACCAAAGGCGACGCAGGCGCGTTGACGCGACCGTTCGAGGTCAACTTCCAGTTCGATGGCAAAGGAGTGCCGAACGCGAGGTGCGCCAAGACGTGCGGTGCTGCCGCGCTCCAAGGTAATGCCTTCGCGGGTGGTCCCGCCGGACTGCGTCGCGGTCGCACGACGAGCCCAGAATGTCCGATCAGCCCAGGGTGCGCCTTGAAGTGCTCGAGCGTCACCAAGTGCTTGTCGAACTCCTCCACTTTCCCCCCGCACAAGCTCAACTCCACGGCGGGCAACACGGTCATTCCGGCGCTTTGTAACGCATCCACCGCCGTCGCCACTTCCTCTTCGGACATCGTACGTTTCCCGTCTTCTACGTCCCCGCTCGAACCCGACGTACTCGGCCTCGTCGTCTTCGGCGGCGTCTCTAATCGAAGCGCCGACAGCGCCTCGACCGCCCCGACCTCGTCTTCATCCCCGGTTCCTAACTCTATATCACCTTCCTCATCTTCGTCCTCGTCGTCGTCGAAATCGTCCACACCGTCCGCGAAGTACGCCTCGCCGTTGGATCCGAGCCGCATCGTCAGCTCGCTCAGCGTCCCGTTCACCGTCACCGTCACCACCTTGGCTTCGCGTCCTCGCAGGAACGACTGCGCGTTACCGAATCGCACGTAGAACGGACTCGCCCTGAGTCCTCCGTCGGGTTGTTTGATCACCAGCGTGTCTGCGAGCGACGCGCGAGGCGTTGATTAGTCGACAGTTGGATCTCTCGCGCGGGTCGCGTTCGCGTTCGCGTCGTTCGTACCTATAGCGCCGCTCGCGCTCGGGACGAGCGTGCTCACGGCGGCGACGGAGCCGCCGACGGTGCCCACGGCGACGGAGCCGGCGACATCGCGGATCTGGCGAAGCCGCGAGGCGAGGGTCTTGTTGTCCCCCATGACGCGAGGCGGGCACTGACGCGCGACGAACTGGAAAAAGTTGGAGATTTGATCACACGTATCGAGGAGTGAAAGTCGAGTCATGGTCTTGATTCGCGCGCGCGATGGCGTCACGCCGCGGGCGAGGACTTGGCGGCGCCCGCGCGGTGGTGCTCTCGAAGCTTTTGCGACATGTCATCCGGACGCAACGGGAAATCGCTGACTTGCTCGCACGATTCCAAAAGCATCTGCGGTCGATTTTTAGCGTGAAAGATGAAGAGACTTCCCGTGATGAAGCAAAAGTTGCGAGCGTTCTGACAGTAGCGCGCGTGGAGTAAAGCCTGAAGTCGTCCGCTTTCCATCGAGTTCGCGTCGTCCATCCAAAGGTTAAACGGATATCGTCGCGTGCCGGCGAAAATGCACAATCCCTGCTTCCCGCCTTCGTATCGGATGAGCTGCATGACGCCGTCGTAAAGATTGGATTGCGTCGGCTGAAGATCGACTAAAATTGTCGCCTTTTCGCGCGCAGCCGCGGCGACTAGAAGTTTTTGGTAATCTCGCGCGTCGCGCGGGTTCAGAATGTCCTTCGTCAGCCCGAGATGTCCCCAGTGACGCCAGTCTTCGATGAACAATTCTCGCTCTCTCCACCAAGGCAACAATCGTCGGTAGTCCCGGCTGTACTCTAACATGCCAAACGATGCGAGAGACGCTCCGGCTGGGTCCCAGATTCCTCGAATGTTCTCAATCGCCAGCTTCTCGGCGAGCGCGAATTCACCGTGATAGAGTCTCGATCTGCCGTGCTTCGTGAAATACGGAGACTGACCAGCCAGCACGGTTTCCACGTTGACGCTGTTGCCGTTGTGATATACGTACGCGAGAACGCGTCCGTACTTATCGAGAGAGTACTCGCGCGCGCGAGACACCGAAGTCATGAACTCGCAGGTGTCGAATTCGATGTCCACCTCGACGTCGCCGCATCGACCATCCGCCGCCGATCCCAGACGCTTCTTGAGCCAATCGAACGCCTCCACGCCCGCCGGCGTGATCGGTTTGTACGCTTGCTCCTCCTTCTTCACCTCGAGCGATTCTTCGGTGTCGACGTAGATCAACCGCACGTCCACTTTCTCCCACGTCGTCGGGTCGACGCTCGACGCGTCGAGCTCGTCGCTCGGTATGCGAGACGTGGGTTCGCTGCCCACGACGAGCGAGTCTTCCCAACCGTCGCCCGTGGACGAGCGTTGCTGACCACCGTCGGGGTTGAGAAGCACGCGGATGGTCTTACCGTCGATGACGTGCGTGACGATGCAGTTGCGAATGAAAGTTCCGTGAAAGCTGTGCATGTTGGTTTCGCGTCGCGCGCGTCGCGCTGTGACGCCGTCGATATCGCGAATGAAATCTAATATAACAACGAACCGCACGCGATGGCGGTGATGGCGACGGAAAAGTTATCGTCGACGATGGACGTGATCGGTAACGATTCCACGAGCGCGCACGCGAAAGCGATGATGAGCGTGACAAAGTACGTCGTCGGCGTGGCTTCGATGAAGCCAAACGCGTCGAAATACGCCAATAATCTGCGTCGGCGACGAAACGAAACGGCGCGATGTCAGTCTTCGAGATCGAGCGGACGCGCGCGCGTCGAAAGCACACCCCGACGCATCGCGAGCGATATCGCGCGCGAATCGCGAATCGCAAATCGCGAATCGCGAATCGCGTTTATCAATCGAAACGCACCCGCTCGCGACGCCGAATCCGCCCGCCACGAACCCCGCGCTCCCAGCGAAACTCTTCTCCTCGTTCCACGGCAGCGCGTTCCCTTTCCCGAACTTCCGCCCGACGAGATCCGCGAATCCATCACCGCCGCACATCATCGCCATCGCGACTATTCCAATCGGATTCGTCCGCCAATACGCGCTCGTGCACGCGGCGAGCACCGCCGTGTAATACAACGGCCCCTTCAACAGCTCCTCCTTCCCCCCCTCTCGGCTCACGGCCCGCACCGCGCTCGCGTTCTTAATCATCCCCGACCCTATGCCGAATAATCGCACCCCCTGCGCCAGCGGGATCGCCGCCGCGAAGAATCGCGCCGCGCCGCTCGCGCTAAACAGCGGCCACGTGCACGCGAAAAACGTCCCGCTCGTCACGTGCACCAACTTCCTCGACGTCGTCGACGCGAACGCCCCGCGGTCGGCGAGCGCGTCGAATGCTTTCACCCACACGAACGCGCCGATCGTCGTGAGCGCGCTCGCGGCGACGTCGCGCGGCGTTTCGTCGACGGAGGCGACAAACTGCGCGACGGCGTCAAAGACCATCGGCGCGGACGCGCGCGCGTCGATCGCGCGACGTCGCGCGCGAGAGAGACGTCGCGCGCGCGCGCCGCGCGTCTCGCCGCGCGACGGCGCGGCGCGCGCGCGCGAGGCGCGAGTCGTCGCGCGCATGCGCGCGGGGACCGTGCGGCGCGCTTTGACGCCGCACTCACGCGCGCGCGCGCCGACGCGACGATCGAACGCGCGCGAGGGCGTCGAACGCGATGTGCGTCGCGCGTCGAGCGCGCTCGAGCGACGCGCGAGGCGCGAGGCGAGGCGCGCGCGGACGGTTTTCACCGCCGCCGCCGACCGCGACGACCGACCGACTGACGACGAACGACGACGACGGCGACGCGACGCGCAGGTTTAAGCGACGGGACTGGAACTACATGCACGCCCGCGATGGGGACTCGTCGAGCGATTCGGATTCGGTCGAGTCCGCGGGACCGGAGGCGCGGTCGAGCGATGAAGAAGCGAGCGCGAGCGCGAGCGACGACGACGACGACGACGACGAAGAAGAAGCGGCGACGAACGAGGAGGCGACGTCGACGCGCGAGAGGTATGATGACGCGCGAACGATGATTGAAGACGCGTTAAAAGGAGATTCTGACGCGAAGAGCATCGCGGCGAAGTGTCGGGCGTGTCCGGGGACGCTGTTGTTGAGCGCGGCGAATATGCGCGCGCACGCGGCGAGCAAGCGACATCGAAAGAATTTGGAAAAACTCGGAAGGGCGAACGACGAGACGTTCGTGTGTTTTTATCCCGCGGTGCGCGAGGATGATGGAATCGTGAGCGACGGGGAGGCGGAGACGCACGCTGAACGCCTGGCGCGATTGCGGGCGCAAAAAATTTTACGCTCGGCGGAGGGCGAGCGGGCAAAGGGTGGAAAGTTTTCGCTCGATCAGTTTGATTCTTCCGGTGACGAAGCCTCTGATGATGAGTCGGACGGCGATGACGACGCGAAAATGACGAAACGCTTGGCGAAGAAGGAGTTCGCGAGAAAAGTGAGCGATAGCGCGCCCAAGGAGAAGGAGAAACGTTCGAGGCGTCACGCGCAGAGCAAACGCAAATCCGGCAAGAGCAAGCCTGGGAAGAGGCAGCGCATGGCGATGAAGAGCGCGACGTGATGCAGTGTGGTAGTCTGGGCGTTGTATTAAGACAGTGATCAATTGGAATGGAGTGGCAAGTGTCGGTATCGTGCTTATCGCGTGCAGGTGTAGTGAAAGGGTCGTTCATCAATCCCGTTGACTTTGCGGCCTTCGCGGCGTAGCGAGATTCACTCGGCGCCGCGGCCGACTCCATCCAGTTTCGCTTCTTGCTTTGCTATTCTTGCGTCATCGCTATCCGTCGTCGTCGTCGTCGTAGTAGTAGTAGTAGTCGCGGTGAGATCACCCGAACCCGAAGTCTTCAACAGCGAGGTGTGCCCGTCTTGTTTTGATTTGTTCTCAGCGGCGTCGCCACTGCTCGAAGGGACGGCTTCGGTGGTTTTGTCCGAACCGGTTTTGTCCGATCCACCATTCTCGCTTCCGGTCGCGCCAGATCGTCTCCACAGCAACGCCGGTCGCGGGGCATGGTTCTTCGCCGCGTACAACCCGCACGCGTTGCACAGAGATCCGATTCCGTCCTTATCCTTCCTCCAAAACGGCGTCTCGGTCGATTTGCAGTTGACGCAAATCTTTTGCTTTTGCGCCTTGACGTTCGTCGACGCCTTGACCGTCGCCTTGCGCGCGCGAATCGATTGCGTCACGCCCCCCTTTCGTCCCGCGCGACCGCCTTTCCCGCCCTTCTTGGCCCCGCCGCCGCCGCGTCCCGTGCGCGCGCTCGTCGCTTCGCCGCCGTACGCCGCCGCGCCCATCGCCGGCGTCCCGTACGCGCCGCTAAACGGTGGCGAAGCGCCCATCATCCCCGCGTACGCCTGCACGTTGTACGTCTGCGACTGCACGTACGCCACGTACGCCGCGTACGACGCCATCATGTGCGGTCCCATGGCGGCGAGCGCGGCGTTCTGTCGTTCGCAGTACGCCGCCCGCATCGCCTCCGGCGTCATCGTCGTCATCATCTGCTGCGCGTACATCGCCTGCGTCGCCATCCCTTCGAGCGCGATCGCGCGTTCGTCCCCTCCCGAGCCCTCGCGCGCGGCGTCCGCCGGCGTCCAGCTCGGCGCCGCATTGCCCGCGTTCGGCCCCATCGCGTCCTCCTCGCTCGTCCCGACCCCCCCTCGCGCCTCGCCTCGCCGTCCTATCGACGTCTCGCGACGTTTACCTTCGCGCACCGCGCGCCGAGCTCGTTCGCGCGCCTCCTCGCGTCGTCACCGTCCCCGATCGTCGCCTCGCGCTTTCGCGATGTTATCCGCGCGCGTCCTCGCGATCGATCGCCGCGCGTCCGGCGCCCGCGCGCGCGTCCGCCGCCGCGCTTCAGCGCGCGCGTCCGCGACGCGCGCGTCGACCTCGCCGCGGCGTCGCGACGCCTCGCGCGCGCGTCCTCGCGCCGCGCGTCGACGTGCGCGGCGCACCGTATCGCGACGCGACGACCAACCGCCGCGCGATCGGATCGCGCGCGCGCGATCGATCGCGCGCGCGCGACGTCGATCGCGACGGCGTCGATCGCGCGCGCGGCGTCGATCGACAAAGCGTCGATCGCGCGCGCGGCGATCCGATCGAGATCGAGATCGCGCGATCTTTGGATGTGTGGTTTTACGGTGCGCGCGCGCGCGCATTTAAC
>Ga0255769_10006472_pt1 | contig 10616 bp, 10 predicted proteins | sample 041ome_9_FD_179637 | JGI IMG/M metagenome (GOLD analysis project Ga0255769, IMG submission 179637) | Coastal salt marsh microbial communities from the Groves Creek Marsh, Skidaway Island, Georgia - 041413US metaG (version 2) | ecosystem: Environmental > Aquatic > Marine > Intertidal zone > Salt... | reverse complement strand
TCGGACCACGGAAACACCGGGGCACCGAGGTTCGAGTTCGCCGACACGATATTCGAACTGACCGGGTCGAAATCGAACCTCGTTGGGGGAACGGTCCCCGTCGAGAGGTTTGTAGCATGCACATTTCCAGAAACCCATGCCGCATTGGCAGTCGTTGTCGACAGCGCGTCAAAGATATACGACCCGGTCAGTCTCGCGTCCGGGACGAGACCAGAGACGAGATCATCGGCTGAAAGGTTCGCAGTTACCGAGTCGGCCGACAGTGTCCCAGTCGTCGTGAGACCCGAGACGTGTTGGTACGACCCGGCCACGCGCGCCGGATCAATGGTCCCCGAATCGAGGTCGGATGCGGCCAGGTTTCCTTTGAACGTGCTCGCATTTGCCGTGTCGACTGTGAGATTTTGGAATGTATATGATCCGGACAGTCGCTGGTCGTCGAGCGCGCCAACTTTGACCTGCGTCGCGTCCAACTGTTGGATAAGGTTTCCGGTGACGGCGATACCGCTGTGGATCGCGTCGAGTTGGTCCTGAATCATACTATTTACTCCCTTGATATGGCCAAGTTCGGCCACCGTCGTCACCGAGGAGACCACGTCCGTGCCCGTGGACGCGAGACCTCGACCGGACGGTTGACCCGAAATGCGCACGTTGGCGACCAACGCATCCGACGTCGTCCCGTCGACAGTATATGATCCGCTCAGTCGGTCGTTTGATACGGTTCCCACGGCGAAAGACGCCGCGTTTGCATTCGCCACGATGGTCGTCGTCATGGCGTTCCCCGCCAGGGAGAGGGACCCGAACGAGTACCCGCCCGAGAACCTGCTCGGGTGAAGTTGACCCTCTTTCAACAGCGATGCGGCTATGTTTCCGCTGGCGGTGGCGGCCGTCACGTTCGCTGCCGTCAGTGAAGTGAATGCGTATCCACCATCCAAAAAGGAGTCGTTCAGGGTCCCACTGGTGATTTTGGACCCGGCGATATTTCCACTGATCCCGCCAGAAATCGTGAGGACGTTGGTCACGGTGACGGCGTGTACCCCCGAGTAGTCTCCGACGATCCGCACCGGATCGAACGTTCCCTCGGTCAAATGCGAGGCGTTACCGACCCCAACGCCTGCAAGATTGGACGCGTCGAGCATACCACTCGGTCCTGACATGAGCACGCGCTCCGCGCCAACGTGTGTGACTTTCATCCCCGTCGACTGCATATTCCCATCGACTTCGATCGATGCCGGTTCGTTATCTCGCCGATTGAAATCTAGAATGCCTCCCGGCCTGGGGGCGATCACGTACTCTGGAGCATCCGCATTCCCGAGGATGAATTCCGGGGTGATGATTCGAAACGCCATGTCGTGTTGCTCGATTGCTCCTTTTAGTAATCATTTTTTTTCTGCGGGATATCAGGAAACGAAATGCCACTGATCATTCGCGGCAATATCCTGCAATCGCGAGGACGCGTGGATTGGTTGCCGCATGCAAACGCCGCCCAACCCTCGCTGACCTTCTCCACCGATCCAGATACTGGAATATACCACCCTGTCACGGATAATCAGATCGCACTCGTGACGAGCGGTGCGGATCGAGTCGTCGTGCACGATCTCGGGGCGGATATCACGGGAAACGTGGTCGCAGGGGGGTTTTCCGGTAATGGGCATCAGATCTCTCACATTCAAGTAGCAAACGTTGACGGTCTGGCAGATGCGCTCGATATCATCGATAATAGCAGCGTCACGACGAATGTGCTCACCGTGAATGGAAACGTGACCGCAGAAGGGATCACGGGTAATGGGCACCAAATTTCTCACATTCAAGTAGCAAACGTTGACGGTCTGGCAGATGCGCTCAATATCATCGATAATAGCAGCATCACGACGAATGTACTCACTGTATCCGATGCATCGGCACTGATCTCGGTTGCAGGTACGGGGACATCCCAGTACACTGGCTCCATCATCAGGCTGGGGAATGGTGCCGATCTATCGACGCGCAAAAATATCAACATTGGCACCGCGGTCCGGGATGCGGATGGGAACAACTCGTGCTTCTCTATTGAAAAACTGAGTAACGTGAACGTCTACGAGTCAACCATTGCGCGCTATGATCTGAGCGCAGATGAGTGGACGATGACCGGGAAACTCAACCTCGGAGACGTGGCGATGACGGGTATGACGCCGCTCTTGAGCATCGCGTCGACGGCGACCTCGCAATATAGCGGATCGACCGTCCATCTCGTCAACAACGCGCACACGAGCACGCGACAGAGCGCAAGCATCGGGTCGGCCATTCGAGATGCAGATGGGAACAATTCGTATTTCTACATCGACGCGTTGTCAAATGCAAACACGTACCTTAAGTCACTCGCAGCCTATGATTTGAGCGCGGATCGTTGGTCATTCAAAACCACCGGATCCGAAACACTTGGGCTCGAACCCGAGGGGAACCTGACCGCGGTCGGGAATATCCTCGCCGCGGGTGACATCACCGCATTCTCGTCCGACGAGCGACTGAAATCCGATATCCATCCACTCGAATCCCCGCTGGAAATGCTCGGTTCGCTTGATGGCTATCGTTTCACGTGGCGAGATGATATTCCTAACCTGCCCATGCGCGGGGCGGATATGGGCCTCCTCGCGCAAGATCTAGTCCGGGCTGGGGCGTCCGAGTGCGTGACCCTTGCGCCCTTTGATCGAGCTGTCGACGGGTCGAGTAAGAGCGGCAACCACTACCTCACCGTCAGCTACAACAAAGTGCACGCCATCTCCATCGCTGCAATCAAGGAACTGGTCAAGCGGGTAGACGCGCTCCAAACCCGAGTCGATCTCCTGGAGAACCGAGACTCGTCCGGCACCACCCAGTAAAAACAAATCGTTATTCATCATGCTCACCACGACGCAAATGTTCGCGAACCATGTCCGTTCGCGAATCATGTTACCGATCCAGCGGGGGGTCCCAACCGCGTCCCGCGTCCCATGGAGGGTCCCGCGTCCCTCAGGGGTGCCAATGGTGATCCAGCGAGCCATGTCAGAGACGGGAGAAGGACACCGGTCCGCGGTGACGTTGGAGGACACGTCCTCGCTCAAACGCTCAATAAGTCGATTGTTCGGCGAGCCCGTGCTGGACGGCGGTTGGGTCGGGGGGTTTCCCGGGTCCCTCCACCAGGTCTTCCAAACGGACACCGACCACGCCAACCTCATCAATCTCGTCGCCGATCCCGACTCTGACGTCGTCGATGTCTGCTTCGACCTTGGTCGGTGCGTCACCATCCACTTCAGGACGGGGACGCCACTCGTCATGAACTCCAAGACGATCAACGCCAAGATCCTCGCCGCGATGATCGACACGCTCCGGTGTGACGAGGACGTGCTCGCCGCGACGGGGCGGATGGGGATCGAGGGGACACTGCACCGCGTCTCCGTCCTCAACGATTTTGACGGCACGGTCTCCGGGCTAACCTGGCGCATCGGCCGCGAAGTGTCCTTCCACGACGTCCTCACCGACGAGCTCAAGGGGTACCTGGCGCTCGGGAAATCGGTCCTATTTTTCGGGAGACCGGGGGCGGGTAAAACCACCGCGCTCCGCGGGGCAGCGACCTACCTCGGCGACTGTGTCCCCAAACGCACGATTGCCGTCGATGCTACTGGGGAGCTCGGGGGATGGGGCGCCCAGTCCATCGGTATTGGGATGAATACTCGCCGCATGTGCGTTGCCCCCGGCAAATCGCACGGTGACGCGATGCTGGCGGCCATTCGAAACCATACACCGCAGACGCTCATCGTGGACGAGATCATGACGCGCAGTGAAGCCGCATTGGCCCAGACGTGCCGGGCCCGTGGGATCCAGCTCGTCGCCACGTGCCATGCGAGCGGCTTGGCCGATGTAGTCGAGAACCCAGTCTTCAATGATCTTATGGGCGGGTCGCAATCCGCGGCGGTGAGCGACGCCATGGCGCAGCGCAAGGGTGGGGCCAAGTTTGTCCGCTCGAGGAAACATGCGCCCGTGTTCGATGGAGCGTATGACGTGGAAACCAAGACATTGTACACAAACGTGGGGTCGTTTGTGGACAGATATTTTGAATACCAAAACGTCTAGTCATTTTGCAAAAGAAATCGAATCATCTATGCAGCGAACCATTTCTGTGGGGCGATCCACTTGCGTCGCAAGAGCTCTCCCCGTCCACCCGCAGTTTTTGCACACGTACGCCGAACACGTCTGTCCCCTCAAACAGTCGACACTGGTCCGCGACCATTTGGGAAAATCCTGTATCGACGACCTGGCCGTCCCGCCCCTCATCGACCAGGTCGAAATCACCCGGGTCGTCATGGACGTTGACCCGAGCATTCGCGGCTTACTCATGGACCTCCTCATTCGAGGCGAGGATAGTAAGGCCGCATTCATTCTCCAGAACGCCGAAGTGCTCCGAATTGTCAGCGGACTCTTCCAGGAAGCCATGCAAACGCGCGATCTGTAAACGAGAGTGATCTAAAAGTAGTAGTAGGTAGTTAACCCCCCACGAAAAGCAAAGAATCGGGATTGACGTGACAAAGGAGAGGCCTTTCGGGTTAACCCCCCGTATGGGGGTTATCGAGGATGTCCTCTGACGTCGTCTATATATAGAAAACTTTAAACGTCTTTTTAGAAATTAACTTTTCCTATAGAACATAGGTTGAAGGACATCCTCGATAACCCCCATACGGGGGGTTAACCCGAAAGTGCTCTCCTTCCTCATGAAGTTTTGAATTCTTTGCTTTCCATGGGGGGTTAACTGCCTACTACTACTTTTGAAAGCGATCTAAAAGTGGTATAAAGCAAGGGGTAACATATGACAAGCCAAGAATCAAAGGGTTGGAGGGTGAGGTATGGCCTTTCGGACGCGTCCTCGATTTTGCCAGCGCCTCGTGCGTCCGCCCTCGGGAGAACAAAATAGTAATTTGCGTCACTCTTTTCATCTAATTCATGAAATATGAATACAATCACGCGAACTGATATCAAACGTATGCTCAATGATCGCGACCGACTCAAACGGCGGGTACGCGAGTTGGAAAACGAGCTACAAAAATTGAAACGCGACCTCACGGAGACTGAGGCACCCCTGTACGCACTGCTCGGACGAGACGATCAAATGAAACGCTTGAAACTGGACTCACGGCGAGGGAGGCGGTTTCTACTGAGAAGTGCCGACGAGTCGCGGTTCAAAATTTCCGAGGGTCCCCCCGCGGCCGACTTTGAGTCTATGTCATCTTCGATACCTGGTCTCGCCAGTATCATGTCGGACGCGTTTCTCGAGTGCGGGGGCGGGGTCGTCATCGCAAGGCATATTCGTGATTTATGGGCCACAGACCCGGTTTTCCAGTTCACACACGACGTGGCAGGGGTCATCCAAGCGGGTTGCATTGTCAATGATATGCGCTCGTTATTGAATTTGGGGCTCGTTACGATGTCAGCCGTCGCAGAGGTGCTTGGAGGGCGCCTCGATATCTCGGGGTTGACTCTGAAAGAGTTGAAATCCATCGCGAAGGAGATGGGAATCACACAGAGTACGAGAGGAAAGCCCAAACCCATCGACGAACTTCGCAGCGCGTGCCGCCCGGCAATGGTCATGTCGACTGACACGTACCGCAAATGGAAGATGTTCGTCGATCGCCCTAACTATTTCAACGACGATTTGAAAATCGCACGGTTTTTGCTGCGTTTATCGTCAATTCGGATGGTACCGGGGAGGGATGTTCGCAGTGAGCAATTATTGAACGAGGGCTTGGAGGGGAATAGGAGGCTTTCAGGAGATGTTCTCAACCTCCTGGGGCTTGAACGTTTGCCAGACAGTCACCCTGCATGGTACAGGCCGTCTTTGGTGTGTGTCATGTTGGAACAGATCAATATCTGGAGGCTCTCGGGTGATTCTCCTGAACCGGCGTCTACTCATCATTTCGGGCCGCGTGACTTCATTGGAACTCGACCGGAGATTCGCTTGAGGGACGATAGAGAGTGTCTCCAGTCGTGGCTTGATTCTGCTGAGAGCGAGTCGTTGATGCTGAATATGTTACCGCATTGAAACCCCCCGAACTTCGTCGCACCCTATACAGGACCACTCCGTGTGCAAAAACCCTGATCTGGTCACTTGTGTCGATAACGCTTTTTTTCGTTCGTAACGAGATTGTACCCATTATACAGGACCACTCCGCGTCCAAAACCCCTGATCTGGTCACTTGTGTCGATAACGCTTTTTTTCGTTCGTAACGAGATTGTACCCATTATACAGGACCACTCCGCGTCCAAAACCCCTGATCTGGTCACTTGTGTCGATAACGCTTTTTTTCGTTCGTAACGAGATTGTACCCATTATACAGGACCACTCCGCGTCCAAAACCCCTGATCTGGTCACTTGTGTCGAAATCGCTTTGGTTTGCCTACCTTCCAGACCTCGACTGCAGCCGGTGCATGCGCCACTGAAGATTCTGGCGCAACCGGATGGCCACGAGCTGGCGCTGCAGCGCGTTGAGCGCGTCATCGACTCCGACCTCGCGTTGGGCCGAGACGCGCGGTTTCTGTTGATTGTTGTTTGCTTTGCGCTTAGGCATATTTCCTATCGTCCAGCGCAGATAAAATATTGCGTACTTCTTAAAAGTATGCGATTGTGGGTACCGACGTGGGGCAAGTGGGTCACCGTGGACCGGGCCACGCCTTCCACGAGACGGGCCGACCGCAGGATTTGGCGCCAGCAGAATCTGGCCAGCGGCGGCCACCGCTCGATACGTACAGAACGACTTTTACGGCGCGTCGAAGATGCAGGGTACCGAACCACGGTCATTGTGCCGGACGGTGTGGGATTTCTGACCGGCGGCCAGCGCAAACCGCTGTACAGCTACGTGATGGCCGAGATGTTGAGCGACATGGAGCGGAACCTGCCCGACCCCCGGACGCCCCCAGGACGGACGCGGCGGACACCCCCAAGGGCGCCGCAGGGTGTTCGACGTGCCGCGCGACGCAGACATGCAGCATTCGATGCACCCGCGGTGCGACTTGCGTTCGCTGCCTACCCCTGGCCGCCCGTCGCTCCCCGCCAGCGAATCATTCGGAACGGGAACCGGTCTCACGTGATGACCGCAAATACGGCCTTCATCGGGAGAAACTTTTCGGTACTGAACGCGTTACGAAATATCCCGGCGGCCAAGCGCGTCTACTTGAACCCAGACGTCAACAGTCGCCAGCAAATCAAGCAGGTATACCATGAGGACGGGCTCCGTGAGTGGCTGCAGAGAAGTCAGACCTCCCCCTACACGAGGCGACAGGTGACCCTCGACGACGTGCGCAGACTGCCGCTCACGTAGCGCTTTCCCCGCCATTGGCGTTGCCTTCAGTATCATTTGAAAACAAATATGATTCGATCAGTATTCCTTTTGTTCGCCGCACTATTCGCATTGGTTCGCGCCAGCGACCCGATCGATCGAAGCGGGAAGTACCCGGGGAAATGGTTCGACGCTTTGTCGACGATGTATACCGGTGGCGTCGGCGCGGCCGGTGTCAATCTGAACCGGTACCCACTGCGCAGAGCCAACGTGGGTCCCAAATTCGGTAGGAGGGCACTGGTCCCCATCGCCGTGCACACCAGCGACGTCCCCGCATGGAAGTACCGGGTTCTCGAGATTCGATCCGGGAAACGTCGTGTGTTCGGGCACGTAGTCGACGAGTGTGCAGACGGCGACTGTCCCACTAACCACTCGAAAGCGAAGCGTCGCGGGGCCATGCTGCTCGATCTGCACAAGACGGCGTGGAACCCACTTGGTCTATCCAAAATGGATACCTACGCCATGAAAGCGAGAGTGGTCGGCTACCTTCCATCGAGGCGCGGGAAGGGCCAAATGTCGGAGGTTCTGACGGATGATGGAAAAAAAGGCTACGTCCCGAGCAAATGGAAAGTCTGAGGAACTTTTTGTTGGGTGAATTCACCAACCATGATCAGCACCCACAGAATCCATTTCTCCCCCAAACGTGTCTCAAGTCTAGCGACGAGTACTACAATAAAGAATAAACGGATGATGGCCTTCGTGCCTCGTGACCAGGACCTGGTCTTGAGGAGCATGAACGACAAGATCCAGAAAGCCATCGAGGACGCCATGGCGTGCCACAACAAGCATTTCGATTCGACCGAGTGTGCGATCCTTTGGGGAGACATTGAGGATCTCACCAAAGCGGTCAACGATTACCTGGACACGCACCCGGTCCCCGACCCGTTGGACGTCCTCTGCGAGAACAATCCCAATGCCCCTGAATGTCGTCAATTTGATCTGTAATGTTACAATTTTCACTCGAGAATGAGTCCATTTGGCCAAATGGGATGCGGCTCGGCCGTGCTGTTTGCGACCTCGATTGGTCTGGAAAGGTCCATATTTCCTTTCCCGAGCAAATCCAACCACAAATCGCACCGTGATCCACTCATGCTCCAATCGAGCTGAGCATACCCCGACTTCAACACCTTCTTCCTGGCCTCCAAAAACGCCGCCAACCACGCGCGCTCGTCCTCCGGGTGCTCGGTCATATTCTCGAAGATGACTTTCCAGGTTGGCGAGGTTTTCCAGTAGCGAGCGTCGCCATGATTCAGCGACGTATCGACCAAAATACCCCTGGCAATGGGGGATGTCAGGACGGGTCCCGGACGATCGACTGCTGGACCGGTCTTGGAGCAAAAGGCCTCGGCACTGACCCAGTTCAGTTCCATAAATGCCTTCCATACGGCCCGGCGCCAGGCATCGTCGTCGAGCGGTAATCGTGCGAGGTCGCCGTCGATATGGTTGAGATGCGTCCTCCCGTTCTTGGTCCACTTTGACCAGTCGGGCACGGCCGCTTCGGGATCGCCACCGACGTGCCCGAGCCCCCAGATCTCCGAGACGTCGCCTCCAATCGCTCGCTGCATGGCATCGTGGTACGTCACAACGAGCGGGTGTGTCGGGTCGATGGTTTTCAGATGATCGAAGACTTTCTGCAAGCTGCCCGTGCCGCTGCAGGCGCCGAAGATGGTGGTGGTGTAGCCGCGTCCACTCTCCACCGCGTCCGGTCCGAGTTCGATATAGTTGTAGAAGAGCGGCCAATTCGATGCCCCGTTTTCGGCACACGATACGAGCGCCATGATCGTGTCGACCTGAGACGGGAGGAGCTTGGTGAGGGTCCAGATGGATTCCAGGGCTTCAGTTGGGATATCCGGGTGGGAAAGGTCTGGTACCGGTTCGGGTTCCGGCAGGTCTGGAGTAGGTTCGGGCGACGTCTCATTGGCGAGGTCCAGCCATGGGAACATGGTCTGCAGCTCATCGATCGTCGCGCCCCGCTCGAGCGCGTGGTGTACCGCGGCCCATTTAAAGAGCGGCGAGACGCCATCATAGATTTCCTTGGAAATGGATCTGAGTTCTTTCACCGAGAATGGCATGGTTGACAGTCTGCTAGGAAAGAAACATCGCCAAAATCCGAGCTATATTTTCTTGTGCAATCCAAATCATGCCGAGGTTGACGACGAACCACATTGAAGGAATCGATCGGAGAACGGTGGACACATTGCCCATGCTCATGGAGGCCGATTCCAATACCCGCCGCCTGTTTCTCGATAGTAGGGACGCCAGCACGTATTCACCGTTCGAGTTCACCTTTGATATCGGCCGGGATATCGAGCGTGGGCGGTACAGGAAAATCAGCTCGGTCGAGCTCAAGGCGGCCGCGATCCCGAAAGTCACTGGTGAGAACTACGTCGTCCTGGACATTGCCGAGCTGCGGGACAGCAATGTTGATAGTTCATGTGACGCCTTGAATGATGGATTCGCCCTGGTGTTTTTCGATAACAGTACGTTAAATCCAGGGGACGTGAAATTGAGCGATAAGATCTTCTCCCAGAAGGCCATCTTCAATCCGCCAAAGTCGGTCGATAAGCTGACCGTCCGCGTTTTGAAACACGACGGAAACGTCGTGACCACGGCAGAGACCGGGAACGCAGAGAACATGAGTCTGCTCCTGTCGCTCACGCAAGAGCCGTAAATCAAATATTGCCCGGTGCAAATGCGCGACGAACCCCAGTTCAGGTTACCACCGAGACCGCTCCCCTCGGAGCTGCGGGACCTGAATTTCACTGACCCCATCACACTGAACGCCGTGCCCAAGGAAAACGCCTGGTACCTCGAGACGGATAAGGGGAAAAACGGAAAGATCACGACCGTCTACGCCAAGGAAACTCTGCACCGGCTACTGCAGCGCAAGCAACCCAGTCCCATGACCAGGAAAACGTTCACCAAGAGTGACATTAAGAAAGTATTCATTCCGCCAGATACCCGGCGGAAGACCCTTTCGAGCATGCTGATCGATCCGGTGGCGGTTGAGTACGCCATTTCCAAGATCAAGGGCGGGGAGACCCTGCACATCTCGACGGGGAGCGGTCAGAAGGTCCGCATTTCCAAATCACGGAGCGGTACGGTCAACGTCAAGTGCGAAATTAGCGGCAACTTCAAAAAACAGAGCGATGCCGTCTCCGGTCTGAAAGCCGCCGGCTACTTCATCGGCATGACGACAAAGAGCGCCTACATCACCAGGATGATGACCAAAAAGACACAGAAGAAAAAGAAGAAGAACTCAGCACCTATAATTGA
>Ga0255769_10006470_pt1 | contig 10618 bp, 9 predicted proteins | sample 041ome_9_FD_179637 | JGI IMG/M metagenome (GOLD analysis project Ga0255769, IMG submission 179637) | Coastal salt marsh microbial communities from the Groves Creek Marsh, Skidaway Island, Georgia - 041413US metaG (version 2) | ecosystem: Environmental > Aquatic > Marine > Intertidal zone > Salt... | reverse complement strand
TATTTGTCGTTGAGGCCGATGAGTCGGATCGCTCGTTTGTTGACTATCGACCAGCCGTCGCGATGGTGACCAATATCGCTCCTGACCATCTCGATTTTTACGGAACACTCGACGCCATTTACGACTCGTTCGAGGATTTCGTGCGCAGCGCTACCGAGACAGTGGTGCTGTGTGCTGATGATGAGGGAACCCGGCATCTCGCCACTCGGCTCGGCGACGATGTCGCCACTCTCATGTATGGCACCACCTCGAGCGCTGATGTGGTGCAAACAGATCTGGTGGCAGGTCCGGTAGCGAGCTTCACCGTGACCTATCAGGGCGCTAGCGCGTGGTGCGAGCTTGGAGTTCCTGGCCGGCTTAATGCCCTCAATGCCACCGGAGTGATTGCCACCCTTGTGGCGAGCGGATACTCGCTAGAAGAGGCTGCTAGCGCGGCGAGTGGGTTCCGTGGCGCCGATCGACGATTCCAGTTCCATGGCGAGATCGGCGGTGTTCGTTTCTATGATGACCACGCTCATCACCCCACCGAAGTTGCAGCGGCCTTGGAGACTGCTCGCGCTGTGGTGGGGGAGGGATCCGTCATCACCATGTTCCAACCCCACCTCTATTCCCGCACGCAATATATGGCTGGCGAACTTGCAGGCGCGTTCTCTGCGGGAAGCGACCACACGATTTTTCTGGACATTTTTGGATCCCGCGAAGATCCGATTGAGGGTGTGACGACTGATCTCATCCTCCAGAAAATGGCCATCGGCGCGTCATTCGAGTTCGAGCCGGACTGGGAAAGTGCGTGTGAGTTGGCGGTGTCTCGGGCCCAACCCGGAGACATCGTGTTGACGATGTCGACGGGTGACCTCTACCAAATTGTCCCGCTGCTCTTGGCGACCAAACGACGAGCCGACGAGGCGTCTGGTGGATAGGCCCGAGGGTTTTCAGCCCAAAGGCGCTCGGAAGTCCTCACCCCGCACGTTGCGCTCCTCGAAGCCCGCTGCTCGGGTGAAAACGGCGACCAAACAGCGGGTGTCGGCAGAGAAAGCAGAGTATCGACGATTCACCGAGGCAACGAGGCGACGCCGCATTACCTGGGCGGTGTCATTGGGGAGTATTGGCCTGCTGATGGTGAGTGTGGTGGTTCTCACCCTCTCACCGCTTCTCGCGTTTCGGGAGGTCCGCGTAGAGGGTGGCGATCGGGTCACCTCTCAGGCTGTCGCAGACGCTCTCTCGGGTCTGTACGGAGAGCCGCTCGCGCGAGTGAATGATGAGCGCGTTCAGATCGCCTTGGAGCCTCTCACGCTGGTTCAGGCTTTTGAAACGCGGATCGAGCCGCCGGGAACCCTGGTGGTGACGATCATCGAGCGGAAACCTCTAGGTGCCGTATTGGCCGGGGAAGCCTTCGACGTGGTCGATGCAGCGGGAGTAACACTGTGGCAGGAGGCGACCTTGCCCATCGGACTCCCCAGAATTTTGGTCGCGGCCGACCCGACGTCTCCGAGCTTTGGAGCCATCACTCGGGTTTTGCGCACACTCCCTGATGAGCTTCTGGGACAGGTGGAGGGCATTACGGCCACCACTTTGGATGATGTTCGTTTCACGATTCGCGGGAGTTCGCACGAAGTGGTGTGGGGCTCGTCCGAGCGTTCACCTGAGAAAGCACGAGTTTTGAGAGCTGCACTAATTGCTCTGGGTTCTGAAGAATCTAAGATCATCGATGTGACCACACCGGAGAGCATGGTCGTTCGTGCCCGAGGCTGAGTTTTCCTTGCCTTAACCGGGTTCCGCGACACGCCCAGAGCCTCCTTCGACGAAGGGCATTGGCGCCTTACCGTCAGTCGAGAGCAAAAAGTGAAGAAAACTCTCATCTTCAACTAGAGCTTGAAGGTTTATCACGAAGGAGAACCGGTGTCCGGTCAACACAACTACAACGCGCTGATCAAGGTAGTAGGGGTCGGGGGCGGTGGCGTCAACGCCGTCAACCGCATGATCGACCGCGGTCTGCGAGGCGTTGAGTTCATTGCTATCAACACCGATGCGCAAGCTTTGTTGATGAGTGACGCCGACGTCAAGCTGGATGTGGGTCGAGACCTCACCCGGGGATTGGGCGCAGGGGCAGACCCTGAGGTCGGCCGTCGGGCAGCGGAAGACCACCAGGAAGAGATTGAACAAGCGCTCGCAGGCGCCGACATGGTCTTCGTGACCGCGGGAGAGGGTGGTGGTACCGGAACCGGTGGTGCACCCGTCGTAGCTCGCATTGCCAAATCAATCGGTGCTCTCACTGTCGGTATCGTGACGAAACCCTTCGCCTTCGAGGGGAAGCGTCGGATGTCCCAGGCTGATGTGGGTGTTCAAGCTCTGAAAGACGAAGTTGACACTCTGATTGTGGTTCCGAACGACCGTCTGCTCGAGATCTCCGATCGCACCATCAGCATGTTGGAGGCGTTCGAGACGGCCGATCACGTCCTGTTGGCGGGTGTGCAAGGAATCACGGACCTGATCACCACGCCTGGTCTCATAAATCTGGACTTCGCTGACGTGAAGTCGGTCATGCAGGATGCTGGAACCGCCCTCATGGGGATTGGATCGGCAAGGGGCGCAGACCGCGCCATCAAGGCAGCTGAGCTTGCCGTGGCGTCGCCACTTCTGGAATCGAGCATCGAGGGCGCGCAGGGTGTCCTGCTGTCCATCCAAGGTGGATCGAATTTGGGCCTCTACGAAATCAACGACGCAGCAAAACTCGTCGAAGAAGCCGTCCACCCCGACGCGAACATCATCTTCGGTGCAGTTATTGATGACTCGCTGGGCGATGAAGTCCGCGTCACCGTGGTGGCGGCAGGATTTGACGAGTCACAGCAGCGCCCCGTCGCGACGCCAGTGACAGCTAGCGAACCAGAGGGAGCGCCCGCCAGCTCTGGCTCCGCTCCCGAGGCCGAAGAGTCTTGGCTGCTGCCCTCTGAGGAACGCCCCGGCGCTCAGCCGGAGGAGGCTCCTGTTTTCGCTGCGGAGGCTGACGAGGACGACGAGCTCGACGTCCCAGAATTTCTTCGATAGGGGCCCCGGTGTCCGAGACGCTCGCGGATCGGTGGCACCGCGTTCAGCAAGAGATAGCTCAAGCCTGCGAGAAGTGCGGTCGAGATCCTGAGGAGGTCACCACCATCGTGGTGACCAAGTTTCATCCGGCAAGCCTGGTCAGGGAGCTTCATGCGTTGGGGGTCCGTCATGTGGGAGAGAATCGCCATCAGGACGCTGCTCCGAAACAGCTCGAAGTGGCGGATCTTGATCTGACCTGGCATTTCGTGGGTCAACTTCAATCCAATAAGGCGCGGGCGGTTGCGGCATATTGCGACGTCATCCACTCTGTCGATCGAGTTTCGCTTGTCGACGCCCTGGCGAAATATGAGGGATCGGTCGATGTTTTCCTCGAGGTAAACCTCACCTCTGTCCCCGGGCGAGGTGGGGTCGAACCTGCTGATCTAGTCGCGTTGGCCGAGAGGACATTGGCCGCGGGAAATCTCGGCCTGCGCGGCGTGATGGCGGTCGCGCCGCAAGATGAGAGCCCGGCAGAGGCTTTTGACCGTGTGCTGTCGTATCGGGAGGAACTCCTCAGAGTCGCCCCGGCCGCCACTGAGCTGTCTTTGGGAATGTCCGGCGATTTTGTCGAGGCACTAGAGCGCGGCGCGACACACCTGCGCATTGGTACCGCAATTACCGGGAAAAGACCTCAGGGCGCCTAGCCTTAAAGAGTCAACCTGCGAACAAGGGGCAACAATGGCAAACGCACTACGTAAGACACTTGAATTTCTCGGTCTAGCCGAGGAGTCTTTTGATGACCAGCCGTCCTCAAAGTCTCACCACGAGAGTACCCAGCCAGCCCCTCGCGCGACCGTGACTCCGCTTCGTCGGGGCTCCAAAAACGGGGTGAGTGATGTGAACGAGATTTTGACCGTGCATCCCAAGAAGTATGACGACGCGAAAACTATTGCGGAAACCTTCCGCGAGGGAATTCCCGTCATCATCAATCTGACCCAGATGAGCGAATCAGAAGCTCGTCGTTTGGTGGACTTTTCGAGTGGTCTTTCTCAGGGATTGCGTGGCCACATCGAGCGTGTGACGCCTAAAGTCTTTCTACTCTCTCCCTCCCACGTGTTGGTGAGCGGCGAGGGTGATGGTGTGGAGTCTGAGCTCGACGCCTCGCTCGTTGACTAAGCACTCTCTCGGGTCGAGCCCGGCATAATAGGCACCATGGTCTCCGGTCTTGCAACGCTTGTCTATATTGCGCTCTACATCTTCTTCATTGCGATGTGGGTGCGGTTCATTTTTGACTGGATTCGTGTGTTGTCCCGGAGCTTCCAGCCCAAAGGACTTGTGTTGGTAGCTGCTGAAGCTGCCTATAGCGTGACCGATCGTCCTCTGGCCGCAGTTCGTAGGGTGGTCCCCACCCTTCGTTTCGGTGGTGCGGGAATTGACCTGGGATGGAGTGTGTTGATGATTGGAACGCTCGTCATGCTCTCTGTCGTGGGATCTTTCCGCTAGGTTTCGCCTAATTCTGAGACAGCGCGCTAGGCTGGGCTCCGGGATTTCAGAGATCTCAATGATTACCGCCGGATCCCAACCCTGAACTAAATGAGGTACTTTTCATGGCTCTGACAGCTGAAGATATCGTCAACAAGCGTTTTCAATCGACCAAGTTTCGCGAAGGTTACGACCAGGATGAGGTCGATGACTTTCTTGACGAAGTGGTTGTGGAGATGCGCCGCGTTCTTGCAGAGAACCAAGAAATGACTCAAAAGCTTGCTGCGAGCGAGGCTCGCATTGCTGAGCTCCAGCGTTCGGGCGGATCACAGAGCTCTGTGGGTGTGAGCCCGCTCCCCACTGCCGGTGAAGATGTGGTCGAGGCCGAAAACGCCAATAACTTGCTGCAGCTCGCCCGGAGGCTCCACGAGGAGCACGTCCGTGAAGGAATCCAGAAGCGTGATGAATTGATCGCCGAGGGTCACGCTCAGGCAGCGCGGATTGTGCAGGAGGCGGAAACCGAGCACGCCGCCCTCACGCAGCGTTTGCAAGCAGAGCGTAAGTCCATCCAAGGTGAGGTTGAGCAACTGAAAGAGTTCGAGCGTGAATATCGCTCCAGCTTGAAGGCTTTCATCAACCAGCAGCTGCAAGGCCTCGAGTCAACGTCTCAGCCGGCGGCGACGCCAGAGGGTGCGTAGCCTCACTCGAAACTCCCACAGGGACTTCCGGTTGGAGTGCCCGGTGAGGCGGACGTAGTGCTGGAGACCAGGACGATTCCTGTCCCAGAGGGTTTATCAGGCGAACGTCTCGACGTTGTCTTGAGTCGTTTGTTCGGATTTTCGCGAGCATTTGCTCAGAGCATCATCGATGATGCCGGCGCTTTGCTCGATGGTTCACCGGGTGGAAAGTCAGAACGTGTGCGCGCGGGCGCCCTTCTTGAGGTCACCTTTGAACCCAAGAAGGCTCCCACCATCGTCCCCATCGTTGTGGACTCGATGGCAATTGTGTATGACGATGATGACGTCGTGGTGGTCGATAAACCCCCGGGATTAGCGGCGCATCCTGCGCCGAGTTGGGATGGCCCTTCGGTTCTTGGCGCTCTGGCAGGTGCTGGATATCGAATTTCCACCTCGGGGCCTCCTGAGCGCCAGGGGATTGTCCATCGTTTGGATGTGGGCACCTCCGGATTGATGGCAGTGGCGAAGAGCGAAGTTGCCTATAGCCGCTTGAAACGGGCGTTCAAGGCCCGTGAAGTGCACAAGATCTACCACGCATTGGTCCAAGGGCACCCTGACCCCAGCACCGGCACCATTGATGCGCCGATTGGGCGGCACCCCTCCTCGTCATGGAAGTTTGCGGTGGTTGCTGGGGGAAGAGACTCCATCACTCACTATGAGACGGTAGAGGCGTTTTCGGGAGCGACACTCCTGCGGGTGAGCTTGGAGACAGGTCGCACGCATCAGATTCGCGTGCACATGAGTGCTCACCGCCACCCCATCGTGGGTGACACGCTGTACGGGGCGGACCCGACCTTGGCCGAGCGCCTAGGAGTGAGTCGACAGTGGCTCCACGCGAGCGAGCTAGAGTTCACCCACCCTGTCTCCGGCGCACTGGTGCAGGTCGAGTGTGGATTTCCCGACGACCTTAATGTTGCACTTGAGCGCTTAAGGGCGTGAGTACCGGGGCGCCTTCGGCGACCGGTGCCTCGCCGGTTTACTCTAGAGATTCCCGACCCCCTAGGAGTCTTTTGTGAGCCCTTCCAACGACTCGTTTGCGCACCTTCACGTGCACACCGAGTATTCGATGTTGGATGGTGCCGCCAAGATTTCTGACCTGGTTGATGAGGTAGCTCGGCAAGAGATGCCCGCGGTCGCCATGACCGACCATGGGGTCATGTTTGGCGCCTACGAGTTCTGGAAGAAAGCGACTGCTGCGGGGGTCAACCCCATCATCGGTATCGAGGCTTACCTCACCCCAGGAACCCCTCGGGGAGATAAGACTCGGGTTAAGTGGGGCTCCGGGGGAGAGGACGATGTTTCCGGCGCTGGCGCCTACACCCACCTCACTCTGTTGGCGGAAAACACCGAAGGTATGCACAACCTTTTCCGCATGTCTTCGCTGGCATCCCTGGAGGGCTACTACTTCAAACCTCGAATGGATCGCGACCTCCTCCAGACCTACTCCTCCGGAGTGATCGCCACCACCGGGTGTCCCAGTGGCGAAGTGCAGACACGTTTGCGACTGGGGCAGTACGACGAGGCCCTGAAGGCCGCAGCTGAGTTTCGGGATATTTTCGGAGCGGAGAACTATTTCGTTGAGCTCATGGACCATGGATTAGGAATCGAGAAGCGGGTCATGTCAGACCTGGTTCGCATTTCTCAGGAGCTGGGTATCCCTCTGCTGGCAACCAACGATCTGCACTATACGAAAGCAGACGATGCCGAAGCCCATGCGGCACTCTTGTGTGTTCAATCGGGATCCACCCTGGATGACCCCAAACGATTCAAGTTTGATTCCACAGACTTCTATGTGAAGTCAGCGGCGCAAATGAGGACGCTGTTCTCGGATTTTCCGGAAGCGTGCGACAACACCTTGCTCATCGCTCAGCGCGCATCGGTCGCCTTTGACGAATCGGCAAACTACATGCCACGTTTCCCGGTCCCAGAGGGTGAGTCTGAGACGAGCTATTTCGAGAAGGAAGTGCATCGGGGTCTCGCCGTCCGCTATCCCGGTGGGATCCCAGACCGGGTGAAAGCCCAAGCGGAGTACGAAATTGGTGTTATCTCGCAAATGGGGTTCGCCAGTTACTTCCTTGTCGTTGCCGACTTCATCAACTGGGCGAAAGAACACGGTATTCGAGTGGGTCCCGGTCGTGGGTCAGGGGCTGGTTCCATGGCCGCCTATGCCATGAGGATCACCGAGCTTGACCCGCTCGAGCACGGGCTTATCTTTGAGCGATTCTTGAACCCTGACAGGGTCTCCATGCCCGACTTTGACGTGGACTTTGATGAGCGTCGCCGCGGAGAAGTGATTCGATACGTCAGCGATAAGTACGGTGATGATCGGGTTGCGCAAATTGTCACGTTCGGCACTATCAAGGCGAAACAAGCCCTCAAAGACTCTGCGCGCGTGTTGGGCTTCCCCTTCGGAATGGGGGAGAAACTCACCAAATTGATGCCCGCAGGTGTGATGGGCAAAGAGATGTCTCTCGATGGCGTCGTGGAGAAAACCCATGAGCGCTACAAGGAAGCAGCAGACCTGCGAACGCTCGTGGAGTCAGACCCCGACGCCAAGCAGGTCTTCGAGACAGCTCTGGGCCTGGAGAACCTCAAGAGACAGTGGGGTGTTCACGCTGCCGGAGTCATCATGTCGAGCGATCCTTTGCTCGACATCATTCCGATCATGCGCCGCGAGCAAGATGGTCAGATTGTCACCCAGTTCGACTTTCCCTCTTCAGAGGCCTTAGGCCTCGTGAAAATGGACTTCCTGTCGCTTCGTAATCTCACCATCATCGACGATGCTCTGGATAACATCGAGCTCAATCGGGGGCACAGACCTGTTTTGGAGGAGCTCACCCTCGACGATTCGGCCGCATACTCCCTGCTGAGCCGAGGGGACACCTTGGGCGTTTTTCAGCTGGATGGCGGCCCGATGAGGAGTCTGCTGCGACTATTGAAACCGGATAGTTTTGAAGACATTTCCGCGGTCTTGGCTCTGTATCGTCCTGGACCTATGGGTGCTGATTCGCACACCAACTATGCGTTGCGCAAGAACGGGCAGCAAAACATCACTCCGCTTCATCCGGAGCTAGCGGACGCCCTCGAGCAGGTGCTGGGGGAGACCTATGGCCTCATTGTGTACCAAGAGCAGGTCATGGAGATTGCCCAGAAACTTGCCGGATACACCCTGGCTCAAGCGGACCTGCTGCGACGGGCGATGGGAAAGAAGAAGAAAGAAGAGCTCGATATTCAGTTCGAGGCGTTCCGCGAGGGCATGCGCCACAACGGCTTCTCCGATCAGTCCATTCAGGCCCTGTGGGAAGTGCTGGTTCCCTTCTCGGACTACGCCTTCAATAAGGCTCACTCCGCCGCGTACGGGATGATTTCCTACTGGACCGCCTACCTCAAAGCTCACTACCCGGCGGAGTATATGGCGGCCCTGCTCACCAGTGTGAGCGACCAGAAAGACAAGTCGGCCATCTATCTCAATGAATGTCGCAGGATGGGAATCAAGGTTCTTCCCCCTGATGTGAATGAGTCGATTGCCACTTTCAGTGCGGTCGGTGAGGATATTCGCTTCGGTTTGGCCGCGATCCGTAACGTGGGGGTCGGCGTTGTGCAAGGAATTCGGAACGCCCGCGAGTCTCAGGGCGCCTTCGCCTCGTTCCACGACTTCATCAAAAAGGTTCCCTCGACCGTGCTCAACAAGCGCACCGTGGAATCTCTCATCAAAGGGGGCGCCTTCGATGGGCTCGGACACACTCGCCGCGCACTGTTTGATATTCATGAATCAGTCGTGGAATCTGCGTCCCGAGATAAGAAAGCTGAAGAGCACGGAGACGTCGGGTTTGATTTTGACAGCCTGTTTGAGGAAGCCGGGACTGGCTCCACCCAAGTAGTGCCAGATCGGCCGGAGTGGTCCCGAAAAGAGCTCTTGAGTCTCGAGAGGGACATGCTGGGCCTCTATGTCTCCGACCATCCTCTCGCAGGCTTAGAGGTCACCTTGGCTGCTGAAGCAGAGGTAACTATCGCTGAGCTCCTTGCGTCCGATAGGGAAGACGGCGAATCGGTGACCGTCGCCGGTCTTGTCACATCGGTGAGTCACCGGGTTGCCAGAACCAGTGGAAATCCTTACGCGCAGGTCATCATTGAAGACTTTGGTGGCGAAGTCGCGGTCATGTTCCTAGGGAAGACGTATAAGAACTATCAGACCGATTTGGTCGAGGACTCGATTGTCTCCCTGCGCGGACGGGTGTCCCGGAGAGACGATGGACTCGGTTTGCACGCTATTGAGCTCATTCCCCTGGATGTGTCAAGGGATATTCGAGATGAACCACTGACCCTCACGGTCCCTGAGTCGTTCGCGACTGTTCCCGTCTTGACAGCCCTCGACGAAGCCCTAGGTCGTCACGAAGGACAGGCCACCGTTCGGTTACGACTGATCAAGTCGGGAGTCGCTCGAGTCTTTGAGCTTCCACGGACCGTCAGCGTGACCGAGGACCTGATTGGTGAAGTGAAGAGCCTTCTCGGCTCGCACTGCCTGAGCCGCTAAAGCGAGGTCACAGCGCGGTAGTCGCGCTCTGAGTACACCAGGGGAGTAGAGAGCTCGCCCAGCGCACCGCCAGTGATGCGAGCGGCCACCATGGCACTGAACTCCACCTCGGTGATTGCCACAACGGTGGCGCTCATCCAGGCGTGAACACCCTTCAGGAGTGGGAGTCCATCAGCACCTTCGTGCCAATGATCCCCATCGAATCGCTGATCGGACTCTCCCGCGATCTTCTTTGCGAGATCTACGTTGTCGACGGACAACAGATGAATCAGGATCGGAGTATCGACAGACACAGATGTCCAGGAACTGGCGGTTTGAGCCATGTTGAACGTCGCCACTGGAGGGTTCGCCGACAGTGAGGCCAAGGAGGTGGCAATAAATCCTGTGGGGGACCCGTCTTTCTTCCGCAGTGTTACCACTGCAATTCCAGCACCGTGACGGCGGAACGATTCGAGGAAAGCTTCGGAGGGGCGGAGAGCATCTGTAGTTGTCATCACCTCTATCTTAAGTCAGAGTTCCCCGGGTTTATTCCCTCACCCCCGATACGATGAGGGAGCCATGATTCGGATAGAAGACCTCAGGGGTGTCGCGCTTACTGCTGCGAATGCTCACAGTTTTGTTCCTCGGGTGACTCTGGGGGCTGCGGAGGTCGATGCGACCGTCATTGACTTGATGGCGGAGGTGAAGAGTGAGGGTTCCGTTGCTTTGCGGCGCCACGCTCTCGCTTTTGATGGTGTGGAGGTACATGACATTCGGGTGAGTGCCGCAGCCCTCAAAGGGGCGCTCTCCGGGCTGGAGAAGCCTGTCAAGGCAGCTTTAGAGGAGTCAATCCGACGGGTTC
>Ga0255769_10006466_pt1 | contig 10621 bp, 11 predicted proteins | sample 041ome_9_FD_179637 | JGI IMG/M metagenome (GOLD analysis project Ga0255769, IMG submission 179637) | Coastal salt marsh microbial communities from the Groves Creek Marsh, Skidaway Island, Georgia - 041413US metaG (version 2) | ecosystem: Environmental > Aquatic > Marine > Intertidal zone > Salt... | reverse complement strand
AGTTTATCAACCATAAATTAAAATATGAACATTTTGATTATATTGGTAATAGCAAAAAAGACCTACCAATTTGGGACCATACAAAAAATATAATTTTTACTAATGCTTCTACCAATCTAAAAAAAATAATAAAAAGCAAAAACATTAGTAAATTTGAAATCAAAGCAATCTTTGAATAATTTATCACTCATAGAAGAGAAGTTTTTTTACCCAAATAAGATTTTGGTTATTAATTTAATTACCCTTGAGTTAACTCTTTTTATAAGATTATTATAAGTAAGAAATGAATAATAAAATTATCAATTTAAATGAAATTCAGGATCTAATTAAAAATCAAAATTATCAAAAAGCTGAAAAACTTTTATTAATCTTAATAGAAAAAAATAATAACAATCAAAATATTCATTTTCTACTTGGCTTCTCATGTCTAAAACAAAGTAAATTTTTATTTGCTGAGGATTATTTCAAAAAATTATTGGCGATAAATAAAAATCATATCGAAGGGACATTTCAGTTAGCTCTATGTTTAAGAGCACAAAAAAAATTTGATGAAGCACTATCTTTATTAAAAAATTTTCAAGAATTGGAGAAAAATTATATTTTTTTAACGTTAGTTGGAAATATTTACAGAGATCTTGGGTTGTTAGACAAGGCTTTATCTTATTTAAATAAGGCAATTCAATTAAATTCAGACTTTGATGGCTCGAAACTTGCTCTGGCCAATATTTTAGCCGATCTACAAAGATATGAAGAAGCAGAAAAGCTCTTATCTCCCATGATAAGAGTAAATAATCATGGGGCTGTTATAAATTATTCATATATCCTAATGGAGCAAGGCCTTTATTTAGATGCCAAAAACCTATTAAATAAATTTTTATCTAAAAATAAGACTCAACATCAAGCTTTATTCAACCTAGGACTTATTCATCTATCTTTAAATGAATTCTCGCTAGGATGGCAATATTATGAAAATAGATTTTTTCTTCATCAATATCACTTTTCTAAAAAAATATTAAATTCTATAAAAAAGCCTCGGTGGACAAGCGAGCACCAAAAGTCTCGCATATTAATTTGGGGAGAACAGGGTATTGGAGATCAAATTCTTTTTTCAAATTATATTGATGATATTGAAAGTGATTTTGAAAAAATTTATATAGCAGTAACTGAAAAACTCGTGCCATTTTTTGAAAAAATATTTCCCAATATTGAAGTAACGAGTTTAAAAAATTTACCTAGAGAAGATGATTATGACTATCATATCCCCATGTCTAGCTTAGGACTTTATTTTCACACAAATTTTGAAAGACAAAAAATAAATATTAATACAAAATTAATTAATAATAAATTAATAAAATCAAAATCAAAAAAATTCAGATGTGGTATATCATGGTTAAGTGAAAGTGGTTTAACTAAACAAAAGAAATCTATTAATATTAATCAATTTAAAGAAATATTAAGCTTGGCTGATATAGAATTTATAAACTTACAGTACACCGATGAAAAAAAATCGATTATAGAGTTAGAAAAACAAATTAATAAAAATATATTTTATGATCATAGCATAGACTGTTTTAATGATATAATGGGTTTAGCGAATTTAATTAAAAGCTGCGACCTAGTCATCACAGTCAGTAATTCTAATGCACATATTGCTGGTCGACTTGGTGTCAAAACATATTTATTAATTCCTAAACATGCTGGTACTTTTTGGTATTGGAACGACAATCAGTCAAAAAGTTTTTTTTATCCCTCCATTCAATATTTCAAGCAAGTAAAATTAAATAATTGGCAAAAACCTCTCCAAGAGATATTTTCTGAAATAAACAATCTTATTGCAAACTTCGAACATTAAATTAATTTAATCGAATGGACATATATGTTGGTTATGACTCGAGAGAAGATTTAGCTTACCAAGTTTGTGAGTTTAGCATCAAGAAACAGTCACCTGGAGCTAATGTTCATCCATTAGTATTAAAAGAATTAATTGAAAAAAATATATACACTAGAGATGAAGATAAATTAGGCTCAACAGAGTTTACCTTTTCAAGATTTTTAGTGCCGATTTTAAATAAATACGAAGGATGGGCATTATTCTGCGACTGCGATGTACTCTTTTTAAATCCTCTAGAAGATCTATTTTCATTAGCAGACGATAAATATGCTATCATGTGTGTACAGCATGACTATAGCCCAAAAGAGGGTTTAAAAATGGATGGGAAAGTTCAATCTTTATACCCAAGAAAAAACTGGAGTTCAGTAGTGCTATGGAATTGTGCACACCCATCTAATAGAAAAATTACTTTAGATTTAGTCAATCATCCTGATACGACTGGAAAGTTTTTACATCGTTTTAGCTGGCTTAATGATAATGAAATAGGATCTATTTCACACGAATGGAACTGGTTAGTCGATTGGTATCAAGAGCCTCAAGATGGGAAACCTAAGGCAATACACTACACTGAAGGTGGTCCTTGGTTTAAAGACTATCGATTTTGTAGCTATCATGAAAAATGGAAGTCATATCTTAAAGATATGATGGACTATTCTTAGTTGTAGATGAAAATTGCATTTGTATCTACTATGAATGCTAATTTATACCAAAAATATGGAGAAAAATTCCTATTTGAATTTAACAAATATGCAAGCAAATCAATAAATCTCTTTATAGTTTTTGAGGGAGAATTGCCATCAAACTTTATAAAACTTGATAAAAATATATTAATTGAAAAATTTAACACTTTAGAACAAAAAAATTTTTTGAGATTTTATGGAAATCTTGAAGAGGCAAAAGGTTTAAGAATTAAGATAAGTGAAGGAGAAAATAATAATAAAAAAATAGATCTAGCTTTTGACTTTAGATTTAATGCAATAAGATTTTCTTATAAGCCCTTTGCTATTCATCAAATTGTAAGAAGTTATAGCTCAGCATATGATTACATCATTTGGACAGATGCAGATTTAAGATGTATAAAATCTTTTTATGAAGAAGATTTGATAAAATTTCTACCTAATGAAAATGAGCTTTTAAGCTACTTAGGTAGAAGTAATAAATATTCAGAATGTGGATTTTTGGGCTTTAGTGTTAAAAATCCATTTTTCAATCAATTTTTAGACCGAGTAATCGAAATTTATTCAAGTGGAGAGATTTTTTCACTTGAACAATGGCATGATAGTTGGGTTTGGGATTATGTGAGATTAGAATTCGAAAATAAATTTGATATCAAAAATAAGAATATTTCAAATGATGGTTTTTACTCACATCATCCTTTTGTTAAATCAGGTTTAGAGGAATTTTTTGATCATCTCAAGGGGCCAGAAAGAAAAAAACTTGGAAGATCAAAGCCCACAGACTATAATTAGAAAATTAAACTTTTAAAATGTTGATAATACAAATCGCTGTTTATAGTCTCTTGTTTGCAAGCCTTTATGCTTACTATCTCAATGTAAGAATGTCAAAATTGGAAAAAGAAATTAGAAGAGAAAATTTAGAATATAGTTGTTTTAGATGTAAAAAAATTATTTCTATAAATGATAAGATATGTCCTAAATGTGAGTTTGAAACCCTTTATGGTAAGCGTAAAAAAAAGCAATGGCTTATTGCGGTAATATTAATTACTTGGTTATTTATTGTAAGAAAACTATCGAACCAAGGTCTTTTCTAAATAAACTTATTTGATTTTATTTTGTTGTTCTATCAAAGTTCTATGAGCATAACCGTTCTTTATTTCATCAAGGGTGAATTGAGAATATGCTAGACTCATGAATAACTCTTCACGATTTTCAGGGTAAAATGGTTTTTCAATTGATGATAAATCATGGCTCGAAAGATTATATGCTGGACAAAAAGTACTGTTTGTAAATACGGGTATTCCCATCCTAAGAGACTCAACAGATATTACTGAGTTAAAAGCAACTACACTCCAGGCATTTTCTAAATCATTTTGTAAATCATTGCTTGAATACTCAACACCATCTATATGTTTAGGCTTAATGGGCAATTGATCGTAAAACTCTTTTGGAACCGGTCTTTCTCTAATAATTATTTTTCTATCAGTATATTTCTTTATCGTATTCACTGTTTTTTCTAACCAATCAAAGCTATTAGTGAATAAGGACATATAATAATCTGGAGGCAAAATTAGAATTTTTCCTCCATTATTTTTCCAGGGTAAAATTGGCTTAGATTTAAACATTTCATATCTATCTGATTTGCATTCAAAAACATTGAAATTTACATGATGATTTTTTGTAATTCTATAACATGAGGTCTTAGGATATTTATCATTAAATAGATATGCATGATCTGCATAAAAAAAATCATATTCTAGTGCTTGACATCTTTTATACATAGCGCCACTCCCCCTCAGTATACCCAAGAAAAAATAAGTGTTTTTTGGCATAACTTGATCTGGTCCTATAGGAAATATTAATTTTCCGTCAGTCCCCTCAGCCCAAAGTGTGGGAACTATATTAGTATCTTTTCTTAAGGTTCTAACTGCTAGCATCTAAAAATTTATTTAAATATAACTCATCAGTTAAAATACAGTTTCTATTTTTCCATTTAAATTTAAATGTAAACAGATTATTAAACCAATAATTCTTATTGCTATTTTTGTTAGAATTATGCCACATCCAGTGAGATGAAAAATTTTGATTATAAAGAATTATTGTTTTTACACCAATAGCGGCAGAAATATAGGCCTCACTGCAACTAGTCATTATAGACATTTTTGACCCTAATAACACTTTAGATAAATTCGAGAAATCATTATAAATGTCCAAATTATGGAATTTTATTTTGAAATTATTTTTTTTTAAAAAATTTAAATAATAATCATAGGATTTACCATAGTTTATAAGAGTAAATGTATGATTATCTCTTAAATTTATCAAAATTTTTAAAATATTATCTTCACTAAGTTGTTTGTGTTTATGATCTTTGTTACCGTCACCAGATAAAAATAAACAAATATTATTATTATCAGAAACTATCTCTTTATTTAATTTTAAATTTGGAAGTGTGTTTTTATCATCAAGACTAAAATTTTTTAGTAATTTGATTAATGATCCAATTGGTAGATGATAATCATAGTCATTTTTATTAATATTCTTATTGTAATCAATAAAATTTATATTTTTAAATGTTGAAATAAATAGAGGTATTAATCTAGGGTCAATTAAAACATCTATTTTCATATCTTTTATTTCTATCAAAGATATTAGTCTCAAAAGCAAAACGGTTTCTCCTATTGCAAAATCTTGCCATAGAAGAATTCTACCTTTCTCAAAATTCCAAATTGAACAATTTAGTTTATCTTCAAAATATAACTTACGATCAATTTTTTCACCTCTTTTTAATCTAAACTGAAAATAATTATCGCCGTCTAAAAAATTATTTTGTGCGAAGTTTATTTTAGCTAAAAGATATTTTGATTTATCATAAAAAATTCCAGTGTGAATTTTTTTAAGGTAATTAATAGCTAAATTATAATCATCATTTATAACCCAGTATCTTGCCCAAAGGTAATTAGTAATAGATTGATCTAACGTCTTCGCATTCTTAGAAAAATAGTCTAGATAAAAAAATGATTCTTTTTGCTGATAAGCTTCAATAGAAACTTTAGCTAATTGTAAGATTTTTTTTAATTTTTTTAAATCACTCATATTTATTTTTATTAATCAATAAAATTTTTATCTAACTTTTTGTTAATCCTTGAATTAAAATAACAAAATAATAAACATGTTAAACATTGGAATTTTTTTAAAATCTGCAAATGATGCAAGGTTTGAAAAAGCACTAAAGTTTTTTGCAGATGGAATAAAAACTACTGGAGATAATCCAATTTTATACGATACCGAAAATTATGAAAATTGTGATATTAGTGTATTTTTTGGATCGTGGAAAAATAGAGACAAAGTTCACCATAACGTAAGAAATGAAATAATTTTAAACTCTAAAAATTTTATTTGTCTTGAAACTCCATTGATAGGCAGGTGTGAGGTTAAAGATATTATGGAAGATGACTCGTTTAGAATTGGTATTAATGGTTATTTAAGAGATAGCGGAAAATTTTATAAAAATAATTTCTCTTCAGAAAGGTGGGAGCTATTAAAAAAAAAATTTAATATTGATCTCTTACCATGGAATAATTTGGATGAAACTGCCCCTATTCTTTTGGCATTACAAATACCTGGTGATGCCTCTTTACGCGGATGTAATATATCAGAATGGGCTTACATAAAATGTTTAGAAATTAGAACTGTAAGTAAAAGAAATATAATAATTAGAACACCACAATTAGATAGAAAGTATGAAAAAAAATGGATTGATAAATTAAAAAATATAGAAAATGTATACTTTCAAAAGGGAACTAAAGAAAACCTAATTCCAACTCTTAAAATGTCTCATTGTAGCGTAACTTATACTTCAGGACTTGCTGTTGACTCATTAATAAATGGCTGTCCAACAATTGCTTGTAATAGTGGTAATTTTTGTTTTGATGTTTGCTCTAATAATGTAACAGATGTAGAGGAGTTAAAAGAATTTGATAGGAGCCAATGGATTCATAATTTATCTTACTGTCAATGGGATTTAGAAGAAATAAAAAATGGTAAAGCTTGGAAACACCTACGAAATCTTTTATAAATGAAATATGCTTTTAAACCTTTTACAAAATCATAATAATAAGATTTATAAAACAAAACCATTTCCTTATTTCATCATTGATAATGCTCTTCCTGATGAAATCTACGAAGAATTGGACTCAACGTATCCTGATTTTAAAAAATTAATACATTTCGACCGATCTAATAACGAATATATAGAAAATACTGCGTATCGATACAGCGCTCATCAGTCCCTTGATGACCCTGATTTGCCGGCAATATGGAAAGATTTTATCAACTATCATACGAGCGCAGACTTTTGTCATCAATTATTTGATATTTTTCAAGATGAAATTAAAAAAATTTATAAAGTCGACAGAGAAAAGTTACCGAGCGAAAATAATATTGGAGTAAGATTTAGAGATAAATTGCATTTTAATACAGACTGCCAATTTGTAATAAATACTCCAACAAATGGTGACACAACTGTTATTGAACCCCATCTAGATAATGCAAAAGAATTTTATGCTGGATTATTCTATATGAAAGAGAAAGAAGATAACTCAAAAGGCGGAAACTTAACAACTCACTCTTTTAAAGGAAAGCCAAGTTTCTATGGAAATTCCAGAGTAAGAGAGGAGAATTCATACCTAATAGAAGAGATTGAATATAAAAAGAATAGGTTTGTTGTATTTCTTAATTCTCCTTTGTCTATACATGGAGTAACAAAGAGGGAGAAAACAGATTTTTACAGAAAGTATATGAATATAATTGGAGAATTTAATAACAAATTATTCGACTATCGACCTTTTTTAGAGAAATAAGATTTAAGAACTTTTTAAAGTTTCTTCATAAATCTTTTTATCTTCAGTGAAAAAACTTTGTAATTTAATATTTAATTTAGAGTCAAGTTTCCATTCACTACCAACATTTACCTCATCTTTGATGAATAACGAGTCTTGAAAAGGAAAATTATCGTCATCGATAATAAATCTGATAATTTTTTTACACGTTTCTTTTTTATAATTTCTTAAATCATTACTATTGATAAATAAAATTTGGTTGTTTGGAATTATATTTAACCAATTTGATAAATGTTTACTATACAAAGAGTGATTAACTTGATGAGTAAGTGACTCGAAATTTTTACTAATATAAATATTCGGATCTAAATTTTTATCTTTAATAATCATTTTTACGTGCGAAAAAAATCTTTGTACAGGATCTCTAAGTAAACAAACTATTTTAAAATTTTTTTTTGAAATTTCATAAATCAATTTTCTATTTAATAAAAAAAGCTCAGGGTCACACTCGCCATTGATTCCTTTTTCTGAAGAAAGCAAATTAAAATAGTTACGTAAATTATTTGGTTTATTGCTTAAAAATTTTATTAAAAAGTTTTTATCAGTTTTGTTTGATAAGCTATTGAATAAATTTTCAAAATTTTTTTGAAATTTTTTTTTTCTTTTTTCAACCATTGGGAATAAAAAATGTGTTTCTTTAATAAATGGTACATTTATTGCTGAAAATAATCGAAGTTGATTATGAAGGAATGTTGTTTATCCTTTTTAACGCCTATGATTAAAAAATAGTTCATCTTAATTATAAAATATAATAAATACTTATGGTAATTAGTAAAATACTTCATAATGATAGAGAAAATATTTTAAATGATTATTAACGATCAATTGCCATTAGAGAATATTAGAGATTTTATTAATCTTTTCAGACAAGATATAAAATTTAGATATGTCCCTTTTAGACTTTATTATAAGTATAGGGCTTTTAAATATGCAAAAAAGAAGACACCAGAATTAAATCTTATAAAGCATTTAGTAAAAAAAGATCAGATTAGTTTAGACATTGGCGCAAATTTAGGTTTGTTTACTTTTTTTTTATCAAGGTATTCTAAAAAAGTTTTTGCTTTCGAACCTAATCCTTATCCGTTGAGGTATTTACCTAATTTGGTCGATTCAAATGTTGAATTAATGAAAATTGCTGTTTCGGACTCAAATCAAAAAATGAATTTACTTATTCCTAAAAGCACTAAAGGTTGGTCTTCGAATGGGGCCACTTTAAAAGACATTGATGTGAAAAATGGAATTAAAATTGAAGTTGAAGCTAGAACTATTGATAGTTTTAATTTTTCAAATGTGGGGCTAATAAAAATAGACGTAGAGGGTGCTGAAAAAAGTGTATTGGTTGGTGCAAAAAAAACTATTAAAACAAATAAACCAAATTTGATGATAGAAAACGAAATTATCCATCAAAATGATACTGATGAAATTTTTAAAATAATACAAAAAATGGACTATGAAATATATTACTGCGATAAATATATGTTGAAAAAAATTGATAATAAATTTTTCTTACCAAATTTTCAAAAAAATCCCCATAATAAAATTATAGGATACGTTCAAAACTTTATTGGAATTCATAAAGACAACTCTTTTAGATATAAAAATATTATAATTTCGAACAATATATAATTAAATATGCTCTTTTTAGACTTTATTATAAGTATAGGGATTTAGACAGTAAAACGACCTAAACTCCAACGACTACAAATATAGTTGAAAGTTTTATGAAAACCTTCTAAGGGTTCCGCTTCAAAATTTTTCAATAAATATAATTTACCTTTGTCTTTTGAAAAACAAACTCGATAAATATAATTGAATGTTTTTTTTAATTCTTTTAGAGTTTCAAATAGATATTTGTCATATATCTCTATTTGTAAAATAACTGTGCTACACCTCTCGAGTAAATCTCGCGCTCCAATTAAAGCGTTTAATTCATGACCCTCGATATCCATTTTAATATAATCAAAAACTTCTGACTTGGTGTAAATATCATCTAGGCGTTTAGTCTGTACTTTTTCGATAAATAATTGATCTGAAAAAATTTTAGGAAACAAGTCTACTTGCTCAATATCTAAAGTATGTCCTTGATTGTGGGTTTTGCTAACATAAAGAGTTTTTTCACTATTTTCATCTGACACTGCAATTTTAAACTTATTAATCTCAATAGCTTCAATTAAATTTAATCTTTCAAACATTTCTTTTTGAGGTTCGTAGGCATCCACCTTTGATGCGCCATATTTAATATAATTTAAAGCACAAAAACCAATATTCGCACCCAAATCTAAAACTTTAAAATTATTTTTAATAAATAATGAGGCCAACATTTCGTCAATATGATATTTATTTTTGAAATATTGTATTTCATGTTTATTATCTAATTTTAATTTTAGGAAATAATCTCCAATTTTTTTTATTTTGGTCACCATCCTTGTCTCATTATTATACACATTTAAAAAAATAAAAAATCTATTGAAAAGATTTTCAAAGACTTAAATTAAATCATTATTTTTGGAGCGGGCATAAGGATTCGAATTCTTCACTCACTCGGTTGTTGTAAGTAAATTGAATATATTTCGTGAATGGTGTATTACGGGGGTATATTATAAAAAAAATGAACTTTCTGGATTTTCCTATAATAAAAAGAATTTACCCAAGTATAGCAAGAAGATTTCTAATATTAATAAACAAAACAAAATTGAAGCACAAGTTGGGTGGTTTTGTCTTTAACGCAGATATAAAGGATACAATTGAACGCACCACTTATTTTAGAGGAGACTATGAAAAAACCCAAATGGATTTCTTGAAAAAAAATTCGATTAAATATAAAACAAAAATTTTTTTAGATATTGGTTCTTATATTGGATATTATTCAATTTTACTATCCCCTTTATTTGAAAAAGTTTACTCTTTTGAACCACAGTTAACTAAATTTAATTCTTTAAATAACAACGTGTCTAAGAATAAGTTAAATCATAAAATTACAGCATATAACTTTGGTCTTGGCGATGCCAACCTTGAAACATTTGGCGAGGCAGTTCATAGGGGGAAACTTCTTAGATCCTCAGGTTTTCACATTAATCCAAAAGGGAATGAAAAAATTAAAATTTGCAAGGGAGATGATATTTTTAATTTAAAGAATCAAAATATTTCCATAA